>Ga0180015_1000504_pt1 | contig 11188 bp, 6 predicted proteins | sample KR13_S2_MetaG_FD_116508 | JGI IMG/M metagenome (GOLD analysis project Ga0180015, IMG submission 116508) | Groundwater microbial communities from the Olkiluoto Island deep subsurface site, Finland - KR13_S2_MetaG | ecosystem: Environmental > Aquatic > Deep subsurface > Groundwater | place...
GGATAACCCAATGGGTTATCCGCTCAACGCAAGTGGTTAACCCCTTGTAACCCCGCATTAATGCGGGGTTACGACGGCCCGGAGGGTGAAAATTGCACGCCTCCGTGCAATTTTCAGGTATGAACTGATCAATAATTCCAACGGTTCTGCACCCCCCAGCCTTGCCAAGGGTCAAAGGATTCGCGCTGCACGACTACCTGTCAGTGTCTGGCCCCGATCCGGATCGGTGCAACTATTTCTTGGAGCCGGGGTGCCCTCACCCCGGTCAGATCAAGATCCTCCCCAGAACATCAATGCTTGCCCCGGGCAATTTTTTCCCGGGTCAAGTATTTATAGCTTTTGCTCACCGCTTCCATCATATCGGTGGCGCAGGCGTCCAGTTCCACAATCATCCACTCGGCCGTATTCCCGGCAGCCTCGGCGATGGGATGGAAATCCATGATCCCCTCTCCGACCGCCGTCATGGGTTCGTCCTTCCGGCAGGAACCATCCTTTATATGCAAAAGGGGAATTCTCACGCCGAGTTCCCGAATGACGGCGGCCGGATCCGCACCCGCTGTCCGAACCCAGTATGTATCCAGCTCAAAAAAGACCTCGGGGGCCAGATGCTTCAACATCACCCGGTAGACATACTGGCCGTCGATCTTCAAGTATTCCCACCAATGATTGTGGATTCCAAACGCCATCCCATGCGCCACGGCCACGGCGCCGGCTTCATTAAACCGGTCGCACGACTTCTTGATGCCATCCATCGTTTCGAAATCCTTGGGCCCAAATCCCGAGACGATGCGCTTGGAGCCTAGAATATTCATAAGATCCAGCGTTTTTTCTTTCATCTCACCGACAGGCAGGGATGTATGCGCGCTGGGAACAACCAGTCCCAGCTCTTTGAAAAGCTTGGCCGCTTTTTCAGGGGATGTGCTCGGGGGAAATCCCGCCGGCTCTACCCCCGCATATCCCATCTCCGCAATGCGCCGTATATTCGCTTCGAAATCATTCGCCAATTCCTGCCGAATTGAATACAGTTGAAGTGCAATGGGTGTTGTCATAAATTTTGATTTCTCCTTGGCGCTGAAATAATAATCCCGGACGTTTGACTGTTCTGACTCGCCGGATACCCCCGGCATGCTTTCAACCTATAGTCACCTCCTCACGAACGAATAACTGTTGATCCGCCGGAATCCGGGCAGCATCCCGACCGCCTGATTCGCCCGCCCCGGCTTTATGAGAGCCATGGCCGGCATGTTATCCTTTTCCCGTTCCTGAAGAACAGATATTTTTTCAGCAGCCTCCCGTGCACCTTTATTTTTCCCCGCTTGATTTATCCCCGGGCATATCTTATCCTTTTTCTGCAATATGAATGAACGGGAAAAAATGGAGCGAACCGCTCTGACCGGCGTGATCACCTGTGGCTTGGGGTTGATCCTCAACATAATCTCCGTCATCCTGGCCAACTCGCTGGTGCTGGTGGCGAATTTCTTCAACTCCCTGCTGGAGTTCACCTCCATCACGCTGACCTGGTTAACCCTGCGCGCGCTGCGGAAAGACAACCGGGCGATCTTCAATTACGGCTTGGGTAAAATCGAGAACATATCGAGCTTGTTCATTGGCATGTTCATGCTGGTCAGCATCCTGATCATGACCTTCCTGATCGTCAACCGACTGAAAAATCCGGTCTGGATCGAGGGTTTCGGAATTTGGATAGGTATTGTCTGCACGCTGGTTTTCGGCATCGTCAACGGCATCCTTTGGAATAAAAGTCGCCGGCACAAAAAAGAGGCCCCATCGCCGATCATCGACGCTCAGTGCCGCTTGTTTGCCGTGAAAACCATCGGTAACACCTGCATGTTCCTGACGTTCGTCTTGAGCATCGGTTTCCGCGGACGGTATCCGTGGATGATGTACCTCGATCCGCTGGCATCCTGTGTAACGGTCGGGTTCCTGATCCAGAGTGTTTGGGCGCTGATCCGGCACTCCATTCACGATCTACTGGACCGCTCCCTGGACGAACCGCTCCAGATCCTGATCAATCGCCAGCTGGCCCAGCATTTCGAGGAATACACCTCGCTGGATGGTGTTCGCTCCCGTTATTCCGGACGCAATGTGTTTATTGAAATTTTCCTGGGATTCGCCCCGGAACTGTCGATCAGCGCCATCCAGAAAACATCAGACGCGATCAAGCAGAGCCTGGAGAAGGAGCTCCCTTATTCGGAAGTGTTGGTCATTCCCCGCGCAAAATGAAAGGAACGGATTATGAAAACAATCGGGCAACCTTTTATTGGTATTTTCATCGTTCTGGGACTGGTATGGGGAATCACCGGAGGCTGTTCTAAACAAAAAAAGACGGAGGCGAAGTCCCGCAAACCCGTCACCCAAGCCGTCAGTCATGAGGCTCGCGGCGAGGCCCAACGGTGCGGCTGCGACGATGAATTAAACGATATTTTCTTTATTAGCCGCACCACCCTCCCGCCCGGAGCCACGCCCCCAGCGACGAACATCGAGGGCCGGGTCGGCTTTATCGCGGGAAAAGCCAATACCCTCCTGAAAACGATGGACGGGGGCACTACCTGGCGACGGATCCTGGAACGGAAAACGGAAGGTCCGCATTTTACCCGCATTTTTTTCATGAACACCAACGAAGGTTGGGCCGTGAGCCGGGACATGCTGTTGCATACCAGGGATAGCGGTGAGACCTGGATCCCGGCGAAAATACTTCCGGAAAATTTTTATTACTTCGGTCCCTGCGCCGCGACGGCAGTCGCCTATTACCAGATGCAGCCGCCGACCTGCGGCGCGTCGGTCTGGCAGACGCGCAATGGCGGCGTTTCCTGGGCCGCCCTACCGACTCATCTGCCCCGAAATGATTTTGGCGCCGTGTTCTTTTTTGACGACCGGCAGGGCTGGGTTGCCGGCAATTACGGACTGACCGCGCGGACAGAAGACGGGGGGCAAACCTGGCAAGAACAGACGCTGACCGATGGAGGGCGTCTCAGCCAGATCCAATTTGTCTCCCCGCAAACCGGCTGGATGCGCGCCGACCTGGGCCACAAGGGCAATCTTTGGGCCAGCCGGGACGGCGGCCGATCCTGGCAGGCCCAGCCCCTGGGCATTGCGTCTTACTGGAACGTTGAGGATATGCAGTTCCTGGATGCGCAAATCGGATTCATACTGATTCATGTCGAAGCGAAAATAAACCAGGTAATGCGCACCCTGGATGGCGGCGCCACCTGGGAGATCATCGGCATCCACCCGGTGAACATCGCGGCCCTCTGTTTTATTTCGGCCACCGAAGGCTGGGTTGTCGGCGCCGGCGGTTGCGTGTTTCATTATCAGTTGTAAGATTCAAACCAAAGAATTAGCCTGAATTATTTTAGGGAGCCTTGTCCTATGAAAAGCGAAAACTATCGGGTGGTAATTGCTGATGATGAAACCATGATGAAAAAGACCAGTTCGTTCGCAATTCGATCCCTGGCCGCCGGCGCGGCCTGCGCCCTGGCGCTCTCGTCAAGCCACGCGCAGACCGCTCAGAAGGCGCCGGATAATCCCGCGTTTTTACAGTATCAGCAACCGCGCGCTCAACAGGCGGCCGCCATCAGAACAGTTGACGGCCATCGCCTCGGTTATGCGCCATCCCCCGTTGACCGATCGCACCTGCGCGGGCGCCAGGCAATTCGGACCCGGGCCTTCCGGAGCCTGCCGGCTTCCTACGATCTGAGGACCCTGAGCAAGCTGACTCCGGTCAAAGATCAGGGAAACTACGGAACCTGCTGGACGTTCGCTTCATACGGTTCGCTGGAATCCTGGCTGTTGCCGACCGAGACCCGCGACTTTTCGGAAAATAACCTGGCTAACACCCACGGGTTCGACTGGGGCTATGATGACGGGGGCAATGCCAGCATATCGTGCGCGTATCTCGCGCGCTGGTCGGGCCCGATCAATGAAAGCGATGATCCCTACTCCAACGGACCCGCCAATAGCCCCTCCAACCTGCCCGTGCAGAAACACGTTCAACAGGCCATGATCATTCCCCTGAAAGCCAACGCGCTGGACAACACCGCCATCAAGGAAGCGGTGCTGAATTACGGTGCCATGTATGTGAGCATGTACATCGATAATTCCCATTACAGCAACACTTATGCCTCGTTTTATTATGACGGCACCAATGACGCCAATCACGCGGTGGCCATTGTTGGTTGGAACGACACTTATCCCAGCAATCAATTTCGCCATGTCGCTCCCGGAAACGGAGCCTTCATCGTCAGAAACAGCTGGGGCACCGACTGGGGCGAGCAGGGATATTTCTATTGTTCCTATTATGATAGCATCATGGGCTACAACGAGAATATCGCCTTCAACAACGCTGAATCCACCACGAACTACGGATCCATTTATCAATACGACCCGCTGGGCTGGGTAACCTCCTACGGCTACAACGACACGAACGCCTGGGCCGCCAATATCTTCACAGCCACCTCTTCCGACCCTCTCGGCGCGGTAAGTTTCTACGCGAATGATATCAACCTGGGATATGAAATCCATGTCTACCGGGACGTCACGCCAAACCAGCCCCGGAGCGGAACCCTGGCCGCATCCCAGACAGGCACCCTGGCCTACCCGGGATATTACACGTTGGCATTGAATTCACCCGTGACCGTATCGTCCGGTCAGCTGTTCTCCGTTGTGATCCGGTTCATCACATCATCCTACGGATATCCTATTCCAATGGAATACGCGTTGTCGAATTACAGCAGTCAGGCAACGGCATCTCCCGGTCAGAGTTTTTACAGCCACGCTGGCGCCTCATGGAGTGATCTGACGGCAGACGAGCCAACCGGTAATTTCTGCATCAAGGCCTTCGCCGGCACAGGCACTGAGCCTCCAGCGCCGGTAATGGGACCCGTGGCACCCGGGGTCGTCGGCGATTATGACGGCGATGAAAAGAACGACCCCGCCATTTACCAGGAATCCTCCGGACGCTGGATTCTCCTGCTTTCCGCCAATGGCTTTGCCCGTCTGGATCTGGCGGACGGTTACCTGGGCGCCGCCGGGTATCGCGGCATCACGGCGGATTATGATGGCGACGGCAAGGCCGATCCTGCCGTGTACCACCAAACCAATGGCTACTGGTTAATTAAACTCTCCGCCAGCGGTTATGGCATCGCCACGGTTTCCGCCTTCGGCGGCGCCGGCTATACCCCCCTTGTCGCCGACTTCGATGGCGACGGCAAAGCCGACCCCGCCATTGTCAATAACTCCTCGGGAAACTGGGCGGTGAAATTATCGGGCAATAGTTATTTAATCGCCACGTTGTCCGGTTTCGGCGGCACCAACTACACGCCGCTCGCGGCCGATTATGACGGCGACCGTAAAGCCGACCCGGCGATCTATCATGCGTCCACGGGCGGCTGGTTCGTCAAACTCTCGGCCAGCGGCTACGGCGCCGCCACGATCACCGGACTCGGTGGCGCAAGCTACGACGCGTTTACGGCCGACTTCGACGGTGACAGCAAAGCCGACCCGGCGGTGCAGGACCCGACGGCGGGTACCTGGTTGATCAAACTCTCCGCCAGCGGGTATAGCATTGGCACGCTATCCGGATTCGGCGGCGCCGGCTACGGCAACGCTTTCGCGGCCGATTACGACGGCGACGGCCAGGCCGATCCGGGCCTTTACCAGTCTTCAACCGGAACCTGGTATTTCCGGCTGTCAGCTTCCGGGTACAACCAGGCCACGGGCAGTTCCGGCTATACGCCCTGATGAAACTGTTGAAAAACCATATTCACGCTGGTTTTGAGATCCCTCGACTCCGATCGGGATGACACTAACGCCGCGCCGGGATTGCAGGCAGGCACGCTGCAAGCGTTAATACTCACCCATTGAATAGTGCAAAAGAATCATCATTTCATCCATTGCCGACATCCCCTCTCCTGTGTAACCATGCGGCTTAACGATCGCGTTATCGCATGAACCATCACAAGGAGGAGTGACCATGTTGAACCATCTTGCCAGGATCGTCTCGGCCCGCACCCAGCGTTGTTCGTCCTGGGATATCACGGGGCGAAATAGCGACGCCTGGACAATCGCACCGGGAAAAAGCCGCATCCTGGCAGACATCAAAGGACCGGGAGTCATCACCCACATCTGGATGACCCAGCGCAATCACTATCGCGAGTGTCTCTTGAAAATCACCTATGATGACGCCTCACGGCCCAGCGTCCTGGTTCCCTTGGGTGATTTCTTCGGCCTGGGTCATGGCCTCGTGAATTCGTACCAGTCCCTGCTCTTCACGGCCTCCAGCCGCACGAACTACCAATTCAATCAGGGATGCGCCCTGAATTGCTATGTACCTATGCCATTCCGCTCTCGCGCTGTCGTGGAACTTGTCAACGAAAGCCGGGAAACGCATCGGCAGTATTTTTACATTGATTACGAATTAGGGAAAGAACTGCCGAAAGATATCGGGTATTTTCACGCCGAATTCCGCCGCGAAAATCCCTTCGGCGGCTGGGGCCATGAAATCGATTCCAACGGTCCGACCGCGTATTTGGCCAATATCGTCAATAAGGAACGGACCGCTTGGGAAAACAACTACGTCATTCTGGAAACGAAAGGCCGAGGCCATTACATCGGCTGTAATCTCAGCATCACCAATTTTAGAGGCGACTGGTGGGGTGAAGGCGATGACATGATCTGGGTGGACGGCTACAAGTGGCCGCCGGACCTGCATGGAACCGGATCCGAGGACTACCTCAACCAAGCTTGGGGAATGCAGGATAATACTTTTTTACGCAATGGCTCCTCCATTTTCGAAGGCAACACCATTCCCCACCGGCCGGACATGAAACTCTCGCCCTGGAGTGTCGGCGGCTACCAGACCAGCTATATCTTCCATCTCGAAAACCCCGTCCGATTCCAGAAAGAGATCAAGGTCACCATCGAGCACGGCCACGGCAATCACCTGGCCAACGAGATGAGCAGTGTCGCCTATTGGTACGCGGAAAAGCCCGGCGCCGCCGTCAAGGTGCCGCCGATGGAAAAACGCCTGCCGGTTCTACGCGATAACCTGGGCCATTGGCTGTACGACAAGAAGAATCAGACCACCTCAAAACACGTCCGCTTGAACGCAGAAATGAAGAAGATGAAAGCCGCTTGGAAGCGACTGAAGAAAGTTTAACTTTCTGCCGGCGAAGCACTTGTTCCCATCTGAAAAGTCGGCCTGATTCCGACTTATTCACCTGGACAGACCAAGATACCTGTTCTGAACTACGGGATAGGTATCCCTCTTGTCTTACTTCATTCGACCGGCAAGTCTGTGCTCCAAAATCGAACGCAAAACATCTGTACACTCACCCCTATTGCTGATATAATATTTTTGTGGTTGATAATTAACATGTTTATTCTATCCCGCGAACTATGTATAGGAGATTCACCATGAAAACACGTTATGCTCTCTTCGGAACTTTGTTACCCAACACCATTCTCGTCTTGTGTCTTTGGGTAGCTCTTTATCCGGATATCCTGTCGGCCCAAACGGGCCAGGATCCGCAAAACGCCCTGGGCGCATTGGCCGCCCAGTCGGCGACCCCCGTGAAAGTTTCCGTGGACGAGCCATCCGGCACGGTGACCTGGTTAACGGGCTCGTTTACGCCGGCGGTTCCCGGCAACCCCGTGGAAAGCGCGTATGCTTTCCTGGAATCTCATCGCAATATGTTCCAAGTCCAGAACCCGCGTGAAGAGTTCACATTGCGATCCGTGAAAAAGGGTCTGCTCCGGCCGACGGATCACGTTTACCTAGATCAAAAAATAAATGGGATCCCGGTCTGGAACCGGCGCCTGGGTTTCCATTACGACGAGCAAGGCCGGCTATATGCTGTGAACGGCAAATACAGCAACCTGGCCAAGCAGAAAACCATGGCAATCCAAGCCGTACTGACCCCTGAGCAGGCTTTCCAGCGGGCCTGGGCCGACGTTCAACGCGTCCCGCTGCAGGGCAAAAGCGCAAATTCCAAGCCGATGCAACTCGACGCCGACCTGCCGCACCAGGAAAAATTGATGTATTTCGCCGATAGCCAGGAAAACCTGCGCCTCTGTTTCCGCATCGATTTATGCGTGCTCAACCCGGCCGGCGCCTGGATCTATTTCGTCGATGCCGCCACCGGCGCCGTCCTGCATAAATTCAACAACGCCCAGACTTCCGGGCCGGCGGTCGGCAGCGGCCGGGACCTGTATAACAGTACCATCGCGCTCAACACCTACCTGGACACGGACGGCAAGTACAAGCTGATCGATACCAGCAAGAACATGTACAACAGTCATTCCACCAACCATCCCATGACAACCTGGCAGGGCTGCATTGAAGTCCGCGACGCCGAGCACCAGGATGCTGACGCCTCGGGCATGCCTCCCGCGACCGAACACAGCCCCGTAGTGGATGATCCGGACGGCGACAACGTCTTCACCTCTAGTAGTACGGATCCCAAGGATAATCTCCAGCCGGCGGTCCAGCTCGCCGCCTACCTCTCAACCGTTTATGATTTCTACCAAGCCATGTGCGGACGCAACAGCTTGGACAACAAAGGCTTGTCTATGGTCGGCAATATGCACTGGGGCAAAAAGTTCAGCAATTCCATGTGGTATCCGCCCACCCAACAGATGTACTTCGGGGATGGCGGCGATGACTACTGGCCGGAAACCCGGTCGCTGGACACGGTCGCCCACGAGGCCACCCACGGCGTCACCCAGTTCGAAATCCAAGGTGAGGGCTACACGTACATGCTTGAAGCCGGCGCCATCAACGAATCGCACTCGGACATCGGGGCCATCTGCAACGATTACGACGAGTGGCTCTACGGCGAGGAATACCACATGGATGGAAGTCCTTCCCGGCGGTTTGACGATCCCACCGCCGTGGCGAATCCGCAACCCAAGGATATGTACGATTTCATGATCATGCCCCTGCAGGTGGATGGCGGCGGCAACCATTATAACAGCGGCATCGGCAATCATTTCTTTTACCAGCTCGGCACCAGACTTCCGACCGTTTCACCCGCTACGGACGGTCGATTTACGGCCTTCCGTATTGTCTATCGCTCTTATATTTACGGAGCTTCCACCCCATATTCCACGTTCGCCAACTGGGGCCAATATATTAAGCAGGCCGCCGTGGATTTGTACGGACCGGGCGATATTTATAATAAAGTCGTCGAAGCCCTGGATTATGTCCATATTCCTCAAGCCCTGCTTGGCGGTCATGACAACTGGCAGTTGAAAGTAGACGACGTGGGCCAGCCGTATTTTTTCACCATAAATATCGGCTTTCCCTCCTGCTGGCCGGTGGTCAGCACACGCTTCACCCGGCCCCGCGCCGATGCGAAAATTAAAACTGTGGCCATTAATTTCGAAAATCTTGGCGCGTCAACCTTTAAAATCTGGTATTGCGGCTCCAAGGCCGACGGCAGTCCCGACGAATCCGGGGCCCAGTGCCTGTTCTCGGATATTTCATCGAGTGTCATCCGCACGGATGGTGTGTTTAATAATTTTAAATTAACCAATTCCATCACCGCGGCAAGTGAATTTCACATTGCCCTGGACATGACCAGCGGCACATATGGCGGCATCCGCCACGATACGGGCGACCCGGCCACGGAACGGAGCTGGTTCAAATATATGACTTGGAATTATACTTACGGCCGCTGGGATTCAACCTGGTATAAAATCAAGGAGTACTACCAGTTGTATAGCCTAACCTTCGACCCCACCTTGATGATCAAGGTCATTTACGAAACCAGCCCGTCTAATGCCCCTTGCGCCCCAACCCTCGTCAGCCCGGCTGACGGCGCCACGATCGACAGCTCTACCGTCACCTTCTGCTGGAACGCGGTCAGCGGGGCCGACCGATATTTCCTGGAGGCCAACAGTTCCTCCGACTGGTCCGAAAGCACCCGCGTGTATTTCGCCGCCACGACGGCCACCTCGATCGATGTCTCCGGATTCCCCGTGGGCCCCAATTACTGGCGAGTCTGGGCCGGCAATGCGGATGCCTGGAGCTCGGCTTCCGCCGCCCGCTCGTTCACGGAGACCGCGCCGCCGCCGCAACTCGCCTGCAGCGTGGCTAGCCTCGCCCCAACCACCACGGTGGGACATAACGCGGCCAGCCAGTCGTTCGAAGTCTGGAACTGCGGCAGTGGCAGCCTGACATATTCGATTTCGGATAATGCCGGCTGGCTGTCCGCCAGCCCCACCAACGGCTCAAGCAGTGGGGCACACGACACCATAACAGTCAGCTACAACTCTTCCAGCCTGGCTGAGGGCACGCACACCGCCACGATCACCATTTCCGCCTCCGGCGCCTATGGCTCGCCAACAACCATTCCTGTAACATTAACCATCAACCGACTGATTCCGGTCGCCGGCGACCTTGATGGGGACCGGAAGGCGGATCCGGCAATGTATGCCGCCGGCAACTGGTATATCTGGGCGTCCAGCGGCGGGTACGGACAGTCCGGCCCTTATGCCCTAGGCGCAGGCGGGACAATCCCGGCGGCCGTTGACTTCGATGGTGATGGCAAGGCCGATCCCGCCACCGCGGATAGTTCCGGCAACTGGTATATCTGGTTGTCCTCATACGGCTATACCCGGGGCGGACCCTATGCCTTCGGAGAATCCGGATGCACGCCGCTGGCCGCCGACTTCGACGGCGACCGCAAAGCCGATCCGGCGGGCGTCGATTGTTCCGGCAACTGGTATATCTGGATGTCAGGGTATGGTTATCTGCGGGGCGGACCCTATGCCTTGGGTGACGCCGGCCTGACGCCGCGAGCCGGCGATTTCGACGGTGACGGCGGGGCCGATCCCGCCGCCGTGGACAGTTCCGGCAATTGGTATATCTATTTCTCTTCATACGGCTATATGCGGGGCGGACCCTATGCCCTGGGCGCATCCGGGTGCACCCCGCTCGCCGCCGATTTCGATGGCGACGGCAAGGCCGATCCCGCCGCCGTGGACAGTTCCGGCAACTGGTATATCTGGATGTCAGGATATAATTATCTGCGGGGCGGACCCTATGCCTTGGGCGTACCTGATTGACTTAGCAGGCACTTATCGCCCGAGCGGAGCGGACCTTCGTTTGGAGCCGGGGTGCCCTCACCCCGGTCACGATTCAGACCGGCCTGGGGGCAGGCCGGCTCCA
>Ga0180015_1000505_pt1 | contig 11179 bp, 14 predicted proteins | sample KR13_S2_MetaG_FD_116508 | JGI IMG/M metagenome (GOLD analysis project Ga0180015, IMG submission 116508) | Groundwater microbial communities from the Olkiluoto Island deep subsurface site, Finland - KR13_S2_MetaG | ecosystem: Environmental > Aquatic > Deep subsurface > Groundwater | place...
GGGCGGATAACCCAATGGGTTATCCGCTCAACGCAAGTGGTTAACCCCTTGTAACCCCGCATTAATGCGGGGTTACGACGGCCCGGAGGGTGAAAATTGCACGCCTCCGTGCAATTTTCAGGTCTTACATTGGGCGCAGATGGGGAGAAAGGTTTCGAGAACCTTGATTTCGGAAAGCGCCCGACGCAAAGACTCTGCGGTGTTGTGCTCACGATCAAGCAGATGCCGCACTTTGGACACAGACCATCCTATCGCGAGGAAAGAAACGAGACGGATTGTAGTGTTCCAAACTGCATAGATGTGAGAGGAGTATACGTGCCCTGACAGGAAGTCTGCTCCGAACCATACCAGGGCACTAAGCACAGCCAACGCCACGGAGGACCCAAACCCAAGAAACCATGCGCCAACCAATACAGGCATAAAGTAGAACACGAAGAAATTCAGTTCATATCCCGTCAGCCAGTCCATCAATCCCAAGACGAGTACACCTGCACCCGCTGTGGTTGCCCACAACCATGTTGGTAATCGTTTGTTCATGACTTATCTTTCTTAGACCGACGATAGAGCTAAGCAGCTGTGTGAAACGCCGTCAGCTTCAACGATTTGATAGGTGGTTTATTTGCTTTTTGCCGCACTCCCGGAGCATACCTCTCTCATGGCACACAAATTGCAGCCTTTCTTTCTCGCAGGAAATAATACCACATTTAGTATTACAAACAAAACCAAAATAAACCAATAAGACCATGCAGGATTTTTAATTATTGCAAAGATAAATGATGTCAGGAAGATTAATGGCGGAGGAAGGATGTAGAAAAAAGAAAGTTTCATTCCCATCTTGGGATCGCCACACCCCATGGATTCTTTTTGCGTCCTCCACTGATGCGGCGGACGTGTGCCGAACCAGAGGTCTGCTGTTTTTGCCGGGGTACTTCTCGAACCGGCGCCCAATCAAGAACAGTAGTGAATACACAGTTTCCCAAATCGCTCTCCAAATCGTGTAAGAATGGGGAAGGCAATGGCACGGATCAGCGGCGGAGTTCCCGCGTCCATCAGACCGAACTTGATTTCCGTAATCAATCAGTCCGCCGTAATGCAGGCTGACGGGCTTCATCAACTAGCGCTAAGAGGTTCTGTCGAGGAACATCAGCCTGAATCGTAATGCCGGGCTCCAAAATGTAACCACCCCCTCCGGCCATCTCTCGTTTCAGCCGTTGCACCTCACACCGCACTTGGTCCGGCGTGCCTGAAACGAGCAAATCCTGTGTGGAGATCCCGCCGCAAAAGGTCAGATGCTTGCCAAACTCTTTCTTGAGAAATAAGATATCCATTGCTTCGGGCTGAATGGGATGGAGGATGTCTAGCCCCAGCTCTATCAGGTCACCTATGATCGGCACGATATTCCCGCACGAATGATGAAAGACCGCAAGTCCATGGCTTTTGGCCAACCCGTAGATTCTCGCGAGGCAAGGCTTCACGAATTTCCGCCAATGCCCGGGAGACATGAGCAAGCCGCGCTGCGCACCATAATCGTCGCTCAAGGCTATACACTCAAACATGCCCTTTCCCATCACGATCCGGATTGATTCCAGAATATACTCGGTGAGCCGATCGAGCAAGTCCCGGACGAACATCGGGTTTATGATAACGTCCATAAGGATGGATTCCATTCCGCGCATGAACGTGGCTCGTTCCCATAGGTCTCCCACCCAGATAATCCTGTAATGATCCTCCTGTTGGGCGGACCAATTTTTAATGTGGGTGAATCGTGATTCTTTCGCAGGATTCGGAAACATGTATTGGGAGAGGTCTGGTTCCGGCAGGCAAGGGCCGACCGGGGAGCCGCGGTCGATTTCGTTGGTTGACCAGACCACCCCGAATTCGTCTGTAATCGTCTCACCGTATTGGTTCGGATTCGCATAAAGCGGCTTGATGGAGTTCAGCCTGGTCATGCGAATCGGCAGGGAAAGGCTCTCTTCCAGGTCTTGACCATAGTGCTCCTCGGCAATCCGTTTCACAGGAGGTGTAAATATGAAATTATAAGGAACCGCGTCAGTCTCCCGATGCTGGATGGTGCGCTGAATCCAATCGCAGTCTGTCATCACGGTGAATTACCCTTTCCTCGAACAAATAGTGTTTTATTCCAAGTTCTGCGAGTATAGAGCCTTGGCTGACGGGAGTCAACGGGGCCAAGCAGTATTGGGATAAAAAGTCGTTTCTGCCGTCGCTCCCGGCCTTCGTAGTCCCGATTCTCAGAGATCAGGATGGAGTAGGCATGGCGGACAGGGCCTGCCGGCTGCGACGGCGCAGGCCGGTTGGGAGCCTGCTTCGCGCTGGGTGCTATGCCGTATCAAGGCCGCGGAGCCGTCCGCTATGGGGTTTGAATGGGTGGGATGGAGCGGGCGCGGTGGTCAACAAGGGAAGAAAAACGTGTAAGCAATGCTCCAAATATCATTCCGGATATCTTCATCTTCTACCATTATTCCTTTCGTGCGGCAACGCTAAAACAACTTGATTCGTAGACTCAATGTACTATCGTCACAAGCGAATACCCCTTGCCTATGGATTTTTAGGTTATGAAAATGCCATTGCTTGAAGTTGAAAACTTGCGGGTGACTTTCGGATCGCCGCAACAGCCGGTGCGTGCCGTGGACGGTATCAGCTTTTCCATGCAACGCGGTGAAAGCGTCGGACTGGTCGGGGAAAGCGGCTGTGGTAAAAGTACCACCGGTCGTGCCATTCTGCGCCTGGTTCCGATTCAGGCCGGCGCGATCCGGATGGAGGGGCAGGATATCGGCGCCTTGAAAGGCCGGGCGCTGAAGGCGTTCCGCCGGAAAGCCCAGATGGTGTTTCAGGACCCGTTCGGCTCGCTGAATCCGAAAATGACGGTGGGCGCGGCGCTCGAGGAGCCGCTGGAAATCCATTTCCGTATGCCGGCGAATGAGCGGCGCGCCCGCGTGGCGGAATTATTGAAGTCGGTCGAGCTGGATCCCGGCGCGGCCCGGCGTTATCCCCATGAGTTCAGCGGCGGCCAGCGCCAGCGGATCGGTATTGCCCGGGCTCTGGCGCTGGACCCGGCGCTGGTGATCGCCGATGAGCCGGTGTCGGCGCTCGACGTGTCGGTCCAGGCCCAGATTCTTAACCTGCTTAAAATCATCTGCTGCCAGCGGCAGTGCGCGTTACTGCTGATTGCCCACGATCTGGCCGTGGTACGGTACATGTGCGCGCGCGTGCTGGTGATGTATCGCGGACGCATAATGGAGGCGGGGCCGGTCGGGGATTTTTTCCTGCATCCGGCGCACCCCTACACGGAGGCATTGCTGGCGGCCGTTCCGGATGTCAGGAAACGCCTGGTCGGCCGTCTGCCGGCGGATGCGCGCGCGGCCTTGAAAGGGGATGTTCCCGCGGTTACCGGGAATACAACGGGCTGTCCGCTGCAGGCGCGTTGTCCGCGCACCGTGCCCCGCTGCCGGAAGGAATATCCGGCCTTGCGGGAGGTCAAGCCGGGCCGGAAGAGCGCCTGCCATTTCGCCACGGAAATGCTTCAGGCTGACCAAAAGATCAATCGGTGAATTGCATTGACTTCAATCCTGCTTCGGGGCATGTTCCTCAACGATAAAACGAAGACCACCGAACGAAGAATCATTCCGGAACAATCATCGTCGGCATACGGATATGAACCTTCCCTTGCATCAGCTTAAGAAACTTGTGATCCTGGTCATCGGCGGGAGTGTCATGCTGGTGGGCATTGCGATGATCTTTCTGCCGGGACCGGCGTTCATCGTCATTCCCGCCGGCCTGGCCATTCTGGCCATCGAGTTTGAATGGGCGCGGCGCCTGCTGAAACGAGCCAAAACATTCTATCAGACTCAGACCGACGCCTGGAAGACCAGAAAAAAATAACCCGATTAAGCGGAAGTTATTTTCATGACGATGACTCACAAACAGCGTATTGAGACAGCCTGGTCGTTTCGCGAACCTGACCGGATTCCGATCGAGGTTAATATATCGGCACATGCCCAGCGGTACCCTGCGGGCACGCGCCTCATGGAATTGATCAACGACAAGGCCGACAATCTGGAGGGGGTGCCCGGTCTTAATAGCGGTTTCTTTGGATTTCCCATCCACCGCCAGGAGGAAACGATCATCGAGGATCAACCCGGTCGGCATCATAAAAAACGGCACGTATTGGAAACAGCGGCCGGGACATTCACGGCCATCACTTATCACCCGGTCGACGACGTGGACTATCACTGGGAAAAACGATATATCGCCACCTTCGACGATTTTCTACGGCTGACGGACACTCCACGCGCCCCACTCACCTGGAATAAGGTCAAATGGCAGGAGAGAGCGGCCCATATTGGAGAGAGGGCGTTGCCGATCATCGGGTTGGAGCATCCGCTCGGAGCGCTGGTGCGCAACGTCACGATGGAATCAGTCTATGCCTGGTTTTATGAGGAACGGGAAACCATGCATCGCTTTCTGGAGTCCGCGAACACCCAGATCGCGAACAGTCTTGATGCGATGATGCGGGATGGGATCGGCCCGTATTTTGCGATCACGGCTCATGAAATGCTGTTGCCGCCGTGGATGGGGCATGCATTATTCGATGAATTCGTCTTTCCCTATGACAAGCGGGTCAACGACGTCATTCATCGGTATGGCGGAAAATTACGGGCCCATTGCCACGGGAACTGCATGGATTTTCTGGAACAGATGGCCGACATGGGCATTGATGCCATTGAGCCGCTGGAACATCCGCCAGCGGGGGACGTCAACCTGGCGGAGGCCAAGCGCCGGGTTGGGCATCGCATGATGTTGAGCGGCAATATCGCATCGGAGCGATTTATTTTTGCGACCCCGAAGGAGGTCCGCGAAGAGGTTAAGACCGCCATTCGAGTGGCGGCGCCCGGCGGCGGGTTTGCCCTGCGGACCAGCGGCGGACACGCGGGCACCTGCATGCAGGTGCCGGACAATGTAATGGCCAAGGTGCTGGCCAATGTCGAGGCATTTATCCAGGCCGGGCTGGACTATGGCCAATATCCCATTCGCAGGTGACGTGATTCTGCTTGAATCCTCAGCTAATGGTTATAGACTTATTTTTTTAACGACGGGTAAAAAGGGCTGGGGTTCGGACAATAGATTTTGGCAAGTGACGGCGTCAACAGCAGTTTATCAAGAAAGGGTCATCTAATGAAAATTATCAGAGTGGGTATTATCGGACAGGGGCGCAGCGGGCGGGATATTCACGGCGCTTATTTAACCACTGATCCCAAGCGGTTTAAGATCGTGGCGGCCGTGGACTTGCTGGAGGAACGCCGGAAATGGGCGGCGGCGGCATACCATTGCGATGTTTACGCGGATTATCGCGATCTGTTCCCGCGCCGGGATATTGACCTGATTGTCAACGCCACGCCCAGTTGTCGGCATGCGCCGGTGACGATCGCCGCGTTGAACGCCGGTTTTCACACGCTCTGTGAAAAACCGATGGCGGCAACGGTTAAGGATGTGGATCGGATGATCGCGGCTTCGAAAAAAGCGCGGCGCATTCTGGCGATTTACCAACAGGCTCGTTATGCGCCCTACTTTCAACAGGTCCGCAAAGTCATTAACTCGGGCGTGCTGGGCCGGATTGTTCAGATTTCCGTCGCGTTCAACGGATTCAGCCGGCGCTGGGACTGGCAGACCCTCCAGGCCTGGAATGGTGGCAGTCTGTTGAACACGGGTCCCCATCCTCTGGATCAGGCGCTCCAGCTTTTCGGGGACGGCCGGCCGGAAGTGCGCTGTTTCATGGATCGGGCCAATACCTTCGGCGATGCCGAGGATCATGTGAAGTTGATTTTGAGCGGCAAGGGCCATCCTCTGATAGACCTGGAAGTTTCGAGCTGCTGTTTGTTTCCAGATTTCACCTATAATGTTTACGGCACGCGGGGCGGCATGAAAGGGACGCAGGCAAGCATGGAATGGCAGTATTTTAAGCCCGGCGAAGCGCCCCGGCAGAAGCTCATCGTTACACCGTTAAACAGCGCGTCCGGTTCGCCGAGTTACTGCTCCGAGACCTTGAAGTGGCACAAGGGGCAATGGCCGGAGCAGGCGCCGGCGTCCGCCGACGGCAAGAGGTATACGGCCTCCAAGCCCAGCCTGTCCATGTCGGTCGTCTTCTATACCATGCTTTACAAGACACTGACCCGGGGCGCACCGCTTGAAATCACACCGCAACAGATTCGCCGCCAGATTGCCGTGATCGAGGAGTGTCACCGGCAGAATCCTCAAATCTATGGGAAAAAGAAGAGGCCGTGAGCTTGATGCGCGAGCGCAGTCAGACAGAACAAGGCTGTGCCTTGAACAGATGCCAATTCGCATTTCTCGCAGGATGAGACAAGTTTTTTTTGCATGCGGCGGCGCATCCGGCCGAGCTGCGTTCTCCACGCGGGGACATAACCTCTGGCTATACCCACCGCGTGGACACCTTGCTCGGCTGGCGCGACGCTCGCACCAAACATCACAATATTTATGTTTTCGACCATAGGAACAGGGAGTCATTCCATGGGGACAACCGGACGACAGGCGGTGTTTTATACGTCTCAGGGCCGATGGTCGGTTGATTCCGTCATCTTGGCGCACACGGTTGGGCAGCGCTTTTGGGGCCTGATGGGAAGACCTCCGATGGGTAGGGGACGGGGACTTTTTCTGGCGCCGTGTCCCTCGATCCATACATTTTTCATGCGCTTTGATTTGGACCTGATTTTTGTTTCCCGGGATTTGCGTATTGTGCGCATCGTGTCGTCAGTGTCGCCCTGGCGGGTGGTGTGGGGAGGGCGGGGAGCCTGGGCGGTTCTGGAATTGCAGGCCGGCTGGTTTCCCTGCGAGCGGTTGGCGCCGGGGGGCGTCATGACGTTCGAGAAAAAACTCCCGTGATTTAATGCAGGGGAATTTTCCGCCAGAGATAGGCGGATCCGCCTTTGGAGGTAGGGGCGCTGCGTGCCGCGCCAATAGCCTGCCGGTTCCGGGGATCCGTTCCGGTGGAACGTCGCTTTGGGAAATCGGCCGGGATACAACACAAAAACGCAACAGAGGAGAAGGAGTCATGTGGAAAGAATTCAAAGAATTTGCAATGCGGGGCAATGTGCTGGACATGGCGGTCGGCGTGATTATCGGGGGTGCGTTTGGAAAAATCGTCACCTCCCTCGTCAACGATATTCTCATGCCGCCGATCGGCCTGCTCGTAAGCCAGGTGGATTTTGCCAAGGTCTGTTTTAGCCTTCAGGGCCACCGCTTCACGACGCTGGATGCGGCGAAGGCCGCCGGGGCCACCACCCTCAATATCGGCGTATTTATCAACACATTTATTGATTTTATCATTATGGCGTTCGTCATTTTCCTGCTGGTGCAGTTTGTCCAGCGGATAAAGCAAAGAGCATTTCCTCAGACGCCGGCGCCGTCTCCGGCGCCATCGCCGGCGCCCACGACCAAATCCTGCCCGTTCTGCTGTTCCAAGATTCCACTAGGTGCGGTGCGGTGCCCGAACTGCACCTCGGCCCTGGCGCCGGCGCCCGGCGTTGCGTAAGACGACGGAAGATAATGCAGGCGGAATTTTACCGGGATATGTCTTATATTCGTGTTTAGAGTTGTGGAGTGCGCAAGCCGCGCTTGCGCTTTATTCCCGCGAAGCTGGAGCTTCGCGGGGCAAAACGGCAGCATGGCTGCCGCACTCCATATCCTGACCGTGTGTTTTATTGCTGGGTGATGTTCAATAGTGCTTTCTTTTTGCGGTATACCCCTTATTATATGCTTTCAGATCAATCGCCTGATCCTGATTTGACAACCCGATGTTGGGGAGGATTGCGGTATGCGTTGCCCGAAATGCGGTTATCTGAAGGATAAGGTCATTGACAGCCGGTCGGCCCGGGAAGGCGACGTCATCCGCCGCCGCCGGACCTGTCTGCAATGCGCCCATCGCTTTACGACCTACGAGGAAATTATCAAGGCCAACCTGCGGGTGATCAAGCGGGACGGCCGGCACGAGGATTTGGACCGCAATAAACTGATGAGCGGCATCCTGCGCGCCTGCCAGAAACGGCCGATCAGCGCGGAACAGATGGAAACCATGGTGGATTCGATCGTGAATGAACTGGATAATGAATACGATCGGGAGGTGCCCAGCACGGCCATCGGCGAAAAGGTCATGGAACGCCTGGAAAAACTCGATGAAGTGGCTTATGTGCGGTTCGCGTCGGTGTACCGGCGGTTCAAGGATGTCAACCAGTTTTTAACGGAAGTGAAAGGACTGATCGGAAGGGAATGATCTGGAGTTGTCAACAGGAATCCGGGAACGGAATCGGCGAACTGGCGGCCTACATTGAGGCGGAGCTGGCGGCCGCCGCGCCGGATCGACCCGGTGCGGCGCGGGAACTCAGTCTGGCCGTCGAGGCGTTTATCCGAGATAATCACCGGGATGAAGCGCTGGCGTCCGAGTATCTGCTATTGCTGATCGCACGGGCCTTATGGGCAATCGGCGAAGAGACGGCGGCGCGCCGGTTTATCAAGGCCCAGGGAGCGGTATGGCGCGTGGCGCCGCCGTTCGTTGAAGCGGCGCTGGCGCGTGATTTGTCGGTTCCTCATTGGCGTGCCCTGCTGGATGCGCGCGTTGTGCAATCGTCCGCCACGCTGGCGCGGGGCGCCATCTGGATTGTGGATATCCAGCGGCTCATGGGGCCGGGCCGGGGAGGCTTGGAATTGACGGCGCTGCGCGTGGTCAACGCCGTGATCGATCGGATTGCCGGCGTATGGGACCATTCGCAGGGAAAGGGAATCCTGGGCTTGAGGCATCTGGATGCCGCGGCCGCCGCAGTGCTTGGGTGTTCGTGCCGCTGCCGGAAAAGTTCGGACATGGCCCTGGAAATTCGTTCCCAATGCGTGATCCGGCTCCGGGCAGCGGGACAATCCCGCGGGTGGCCTGCCGTTCCCGAGGTGATCAATTTGGATATTCACGGATCATGAACCTTCAACCATCATTTTCATCGCGTCGCGATTTCCTGCGCGCCTGCCTGCTGGCGGGGGCGGCGCTGACTGTACCGCGCTGGGTTTTGGGCACATTGGTCAGTCCGGCGCCGGTGGTCGCGCCCCTGCTGTTTCCCGATTTGAATATCTATCCGCGTTCCACCTGGAGCGCGTTGGCGCCCCGGCTATCGCTGATCAGGCCGGCGACCGGATTCTCCCGTTTGACCATTCATCATGCCGGCAACATCATGAACACGCATGTTCAGCCGGAGGACGTGGTCGCCGACTTGAATGGAATCCTGGCGGCGCACCTGCAGAAAAATTACGGCGACATTGGATATCATTTTATCGTTGATTATGCCGGGCGGATCTGGGAGGGACGATCTCTGGCATTTGAGGGCGCCCATGTGTCCGGTATGAACAAGCAGAACATGGGGGTCATGCTCCTGGGCAATTTTGAGGAGCAACAACCTTCAGCCGACCAGATTGACTCCCTCTTCCAACTGGTGGATTCTCTCCAACGCCAGTATGCCCTTCCTCACGGATCGATTTACGGGCACTGTGATCTGGGCCAAAGCGTCTGTCCCGGCAAGCATTTATATGCCCCGTTTGTCGCGGAGCTCAAACAGTCATGAACCGTCTCATATCGCCATCTGCGGCCAGATCCCCGTTTGATCCTGTTGAGGAGGTTATCCGGTCCGTGCGGTTGGGCCGGATGGTGGTCATCGTGGACGATCAGCAGAGGGAAAACGAGGGTGACCTGGTCGTTGCCGGACAAAAAGCCACCGACCGTGTCATCAATTTCATGGCCACGCACGGCCGGGGATTGATCTGCGTGGCAATGACCGGGGAGCGACTGGCCCGGCTGAAAATCGGGCGCGCGTCGTCGCATCATGATGCCGGCCCGTTTCACACGGCATTTATGGAATCCGTGGATGCGCGTCACGGGATTACCACGGGGATCAGCGCCCACGACCGGGCCCGGACCATTCGTATCCTGATTGATGAGCGCTCCCGGCCGGAGGATCTGGCCAGCCCTGGGCACGTGTTCCCGCTGGAATCCCGGGACGGAGGCGTTCTGTGCCGGGCGGGGCATACGGAGGCCTCGGTGGATCTGGCCCGCATGGCGGGATTAAAGCCCGTCGCTGTGATCTGTGAAGTCATGCGGGATGACGGACATATGGCCCGTCTGCCCGACCTGCGCAAATTCGCGGCCCGGCATCATTTGAAAATGACATCCGTTGCGGATCTTATCGCCTGGCGCCGGCGGCGGGAACGGCTGGTGGAGTTCGTGCGGAGCGTTTCCCTGCCGACGGAGTTCGGCATGTTTCAGTTGAAGCTGTATCGGTCCATGTCCGACGGAGAACATCATTTGGCGCTGGTGATGGGCGATCCGGCCAAAGTCAAGTCTGCCCTGGTTCGCGTGCACAGCCAGTGCTTGACCGGCGACGTTTTCGGATCCTTGCGCTGCGATTGCGGCGCGCAGCTGCGCGCCGCATTGAAACGGGTCGCCGATGAAAAATCCGGCGTGGTCCTCTATATGCGCCAGGAAGGACGCGGCATCGGCCTGGAAAATAAGATTCAGGCCTATGCGTTGCAGGATAAAGGACTCGACACGGTGGAGGCCAATGAGCATCTGGGCTTTTCAGCCGACCTTCGGGATTACGGTGTCGGCGCCCAGATCCTGGCGGATTTGGGCTTGAAGAAAATCCGCTTAATGACCAATAATCCCCGGAAAGTCATCGGACTCGAGGGGTTCGGCATTAAAATTATTGAGAGAATTCCTGTTATTTTTCCGCCCAATCCATATAATCGACGGTATTTAAATGTAAAAAAGAACAAGATGGGACATTGGCTGTAACTCAGGCTGGAGACATGGCAATCCTCCAAGCTCGCGACTTTGGCGTGCCGGTAGGTGTCCCGGGAAATCTGGAGCGGAAAAATGGGAGGGAGAATAGAGTAAGCCGCAAGGAACAGAGGCCTCGAAATGACGCAAAGTTCTATTTCGAGGGTGCCCCGAATCCCCTCAGGCAACGATCCCGAACTCAATCGCCTTCGAAGAAAAATGAATAATACCAAGATTCTCGGACTGACCCGAATGGCGCTAAGATAATCGATCCTTTTCATCGGCTTCTCTTTAGCACACCGAGAGTTGTGGCGAAAATGACCTTTTCGGACA
>Ga0180015_1000509_pt1 | contig 11162 bp, 10 predicted proteins | sample KR13_S2_MetaG_FD_116508 | JGI IMG/M metagenome (GOLD analysis project Ga0180015, IMG submission 116508) | Groundwater microbial communities from the Olkiluoto Island deep subsurface site, Finland - KR13_S2_MetaG | ecosystem: Environmental > Aquatic > Deep subsurface > Groundwater | place...
CTTTAGCAACCACAGTATCGTTATTAAGAATAAGAATATATTCAGGATTTTGGTTTTTAATTGAATATCGAATACCTATGTTATTTCCTTCCGCATAACCGTAATTCTTATCATTTGCAATTACATGTATGTTACTGAACCATTCCTTCAAAATATTTACATCGTTCCCTGCAGACTTATTATCTACAACTATAATCTCATAATCGGGATAGGTTATCTTTTTTAGAGACTCTATACATTCAATAGTGTCTTTTACGCCGTTAAAGTTGAGTATTATTATGGAAACTTTAGGATACTTCATTTTCCCTCAATCGACTCCCACCACCATCTATTGTTCGCATACCACTTTATTGTTTTGCGCATTGCATCTTCAAATCTATGCCTTGGTTTCCAGCCTAAATTTTTGATTTTAGTAACATCTAAACTATAACGTCTATCATGCCCTGGTCTGTCATTTACGTGTTGTACTAAACTTTCCGGTTTCTTTAACTCTTTAAGAATTAGTTTTGTGATATCAATATTTGTTTTCTCATTACCAGAACCGATATTGTAAACTTCTCCGTTTTTTCCTTTCTGCATGACAACATCTATCGCTTCACAGTTATCTTCTACATATAGCCAATCTCTCTCATTTAACCCGTTCCCATATAACGGCAAAGGCTTGTTCCTGAGCGCATTTATTATAAAAAGCGGTACGAGCTTCTCAGGATATTGATAAGGACCAAAATTATTAGTACTACGAGTAATTAAAACTGGTAAGCCGTAGGTAACAAAGTAGGAATTAACCAAAAGATCTGCAGAAGCTTTTGATGCAGAGTAAGGGGAAGAAGGAGTTAAAGTATTAGTTTCTTTAAAAGAACCTTTTTCTATGCTTCCGTAGACTTCGTCAGTAGAAATCTGGATATATTTTTCTACATTATACTTCCTAGAAGCTTCTAATAAGACATGTGTACCAAAAACATCTGTGCGAATAAAACTGGTGGGATCTTCAATACTCCTATCAACATGTGATTCCGCCGCAAAATTGATGATTTGGTCAACATCTTTTTTAACAGCCTCATTAACCAATTTCGAATCGCATATATCTCCTTTTACAAATATATATCTTGGATCATTTTCAACATCTCGAATGTTATCTAAGTTGCCAGCATAAGTTAGCTTGTCGTAGTTTACAATTTCAATATCTTCATATTTTTTTAGCATATAATGAATAAAGTTTGAGCCGATAAATCCTGCACCACCTGTTATCAATATTCTCATTTTTTCACCTCACTAAAAAAAGCCTCAAAAACTTGTATTATATACTGCAATTCCGACTCCCCAATCCCTGGATAAACGCCTATAAAAAAAGCGTTTTTCATTATTTGATCACTATTCCCCAAAGAGGAATGTATTTTAAATTCGCACCCCTTATACGCTGGTTGTTTTGTTATATTACCACCAAATATAAGTCTTGTCTGTATTTTATTTTCTTCTAAAAATTTTATAATTTCTATTCTTGAAAAAGGAGCATCCTCTTTTAAAGTAATTGGAAAAGCAAACCATGCAGGATCAGCTTTCTCATGTTTTTTTGGGAGGATTATGTAGTCTTCATATTTCTTTAAATTTTCATAGAGATACTTAAAATTTCTTTTCCTTTTATCATTAAACTCATCCAATTTTTTTAGCTGTTCTAAACCCATTGCAGCCTGTATTTCTGTTGGTTTTAAGTTATATCCTATATGACTGTATATGTATTTATGATCATATTTTATACCGTCAATCAACCATTCAAATCTCCTACCACAAGCCCCGTTTATAGACTTTTCATCACTCTCACACCAACAGTCTCTACCCCAATCCCTAAGAGATCTAACCACCCTATACAATAATGGATCCTCTTTAGGTATAGATACAGCGCCTCCTTCACCTGTGGTTATATGATGTGCAGGATAAAATGAGCAAGTTGATAAAACACCAAAACTCCCAGTTTTTTTCCCATTGAACTCTGAGCCTAATGCATCGCAGTTATCCTCAATTAAATAAAGGTTGTAATCCTCAGCAATATCCATTATGGCATCCATATTGTTCGGGTTACCCAATGTATGGGGCAACATAATTAGTCTAGTTTTATCTGTGATTGCCTCCTTTAATTTCTCCACATCAACATTATATGTTCCTAATTCAACATCCACAAACACTGGTTTAAGAGCATTTTGTATTATAGGATTAAGCGTGGTAGGAAATGTGACAGCAGATGTTATCACCTCGTCTCCTTTCTCCAAAGGACCTTTAATTTTCTTGGACATCAGAGCAGATATTGAAAGCAAATTGGCAGAGGATCCTGAGTTAACTAAACATGTTTTTGACACTCCTAGATACTCAGAGAAAGCTTTTGAAAATTCTCGCGCCTTCGGCCCTAACCCTAACCATCCATCCAGAATCGCATCAAGCATTGAGATTGCCTCTTTCTCATTAGAGACAGTTCCTGCATAGTTTATTCTACTAACACTTGGGACGAATTTTTTATCACCTTTTAATCTGTAATACTCAACTATTTTTGAGATTATCTCTTCCTTTATTTTCTGTAAATCTTCATTGTTCTGACTCATTTTTTTCCCCTGAAACGCTCTTTAACCAACTTATAGTTTTTTTTACTCCTTCTTCTAGTTTTATTCTTGGATGCCACCCAATTGCTTTTTTGGCTTTCTCGTATGATCCAACTTGATTTCTAATGTTTCCAAATTCCTTAGGATACGGTGTAAAAGATATCCTTGATTTACCATCAGTTGCCTTCAATATTAGCTTTGCCATTTCTAAGTTTGTCGTCTTTCTTCCTGTAGCCAAATTTACGTACTCGCCTTTAGATAATTTTCTTGCTATCCATAGCCCTCTGACAATATCATCTATGTAGACGTAATCTCTAGTATCAGAGCCTTTACCATATACAGTTATGGGCTTATCTCTAACTGCCTGGGAATAAAAAACAGGAATTATTTTATTTAATTGCTGGTTGGGTCCGTATGGGTTAAATAAGCGCACAATCTTTACATCTAATCCATAGGCTTTATAATATGAATAACAAATTCTGTCAGCAGCGACTTTACTGGCAGCATAAGGATTTGTTGGATTTAATGGGTTATCTTCTTTTAGAGGTTTATCAGAATCACCATATATTTCACAACTACTGGGATATATCAACGGCACATCATATTTCCTGCATGATTCCAGGATTCTCACACAACCTTTAACATTTATATCTATAGCTCTGACGGGATGTGTAATACTTTCGCCAGGTTTAGCGTATGCAGCAAAATGATAAACAATATCACAATCTTTAACGAACTTATTTAGTTGGTTTGTGTCAAATATATCTTGACCTGTAGTTCTTGCAAACCCCACAGGCTCTACATATCTTTTCTTCTTAAGGGATTGGAACATATTACTTCCTATGAAACCTGTATGTCCTGTTATCAGTACCTTCATATCATTCGCCCACTTACCCTAAATATCTATTCTTGGTAGATTTATTCTCATAATGTTTATATTGGATTAAATACTTTCCCTCTCTTGATGAAAGGACTAATACTTGCAGGTGGCCACGGCACAAAGCTAAGACCTTTAACGCATACGGGGCCTAAGCAACTAATACCTATAGCTAACAAACCGAATATTCTTTACTGTCTAGAAGACTTGAGAGATGTGGGTATAAAAGATATTGGAGTAATTCTTGGAAATATAATGCCTGAAAAGGTCAAAGAATTTCTTGGCGACGGTTCTAAGTATGGGGTTAAAATCACATACATAGTTCAAGGTGAGCCTAAGGGAATAGCACATGCTGTTGGTCTAGCTCAAGAGTTTATGAGTGAAGAGCCTTTTGTAGTATATCTCGGTGATAATGTTCTGAAGGGGGGAATTGGTGGTTTAGTGCAGGCATTTGGGAAATCTGATGCTGATGCAGTGATTGGTCTGTGTAAAGTAAAAAACCCGGAAAGATTTGGAATAGCAAAACTGGATGAAAAAGGCCAAATAGTAAGCTTGGTCGAGAAGCCAAAAGAATGGATAAGTGATTTGGCGGTGATTGGTATATATCTTTTTCAAAAAAGTATATTTGATGTTATCAAAACACTTAAACCTTCTTGGCGAAATGAACTAGAAATTACAGAAGCTATGGATAAATTGGTACAATCTAAGCGTAAAGTGCACGCCTACATTGTTACTGGTTGGTGGAAGGATACGGGTAGACCTGAGGATATTTTAGAGGTAAACAGACTTGTACTTGATGACTTAACCTCCTATAATAAAGGGATGATTGAAGAAAATATAACGGTTACGGGAAAAGTAGGTATAGGTGAAAATACTGTTCTAAAATCTGGGACTGTGGTCAGAGGTCCTGTGATTATAGGAAATAACTGCAATATAGGACCGAACACTTATATAGGTCCTTATACAAGTATAGGAAATGATTGTAATATTATAAATGGGGATATTGAGTCTTCTATTGTGATGGAAGGAGCAAAAATTATGTGTGAAAAGAAGATTGTTGATAGTCTTATAGGAAAAAATTCTGTAATATCCTCGAAAGAGGGGGTTCTGCCAAAGGGATGCAGGCTTATATTAGGAGAAAACTCAATAGTGAGTGTGTAATATGATGAAATATTTTATGAGAATATTATCGAGGTGCGATTGAAAAGTACGATTACAATGAAATCAGGAAAAATGTTTTTTAGGTCAGAGAAAAATTTTTGATAGATAATTATACAAAAAGATTAGTGAAATTTTATGAAAGTATAACTCAAAGAGACAGATAATCTTATCCGGGTAAAAGCCCAATCATTTTTCGGATTCGACTATAAGATTAATTCCCGAATACAATTCAGGATGTCGTGTTTTCTTTCCAATTTTCGAAATTAAGCCCATATATTCGCTCCTTAGTTTTTCTTTTTGAGTGTTTTCATCGTTTCAAACAATGCCTTAACAATAGTATTTATTTCCCATTTTTGCATCTGTGGCGAAATAGGCAAACCCAACTGCTCTTTAAACCACACATGCTCGCAGACAGGGCATTCTCCTAGGTAATGGCCATGCATACGCATAATTCCACCAAGATTAATCGGCCAAAACCTTATAACAATGTGAATATTGTATTTGTCCTCCAGATACTTAACAAACTCGTTTCGGTTTATACCTATATTTGCATTGAGGAAAAATGTATAGAGATGCCATGCGTGTTTGCATCCAGGAAGGATTCTTACTGTTCTTAATCCATTAATATCTTCAATTGCTTTGTTATACCCTTTTGCAATGTCTTCCCGCATTGCAATATGTTTATCCAGTTTCTTTAACTGAACTCTACCTACTGCTGCTTGAGGTGTTGATAGCCTATATGTTGTGCCAACTTCATCTACTCTAATCCAGTTATAGTCCCAGGCATCCCCAGCATGCATAAACACAGGGGATTTTGGTTTCGGATAATCACCAATATCAGATGTTTTTCTCTTAACCCTTTTTCCATAAGGATAACCTGTTCTGAGACCCCATGCCATATCTGCATATTCCTTATTATTTGTTACAAACATACCACCTTCACCAAGTGTGGATATATTCTTGAGTGTGGAGAAAGAAAAGCAAGATATGTCACTATTGTATCCTATCTTATGACCTTTATATTCAGCACCTGCTGCATGTGCAGAATCTTCAACAACAACCAGTCCATGTTTCTCAGCAATTTCCCTGATTGGTTTTAAATCTGCGGGGTTACCACCATGATGCACAAGGTAGATGGCTTTTGTTTTTTTTGTGATAAGTGGTTCAATCTTATCCGGGTCAATATTCAGCGTTGTTGGGTCTATATCAGCGCATTTAATCTTTACATTCCGTTCTAGCAGAGACACTATTGTTTGCCAGAATGCATTCGCCTGACATATCACCTCATCGTTTGATGTCAGATGTAAAACCTGCATTGCTATACGAAGGGCTGCACCACATGAACTTATCGCTATTGCATGTTTTGCACCACAGTATTGAGCAAATTCTTTCTCAAAAAGTTCTACATCTGGACCACGGGTTAGAGATACACCAGAATCTAACATCCGACGGATTGCGTCGATTTCTTCTTCGTTGAATATAGTGCCAACTGGGTATTCTTCTATTATATTAGATTTCATATCACTAGGTTTTTTCATTTTAATTATCCTCTTTATAAATCTTCAAAATATATTTGTGTCCTTTATATCTAAAAAAAGCAGGGTAGCGTTTATTGTCTACGACACGCAGGAGATTAAATTGTTCACGAATGGTACTATCTATGTTCAATTCGCTATCTTTAGGAAAACGTTTAGGATAATAAGTTCCCTTACCTGTTTGTTTCTTTCCTTTTATATTTGGATAGGTATCTACAAACCTTAGAACCAACTCTATGATTTTCTTCGCTTGCTTATCTCTTATTTCATCGGAAAGTTCATGCCCTTCAAATTCTATCTTATCTTGAAAATAAATGTCACCTCTATCCACTTTTTCAATTGCTTCAAAAATAGTAATATAAATCGTGTTTTCGCCTTCCAGTATTTTCCATATCAATGATGCACTTCCTCTCCCCTCAGGAAGTTTGCTAGGATGTACTACTAAATTATGTTTGTTAAGATTTAAAGTTTCAGAGGCTAATATCTTTCTAGTCCCTAAAATAAACAAGAGATCGCCAGCACCTATGCCATTGTGATCTTCACAAAAGTATACATTATGTCCTCTTTTCTTCAAAGTCTCTATAAGACCTGCTACGTAATCATGCAAAAAACTATCTGCCATATCAATCAGTATCGTTATTTTCATAATATTATTCCCCTCATTTTTTTCCTTCTTAATCCAGATATTTTATATTATCATCCTATCAAATTGTTTCATATATGCAAAAAAATCTTTTCAACTAACTATTCATTCAAATATCTTCTGAGATTGATAAAAATTTCTAGCATATAGAGCTACGATACTTTATTATCTTTTCAGTCCCTGTCGCAAAGGAATTCGTTAATTATAAATTTTTTTACCATATGCTCCAGCCACCATCCACAATAAGATTCTGTCCAGTTACATAAGACGACGCATTGGAGGCGAGAAATACTACTGCGCCGGCTAAATCATCAGGCTGACCGATGCATCCCATAGGAACTCTTTTAGTAATTTCATGTATGTAATCTGGTCGGTCTGGACCGCTCTTCGGCGGAAAGTGTCCGGGACTTATTGCATTCACTCGGATACATTTATCTGCCCACAAAGTTGCTAAATATCGCGTCATCTGTAAGATACCTCCTTTGGCAACAGAATAATGAATTGGCGTTGGTACTGTTTTACCAAGCGGTAAAAATATTCTTTGATCTGTTCCAAGAAAACCGTATAGAGAAGCTATGCTAATAATGGATCCGCTCCTCGCTTTTAACATAACAGAGCCAACACTTCTGGAACACGTAAAATAGTGAGTTAAAGAATATTCGAGGGCTTGATACCATTCCTCTTTTGTTACTTTTTCAAGTTGATACTCTTGTTTAGCATATGCGTTGTTAACCAATATATCTATTGTTCCGTGGCTAGATACTACTTTTTCAACTACTTTTTGAAAATCCTTCTCGTGGGTTACATCACAAACAAAATATTCAAATCGGTTTTCAAAGGATGACTGATTTTGGTTAACGAAATCTTTGAGTTTCTGTTCAGTTCGTCCAAGGAGGATTACAGTAGCACCAAAACCGGCGAGAGCTTTCGATATCGCAGAACCGAGATGTCCAGCACCACCTGTGACCATTGCTACCTTTTTCTCAAGAGAAAATAATTTTTGATATTTATTAATATCATTACTCATTATATTCCTCCATCTATCTCAATTAATCCCTAACAACTTCCTTAACAGCTTTTATTATATTTTCATGAGTAGGATAAAAAACATCCTCTAAAGCATAGCTGCATGGATGGGTTGCATGTGGAAGACCAATCCTTTTTATAGGAGCTTTTAGGTAACTAAAATAATTTTCTGTAATTCTTGCAGAAATTTCTGCGGTAATCCCGCAAAATAGCCAATCAATATCTGCAATAATAAGTTTTCCTGTTTTCTTAACCGAATCTGCAATAATTTTTTCATCAAGTGGATAAGAAGTTCTAGGATCAATTATTTCTACATCAATTCCTTGATTGGATAATTCTTCTGCCGCCTTTTTTGCTTCAAGAACCATTTGAGAAAAAGCCACAATTGTAACATCTTTTCCTTTCCTCACCTTTCTTCCTTTTCCAAGAGGGATAGCATATATTTCTTCAGGTACTTCATCTTCTTGACCAAATAGAAATTTATGCTCAACAAATATTACCGGGTTCTCATCTCTAATAGATTGAATTAAGAGGCCTTTTGCATCATAAGCATTTGAAGGTAATACTACTTTCAGTCCAGGAAAATGTGTAAAAATACTATGAAAACTCTGAGAATGATTTGCTCCTTGACCCCAGCCCCTACCAACGATTGCTCTTATTACTAGAGGAACACTTAAATTTCCTCCCCACATATAACATGCCTTGGCTGCATGATTACAAATTTGGTCTAAAGCAAGCAAAGTAAAATCTATTCTCTGATGAACCATTATTGGCCTCATTCCATTTATGGCAGCACCAATCCCAACCCCTGTAAGAGCATTTTCAGACATTGGTATATCAAAGACTCTCTCGTCACCAAATTCCTTCGCCAAATCTAGAGGTATACCAAAAACCCCTTTAGCAAAATCAACCCCTTCCCCATAAACGAAAACAGATTCATCTTCTTCCATCGATTGCTTAATCGCCTCTCTGATGGCATCATTATAACTAATTCTTCTCATTTGAACACATCCTTTAATAATTCATCTCTATCTGGAAGAGGAGAATTTCTACCAAATTCAACCGCTCTTTCAATTTGTTTTTGTAATTTGTGTTTTATTTGATTAATGTTTTGTGTTATTAATATCTTTTTGTCCACTAAAATTTTCTCAAAATTTTTTATAGGACATTTTTTCATCCAATGCTCTAATTCCTCTTTTGTTCTCAATTTAGGATCAACATCATCACCAACACTACAATGCGCTTTGAATCTATATGTTATAGCTTCTATAAAACTTGGACCTTGCCCATTTCTGGCTCTCTTGACTGCTTCTTGTGTTGCAGTGTAAACTTCTATCACATCCATTCCATTTACTCTTTTTGCCGGAACTCCAAACGCCTCGGCTCTCCCAGGAATATTATCTAATGCCCATCTTGCTGATACTTTTGAGAAAGACGCAAAAAAATTATTTTCACACACAAAGATTACCGGTAGTTTTTTCAGTGCTGCAAAATTAATACTTTCATAAAGAATCCCTTCATCTGCTGCTCCGTCACCAAAAAATGTAACAGCAACATTTTTTTTATTTTGCATTTTAAAAGCAAGAGCTGAGCCAACCGCAATAGGAATACTACCACTTACGATTCCTGAACTACCCATATGCCCAACTTTTGTATCAATTAAATGCATCGAGCCACCTTTACCCTTAGAACAACCATCTATTTTACAGTACATCTCAGCCATAAATTTATCTAAGCCGCCTCCTTTTGCAATATAGTGCCCATGACTTCTATGGCTACTAAAAACATGGTCTTCTTTTTCTAATGCTACACATACCCCTACTGCAACTGCCTCCTGCCCGATGTAGTAATGATGTGGGCTTTTCATCAATTGCTCAGGATGTAATTCAATACATTTTTCTTCAACTAATCGGATTTTGAGCATGGTTTCATACATCTCAATAAGCTTTCCATCAGGAATACCAAAATTTGATTTATTCATTTTTATCTCTCCAAATCATCTTCAGAACTTGAAACACCAAAGTCTATAATTGCCCTTCCTACCACCCCTTTTTCCAATAATTGTAGGGCATCATTAACTTTATCAAGTGGAAATCTATGGGTTATAAGTTCATCAAGTTTTAGTTTTCCAGCTAAATAGAGATCAACGTAACGGGGGAAATCTCTTTCCGGGCGTGTAGAGCCGCCATGCCCCCCCCTCAAACATTTTCCGTAATGGGTTTGTACAGCATTAATACGAATTTTTTCGTCAGCTCTGGGATTTCCTACCAGGTTAACTGTCCCAGTATTACATGCAGATTGATATGCTTGTTCCATTGTCTCTACGCAGCCTACTGATTCAAATGCATATTCCACTCCTTTTCCATCAGTTAGCTCTTTAATTTTTTCAACGGGATCCTCTTCTTTAGCATTGATTACGTGCGTGGCACCAAATTTACGTGCGAAATCTAATTTATGATCATAAATGTCTACAGCAATTATTTTTAAGGCGCTTACAAGTGCCGCTCCCTGAATTATATTAAGGCCAATTCCTCCAACTCCAAAAACTGCAACCGAACTACCAAGCTCGACTTTAGATTCGTTAATCACTGCACCTACACCTGTAGGTACAGCACAGCCAAGAAGAGCTGCTTTATCAAGCGGAATATCTTTACGTATTTTAGTGAGACGATTTTCAGATGCTACAGTGTATTCATTAAATGTTGTAACATAACCAGCATTTATTGGTTTACTACCTTTAAAATAGATAGGTGGTTTTGCATCAATCCCAGCACCTTTAATCCAAGAAAGTACTACATGATCCCCCTGGGCTACATGAGTTACTCCGGATCCAATTGCTTCTACCACACCAGCGCCTTCATGACCAAGAAGATGAGGTAAATAACGGTCATGGCCACTTTTACCGTGAATATCTTCAACCTGCTTATGACATACTCCGCTATAAGAAATTTTAACAAGAACCTGTCCAATCTTAAGTTCAGGAATCTTTATATCCTCTATCACCAGGGGTTTATTAATTTCATATAATACCGCTGCTTTCATATTCATATTTTTCACTCGCCAATATATCACTATTCCAACTTAACCTTTTGCATCATCTTGATATTGTGATACAACGGGTTGTTTAATCCATCTGTTATCAACCCTTTATTATAGGCATCCACGAGACTCTGAACTGCCTCCTCAACAGTGTACTTCGGCTCAAAGCTTAAAACATTTTTTATCTTATCTGAGTTAATATGATATGACCTCATATCACTTGTTGGTACACATTCCAGTGCTATTTTCTCATCACCTATTACATCCTTAACGATTTCTGCAAGTTCCTCAAC
>Ga0180015_1000510_pt1 | contig 11135 bp, 9 predicted proteins | sample KR13_S2_MetaG_FD_116508 | JGI IMG/M metagenome (GOLD analysis project Ga0180015, IMG submission 116508) | Groundwater microbial communities from the Olkiluoto Island deep subsurface site, Finland - KR13_S2_MetaG | ecosystem: Environmental > Aquatic > Deep subsurface > Groundwater | place...
ATAGGAAAGAATAACAAGCGCCAAGTGAGTATATTGCCGCTGAAAAAATGCGACATGGCGGACTTCACTATTAGCGAGAACCCAATGAACAAAATTAGGCATAACAATGGAAATCCCCAGCCGACTTTAGTTATTTTTGAATCGGAATAGAATATCCAATAATCGCGAATTATTTTGGGGGAAAACAGAAAACTAGTAAAGAACCACTTAAGCAATTCGCCTGGCTCATTCCTTTTCTCTGCTAACTTTTGCAGAAAATCGTACGGCACGTTTTGAGTGTCTGACATCAAATTACCTCATTTTACGCACTATTATGGCAACTAAGTTGTTGAAAAAGACAATTCGTTTTTCCCCCCTCGGCATTCCTTTTATGCATAGGACCGCCATGACAAAATACCCATTCTTTACAACCTTCGCATAATCCATTTCTCTTCCATTCAAAATTACGATAACGCTGATATCTGTTTTCCCATACATCTTTAATACGTTCGGTCCTTAAATCCCCTTCAATGAAATCACGGGAGATATTGCTGCATGAACCAAGTTTGCCATCATATAGAATGCCTAGATTGTTAAGGCCAGCAATGCAGTGAAAAATAAAGGGCCGGATTGTGCCTTCAAGCTCAGTTCCCAGCCAACCACCACAACCGAGTTCCACCATCGTGGTTTTCATGTCGGCATATTTTTCACAATTACGAGTGTACTCTCTCTGGAGAAATCCAATTACTTCCTTGGTTTGTTGGGGAGATAATAGATACTCCGAGTCATGCCCCGTTCGACCAATGGGATCAATCGTCATGACACGAAACACTCTTGGGCGGATTTCCCTTTTGGCAACTTCGAAAAGCTCAGGGAGTTCGTGAAGGTTTTTGGCGTGCGCAACTACAGAGACTGTTACAGTGTATCCATGCTCCACAGCAAGCTTGGCAGCCAGAAAAGCCTGTTTAAAACCGCCTGGTCGACGTCGGAACGAATCATGATTGGCCTCTATGCCGTCTATACTAATTCCAAGACCGGTAACGCCGAGTTGTTTAAGTTCTTCCAATACGTCTGGGTTCTCGGCAATATGAATACCGTTGGTCTGGATATCGATATTTCGGTAAAAAGGCCATCGGTGAATGGCCTGAAGGATATATAGGAGGTCTCGGCGAACGAAAGGTTCTCCACCGGTAATGTTGATATGACGAAATTGCCGCATGTCAAAGTCATTGGCAATTTCTTCAAAAGCACCAATGACCTCACTTGTGGTCAACTCATCATTAAGATTTACAGCTTCGGCAGGTGAGCCGCAGTGAACGCATCGAAGGTTACAGCGGCGTGTTGCTTCCCAGCTTATGATCTGAAGAGGATGTTCCCTGATCAGGGATTCTATCCGCTCCCTCCAACCCTCGAAAAAATGGACGGTATCTTCATTTGAAGTCATTTACTGAATACTACCTTAAAGTATTCTCCATCATCATCATCCGGATGGCTGCCATACATGTTGTTCACGTATTCGACCGGATTAGACCATTGAAGCATTCGCTTCTTGAATTTTAGAACATTCTTAAGATTTCTGTCCTTTTCCAAATCCGTTAGTACTGGGGCCTGATCTGATATTGTTTCAGCTTTGCTTTCCATTGGTTTTCTCCTTACTTTACATCTACAGCCTGTCCGCTCTTAATAGTCTTCTTGGCAAACGCTTCCGACTGGAGATCGCCATTGGGACGAAAAGCGATGTCGCCAGAAACACCTGTAAAGGAAACTTTTAATAGAGCTTGGCGTACTTTTTCTGCCTCGGTAGTGCCAGCGGCTTCAATGGCTTTGAAAATCGCCATGGCGGCATCATATGAATAAGCACCAAATACATCTGGCTCCTCGCCATGCTTTGCCTTGTATTGTTGAGCGAATTTACTGAATGCGGGGCTGGTGCTTTCGGATGGCGCAGTAAAATAAACACCCTCCGCCGCATCTCCAGCAATTTTAAGAAACTCTGGGGATCCCCAGTTGTCCCCCCCAAACAAGGGGATATTAAAGCCAAGCTCCTTTGCTTGACGGACAAATATCCCCCCCTCCTTAGGGTAGGTGGGCGAGACCACTGTGTCTAGACCTTTCATTCCATTAAGTTTAGCAATAATGGTGCGAAAATCTGCCATGCTTTCTTGGACGCCTTCCGAAGTTACCACTTTGCCGCCCAATAATTCGAATTTGTGCAGAAAACCATCGGCCAAGGGTTTGCCCCAGGAATTGTTAGTATAAACAATAGCAACTTTTCTGGCCCCTGATTCAAATACCCATTTTGACAGAATTTCAGCTTGGATGTCATCTGCCGGTACTGTCCTGAAGAAGTAGTCTCCACCCTCTGTTGTCAATGTGGAAGATGAAGAGATTGGTGAAATCTGAATGACCTTATGTCGGTTGGCAAGAGGAGCAATGGCCAGGCTGACACTACTGCCAGCAGACCCGAACACAACGGGCACCTTATCAATTGTGGCAAACTTGGTCATTATTGTTACAGCTTCTTTTTTGTCATGACGGTCATCTTGAAAGTCAACCTCAATGTGGCGACCCAATACACCGCCCTTGGCATTAATATCATCAACAGCCATTTCAATTCCGCGTTTCGCTTTCTGGCCATATGAGGCAACCTCGCCGGTAAGCGGAAATGTTGCCCCTAACTTTATACTAGTCGTGTCAGGCCGCTTTCCCATTCCCATAAGAAAAAACGCGGTACATAAAATCAACAACACATAAAATGAACCCCGAAATCTTTCTTTTAAACAACTCATAGAAGCCTCCCAATAGCTGATTTCATAATTCAATAATGCGACAAGCAGTTTGTGAGTTAGGCCGACTTTTCCGACTGACAAATAGTGATTTAACTGAAACCGCTCTTGACATCACACCGAACTGCCCTGATACTTTTCTTCTAATTTTATAATATTATTGTTTAGTTCAGTCAAAAACTATCTCCGCTCGCCTGACAACAATTCCCAAATGTTTTTATAATCGGAACCAGAAAGAGTCGTTGTTTTAGGACGCACCCTGTTCCAGTCTGATGCTTCCATGCCTTTCAAGAAATCACGCACCTCGTTAACAGAAGTTTCCCCTCCACTTTTTCCGGTGTTCTTCTTGAATTCCTTCCCCAATCTTTCAGCCACGCTCCGCGGTGCCGAGTTCATCCGCATCAGCACGGCTTCTTCAGTTTTAACCCCGTGATAGATCATGGCCGGGAGGGTGTTGATTCTCCGGCGTTCGGATTCAGACAGCTTCTCAAAATCAATTCCTGAATTTGGCAGCTTGCTGAGCGCAGCTAAACCCCAGGTCCCGGTATTTGCAAGGTTTTTATATATGGCCTTGCAGGCTGCGGTAATCGTTTTTGTTTGATCGCCTTTAAAGAAACTTTCCGCTATTTTATGAATGCTGTCCCCTTGCATCCATGCCTGGGTGAGCTCCCCTATGCGCTTCTTTTCAAAACCGTCACCACCGATCTCCTCAAGGCTGTTCTTGAGTTGCGGGATGCGGAGCATCACCCCAAAAAGATCTGCTATTCCTGTTCCTTTTCCAAAAAGACTTTCCGGGGTCCAATCGGCAGGAGTCAGTTTGCGTGGCAGGTGATCCATTCCGGCAAGTGCCCTGCCGATTCCTTCAGGAGAAAAACCGGTCATATCCGCAAGCGTTGCTCGTCCCGGATTTTTAGATAACTTCCGGGCATAGCTCTTGGTTACCTCCAGCAGCTTGTCCGCCTGTGCTCGCCCTTTTGCCGATGTTCGGAGAACCCCATAACCGAAGGTGTGTCGAAGGAGCTGTTCCGTATCAGCCAGCACTGCATCCAGATTTTTTTTCTCGCTCCACAGGTGAGCCACATAACAACGGAAATCTTCCCACTGTTCATCTTGAATGACTGTCTCAAGCTCATTCAAGCGTCCGGCGTTATCAAGTTCGCCCAGCATATTCACCAGGCGGGAAACCAATTCGCCGGTGGCACGGCTGACATATTCGACAATTTTGTCCGGTTCATTGCCCGCAGCAAGACCAACAACGCCAATGCTGTCATGGTTCATCCGCCCGGCGCGGCCTGCCAGGTTCCAAAAATCCCTTACAGGCATTTGAATACTTTTTCTTTTCTTTGTGTCCCAATAATTCAATGAGGAGAGAAAGACGGACGAAACAGGAAAGTTCATCCCTTGCGCAATTGTGTTAGTGGAGCATAAAACTCGTAATTGCTGCTCTTCGGCAAGCCACTCGATTAAAGATCGAGCCTCATCGGATAGGCCTGAGTGATGTACTGCCACACCGTGGCCAAGCATATTAATAAGCTCGAAGTCTAAACTAATCTCGGTGGCAAGAAATCGTTGAACAAGTTTTATCTGATCAGAAACTCTATTGTATACAGGGAGCTCTTTTTGGATTCTTCGCGCCATACTCCAAACATGGTCGATGTTGTTGGTGGTTGCGATGCTAATCTTCCCATTTCCTGCGTCAGCAAAACTTCGAGCCATCCCAGCGGTTTGAATTGACCGATTTCCTAGAGCACCGCTTTGCGGAACGTCGATCGGCCTATTTCCGCCAACGGTATGTATCCCCTCCAGGTGAAGAGCACCTCTTGTCTTTGTCAGTGTTTGGTATCGGAGAATCCAGTCAGATGATTTTTGAGGATCTCGCTCGGCATAATACATCCCAACGATTCGTTCATTGGGCTTCCATGGCGTGGTGCCAAAACTTATTGCCCGTCCGGCACCACCCTGCGCCAGCCAACGAACAAGTGTTTCCGTATTCTCCACATAGGGCATGAGCAACAGAAAATTGGCTGAGGAGCATTCCCTCCTCACGGTTGCCAGCAGAAGCTCGATGCGCAGTCCCCGCGTTTCATTCTCAATATTGTGGGCTTCATCCAGGACTATGAGCGCCAACGGCCGGGGCACCTTTTTGTTGCGGATAACCAATTGTAGTTTTTCCGGCGTGGCCACCAGAACATCAAATGTCCGTTCATCCCCGTTTTTTGTGAGCAAATCGTCCTCAAAGGCATCGATCTCGATAGCCCCGGTCAGTTGCTCGACCCGTACTCCGATTGGCTCAAAATCACGCCGTAAGCGTCTGGTGATTTGAGATGTGAGAGCCCTGGTCGGAGCCACATACGCCACCCAGCCGTTATCCGCATCAAATTGATTCAGGGCTTGCAGCATACGGAACTGGGCCAACAGCGTTTTACCGCCCGAAGTGGGCATCTCGATCACAACGGCGGTAACGGCCTGGTCCAGAAGACCTTGTTCCTGCAGTGCAGCCCGCTGGGGGGGAAGAAGTTCGAACAGCGCTTGCTTTGTTGCGTCACGGACAAAACTGGCAACACGGGAGTTGACGGCCCGCGCCACCCACCAGAGAGAACCGGCCACCATTTGCCGAGAAGCTGCATGAAGCCAGCGGAGCAGGACTTCCAACTGGGCATCTCCGGCAGCGGTGGCAGCGGCAGTGCCTGCTTCAAAATGCTTGTTCAGAAGAGGGCCAATGCCCGGGGGTTCGCCCTGAAGCATATAAACAGCGAGAAGTTCGGTCCCTTTGGACCAGTGGTAGAGCGCAATCAACCGCAAAGCCATGGCCCGGTCTTTTGTGTTGGAACCATTATTCAGGGAACCAGCCTCATATTTCTTCTGGTCTTCGCGCAGGCCGGCAATAATTTCCCGGATACGGTCCAGATCATCCCATCTCTTTTTGCGGAAAAGCCGAATCCAGCATTCGAACAGGCGATAGAGCAAACGACGGTCCCAGGTTGCTCGGGATACCGAGGGGACCTGTATTGATTTTTCATTTTCATTGTACCACCGACGCAAATCAGACCAGCGATCACCGCAGTAGGCCAAGGCTGAGAGGTGAAGAAGATGGGATATACGTTCGATTTCGTTTTCCGGAAGTGTAAACAGACGGCGGATTTCAAAAGCCCGCCAGGCACCGGCCGAGCATTGCTTGCGAAGCTCTTCGTCATCGGAGGTCGGATTCAGAAATGCGTCCAATCCCTCAATGGCGGCCATTTCATAGGCCATGGCGAGACGATGTAACAATTCGTCATCACCACCATCTTCGGAAAAATCAATGAGCATCTGCTGCCCGACCGCCTGCTTAACCAGGCGGGCATTGGCAACTTTCAATCCACGGTCGCGTTCGGCTTCTCCGACAGCCATGACAGCCCAGTGACGGTCTACATTATGGAGGTGTTCTGCAAGTATCACGCGTCACCTCTCTTGCCGGTCGCTACGACTTTATCACTGAGCGTGTCGATACTTCCGGCCGGCAGATAAATGGCCAACAGCTCGACCAGGGTTTTTCCCGGGCAATTCTCGGAAAGCATTTGACGGCTTGCTGCAAGGTCATCGCTATTGGGCGGGACATCTCGAATCATGACACCAAATATCGTAACACCAGAGCCATTGGTCTTGATATAATTTTTTGCAGCGTTTTGATATGTCCCTTGCCAGTCGGATTTTATTGCCCTATGTCCCAGATAGACGACAGCCCTGTCCCGCAGAGGTTTGTTGTTCCGAAGATCCGTCAACTGCCTGTTCAGGGAGTGATCGCCATATCGTACAATTTGAGGGGGTGTCTTGTTTTCCTTGCTTGTTTTTACCTCACCAAAGGCAAATCTGGTTTTTTCATTGTTTTTATGAAAACCGATCAGGTCGGCACCGGGCAGGCTGGATTTGGGTTTGCGAATATCTCTGCCATCGGGCCAGGGAAAGAATGAATCCCTGTGATGGGTCAAATATGCTTCAGCAATTGCCTCGCCCACTTCCCAGTCCTTGGGAGGCGTGTCATTGTCGAGGATTCTGGCAATTTCAACACCTGCGAAATCCGTACCGGGGACACTTTCAAGCAATGCTGCAATATCAGCCGTTCCTTCGTGGTCAAACAGGACAGATGCCACGGGGCCGGCCAAAGAAGTATCCATCTCCTCGGCGGTCCAGGACACTCCGCATCCGGTCACCGGCGGACTGCCAAGCGTGTATTCGACTGTGCCGGAAGCCAGACTCATGTTATCGCCATCGGATTTATGCGCATAATGTTAAACTGCAGATTTTTTACAAGTATCGTAAATTATATGTATCATATATTATATCCAGTTACCAGCCCAACCCTTAACACACCGAAAGTTTTCGAAAATCCCCTACCTCGTTCTTGCTGGTTCCCATGAGAAAAATGGGGTTTACCCATATTTTTTGGTCTTCAATTATTAAAGCTCTTCCGTAGGCGATTAAATCTATTGCAGCATGCACCCATGCACTTGGCATTTTATAAATCCCTCTCCCAGTCTCCACCTTAATAGTCTGAATAATCTAAAAATTTTTCAGAAAGTTGTCTAAGGCCATTTTTTGGTCTGGAGAACGTCCGTGAAATTTTGATATTCAATGATTTTTACCTGATCATATTCGATGTCCTGTTATTTCCCCAACTTACTTGTCCACAGCCCGGAACTCAATTGTCTTGCAGTATGAGTTGGCTTACAGTTAGTATCTATTTGACTAATTTTTTCTGCTATATTAAATAAAAGCAACTTTAAGGTCAACACCTTATATTACTAATGTCATTATGCGCTACGGGCATGACGACAGTGGGTCGATTGAAGTTGACAAAACTTACCTCGGAGGAAAGGAAGAGGGACTTCGAGGCCGCAAATAGCTTGGTCGGTTAGAGACTGTCTCAGACATATCGAGAAATCATTCGCCATCCCGCCTCTTGCCAGTCACTGTTTTAAGACTATCACGTACCGGCTTGTCACTCCGAGTATTCTCTTCTTCTGCATTGCGGATACAACTCCCGCAGTGAAGTGTTCCGATGTCATGGGGGTTAGTATGCTGCTTCATTAAACCCAAAAAGCCCTCAAAGAACTCCAGATACTCCTGCCTTGGGAGCATGGATATGCTCTTTTCGACCATACCATAGGCTCCGGCCAGCCCCCAGTACGATCTTCCGGACCTACGGGGCAGGCATGCTTTTCAGCAACCTGGACAACTGTAAAGCCTCTCGATAAATCGGCATTTATCAGATTTGCCAATCCTGGCATTCCTGATAAATGATTGTGAATTGACGCTTGAGCTATACCTAATCTCCTTGCAATCCTTTCCTGTGGAATCCCGAGCCGGTTCATGCGGAATATCTTGAGATCCAGTTCCATCCGGGTTGCCGCCCTGAGATCGACGATATAGGAATCTACTGCCTGTCTGGAACGACCTATAGCCTTTCCGATCTCGGATGAAGTCAACCTGGAATTATTCTGAAATGCCCGTCTTGCAGTCTCTCTTGTTTCCTCTTCGTTTAGTTGCCTGGGGCCTATTGCCTTTTTTGCCGCATACAGCAGGGGATCGACTCCATCTAAGTTCTTTATGATGACTTCCGGTTCTGCCGTTCCTACTGCCTTGTAAGCGCTCCATCTGTGGACGCCATCCAATATACGATATTTTCCAGTCAGATCAGGATGGGTTTGAACCTCGATCGGATCAAACTTAAAACCATCCCTGATGTTTTCGGCAAATATGCCGACACGTTTTTGATCAACCCCGCCTCGCGGGTATATCTCTTCATCCAGGATGATATCTGATATAGGGATTCTGGTTGCTGCTTTTGTCATGGCTATAACAACTAAATTGAGCGATTTTTTACCTGACCTGCACCAATCTCTTGCGCATTCCCGCGTGGCGGGACGAAAAGTCTCAACATATCCATTGGTATGCCTGCGCTTTTCGTCCCGCATAGGCACATGTGCGTCAACTTAAGGCGGAAATGATTTCGGGATAAAAAAATTGGGAAACCATTTTTCGATATCGTGGTTACTCATCTTATGTAATCATGCTCTCGTCCCCAACTCAGCCATGCTTTGGTCATATCTCCTATTCGGCCTCTTTTCTCCGGTGGAACAGGATCTTCACCGGTGATTGATTTCAATGCCCAAAACCAATGTGCTGGCCTGTTCTCCAATTCACGCATTATGAAGGGGATAGCAATCGACCCCATGCCAATAATTTGCTGATAAGCTGGATGCATTGCAATCTCAGTAATTGATGAGAGCATTGCTGTAACTTCTTCCCACTCTTGTTTGAGTCTGAAAAATCTTGTGGCGGGATCGGCCCATTGTCTTGAAATCGTTGTCATAAAATGATCAATTGAATTCTTTAACGTATCCCTGCGTTCCGGTCTTAGTTGGAAGAGAGGAGAGGTTGCCTTCCGGATTTTTATCAAGGATATCTCTCCCTTCCAGCACCGTTATAACCACTTCTTCCTGGCCGGAACGGAACGAGGAGATATCCTATAGCTTGGCCATTTTTTCCAGAAACGTATCAAGCATGTATTCAGCATCGTTTACGCAAAGATTGACCGCATTGATACTCTCTGCCTTCTCGACACGTGTTTTTATTTGCCTTAAAGAATAAAGTGCCCTGTTTCGCAAATCCATGCCTGCGTTATGAGTATCAAGAAAGCTTTTCATTTTTTCAATCATCTGATTGAGTTCAAACAATGCATCAATGCGGCACCGGTCTGTCTTTTCCTTAACAATCACATCATTGAACGCTCTGACCTTTTCAAGCAATTCATATGCTTCTGAAATCATGTCATATGGAGCAGGTGATGACAGAATCTGTTTTAATCTGTCAAAATCTGCGGAAGCTTCATTATTCTTATTTAATTCAGGCACATTTTCGCTGAACTCTTCAACAGATTTAATCAGGGTTGTCCAGAAATCATGATGTTTGGTATAAAATTCGGACAAATTCTTTTCTTGCGCATACAATTTAAGGATTTGTGCACTGTTATCGTAGAAAGCGCTGATCAGAGAAAAAGAATCCTGTTTGGTTGAAATGTCTTCAATAAAACACAGCCACCTGTCAATTTCTTTAGCTCCCGGGAAATACTTCTTTTGGGCAGAAGGCTTGTATGATTGAAAGCTGTTTTGCCAAATTCTGATTTTCTTTGCCAGAAAACACCCCAGCTCATACTGATCGCAGTCGTCAATGTTTTTTTCTTCCGATATCTTCAGATATAGGTTCATAGCGCCTTGAAACACTGAATCATCAACGGTTTTCACGGCAATAATTAATATTTGCTCACTTAACTCGATAGGTTTAAGTAAAAATTTTTTAGCCTTAAACGGGTCAAGATTTTTGTTGTTTATTCTGAACTGAATTTTAAAATCCTGAGCTATCCAGAAAATATACTGCAGAATTTTAAACTCTGATAGACCCTGAGTTCCTTTCACATACGGAACAAATTCACTCAAAACAACATGCCCGTGCTGTTTTATCTGATCTGCCAGACATTCCATCACAGCATTTTGTTCTTGCGACAGCTTGTTTTCAAAACCAAACGAAAGCTGACGATGTCCCAGATTGATATTTTGAATATCGCTATTTTGCATTAGATAAATAAGGGCATATGTCCTGAAGGTTTAGAAGCGAAGCAATCTCATTGGTAGCGCTGAGATTGCTTCGTCGCTGACGCTCCTCGCAGTGGCGGAAAATTACAGTAGTACAAAAATGCGGGAAAGCCCAGTTCGGCAGAAACAGTTTGAAAAGCTCGGACGATACGTTTTCTCAGCGGGATGATGGACATAACTTTGCTGGACTGGACTGCTCCGATAAACCAACAATTATCTACCATTATATATAGGGATTGTAAAGCTGTGATTCTGCATCAGGATTTGTAAATTTCGAAGTATATTGCTCTCATCAATCTGAAATTTGGTTCATATAAACGAAGAAAGGCATAAGGATGCCCAAACTTATTTCAAATGAGGCCTATTATAACCGCTTCAGGACAAATGCAACTTGCAACTTGGATGTCCGTGACATATTGACATTATAGTAAATCTTTCTCGATATTCGTTCCCCGGGGAACAGATGTGTTAGGCTAATCTATTTGAAATAGTATTTTTTCAGTCGATCTCTCTCCACTGCATCAGGATCTGGTCGACTGAATCTTTTACTATAGCTTGTGCATCAAATCAGCTTGGATACCATTCTGTTAAATTGACAATGGATGTTTATTTTCACTGGATGCCTGGTAAGAAAAAATCAGAGGTTGACTGCTTGGATAACCCGCACCTATCCGCACCCTGGCGGCCTAAAAAATGAAAAAAGGCTAACCTGTAATGGCTAACCTCGTGAATTAATTGG
>Ga0180015_1000511_pt1 | contig 11119 bp, 10 predicted proteins | sample KR13_S2_MetaG_FD_116508 | JGI IMG/M metagenome (GOLD analysis project Ga0180015, IMG submission 116508) | Groundwater microbial communities from the Olkiluoto Island deep subsurface site, Finland - KR13_S2_MetaG | ecosystem: Environmental > Aquatic > Deep subsurface > Groundwater | place...
CGCCGCTCATGCAAGGCGCGCGACCGAGCTGTACTCCGTGAGTACAGCGAGGGAGCGGAACGCGGCAGGTGCGGATGCATCGACGTTCGAATGCAAGCGTATTTATGGAATGGGGTACTTAGCCGCCACCCTTCCTAGTACGGGTGATGAGCGTCCCCGGGTTCGACTACTGGAACCGGCAGGGTGAAGAAGATAGAGGTGCCGCGGCCCACCTCGCTTTCGGCCCAGATACGACCCCCGTGGGCTTCCACCAGGCCCCTGGCTATAGTTAGACCCAGCCCCGCACCGCCGGTCTCCCGGGACCTCGACCTGTCGGCCCGGTGGAAACGCTCGAAGACGTATGGGAGCTCCTCGCGTTCTATCCCCGGTCCGGTATCCTCTACGGAGAAGACGATGTCGCCGTCTCTCAGGGCAGCGGCCACGCGGACAGTGCCGCCCTCCGGGGTGTGCTTGAGCGAGTTCCCGACGAGGTTCCCCAGGACCTGCTCGATCCTGGTGCGGTCGGCGCTCACCCGGGGGAGCATGGGCTCAGTCTCGACGAAGATAGATATCCCGGCCGAAGTCGCCTCGTGCCCCAGGCGCTGGCAAACCCTCGAGAGGGTATCGGCGATATCGATCAATCCCATTTCGAGCTCGAGCTGCCCCGCCTCGACCAGCGACAACTGCCTGAGGTCGTCCACGAGCCGGGTCAGCAGCTCCGCGTCCTTGATGAGCGAGCCCACGGTCTCGTCGTCGGACTCAATCTTGTGGTCCTCCAGCAGCTCGAGGTTGCCCCTGAGGGTGGTGAGCGGGTTTCTGAGCTCGTGCGCTATGTCCGTGACCATGTTCTTCCTGAGTTCCTCGTTGCGCTCGAGCTCCTCGGTGAGCGTGTTGAACGCCTCCCCGAGCTCCTTCACTTCCCGGCCGCCTCCGATAAGGGCTTTCTCGCCGTAGTCGCCTGAGGTTATCTTCCTGGCCGCGGAGGTCAGGCCGGTGAGCGGGCGCGATATCCTTCCCGCGATCGTGTAGCTCAGTACGAGCGCGAGGACGAGGCCGAGGAGCCCCGCGAGAACGAAGCTCAGCGTCATGTACCTCGGTTTGGGGGGGAGCGGCGGCGTCGGGAGGCCCGGGGAAGAGCTGGTGAGACCGAGCTCCTCCTCGTACTCCTTTGCGGACTTCTCGATTTGCCTCTCGGTGAGCGCTTTCGAGAGCAAAGCCGAAGTGACGACGCACACGAGCGCCACGAAGAGGATCACCAGGAAGAGCTTCGTCCTGAGGCTAATCTTTCTCCTCCACCCCGAGCCTGTAACCGACCCCGTAGACCGTTTCAATCAAACTCCACCCGCTCTCCCTGTCGCTGACCTTTCTCCGTATATTTCCCACGTGAGCGTCCACGGTACTCTCATAGCCCTCGAAGTATCCCACCTGCGCCGCCTCCATTAGCTCGCGCCTGGAGAAGACGCGTCCCGGGTTCCTCGCGAGGGCGAGCAGGATTCCGAACTCGGTGGGTGTCATCGCGACGTACTCCCCGTTGATCTCCAATCGATGCTCGTCGGGCCAGATGGTCAGCGGGCCCCGCACGATGCGATTCTCGCGAGGATCGGTCGCCGCCTTGTGCCGCCTGAGCACCGCTCGGATCCTCGCGACCAGCTCGCGCGGGCTGAACGGCTTGGTCATGTAGTCGTCCGCTCCCAGCCCCAGGCCCTCGAGTTTGTCGTCCTCTTCGAGCTTCGCCGAGAGGATGACGATCGGGGTTCTCGAGGTCTCCCGCACTCGCCTGCAGAACTCGAAGCCGTCCATGCGGGGCATCAGTATGTCGAGGACCACCAGGTCGGGGCGTTCCTCGCGGAAAAGCTCGAGCGCCGCCTCACCGTCACTTGCCTCCAAAACGACGTAACCCTCGTTCTCGAGGGTGTTCTTGACCATCTTCACTATCTTCTTCTCGTCATCGACCACGAGTATTTTTTCGTTCATCGTTGCCGTCTATTCCCACCGGGCGTGGGGCCCGGCTCAGGCTATTATCGAGCGATTCTCGGTCCGGGCGGGTCACTCGACGGCCCCCCGGTTCCCCGGCGGTGGACCCTCAAGCTCTCATCCTACCACTTCCTTGCCGTCCTTTTACCTCGCCTCCCGTGCTCGAGTCTCGATACCATAATAGGCAACCCCTGTTATCGAGTTATGACGATTCCCCGATCCGCTCAGGAATAAAGCACATCTTGTGTTTGGGCATGGGCTGAAGCATCCACTTTGAAGCGATGCGCGGCTCGAGTAGCATCCAATAGTCGGGTGGTGGAGATGGAAGAGGAGGGAGCGAAGATGTTCACGTGCGCACTTATGACAGGACCCTGCCAAACGCTATACGGAAAGCGGCGTCCCGACTGTGGCAGATGCGCCGCGCCCTGTCGTGCGGGATTCTGAGCATGCGGGACGCCCCCGGTACGGACAGGCCGGTCCTCTGGTTCGCCATGAGAAAGATCCAGAAGAACCAGACGCGAAGGGGGGTCCTCGTTTTATCCATAACGGTACCCGCGGTGAGGGAAGACTGATGGCGGCAGTAGCGGCACTCATACAGGTTGCGCGTGAAGACGAGGTGGTATTCAATCCCACCACAGCGGGGGCATGCAAAGCCGTTCGGCCATCGCCTTCGAAAGAGATGCCGCCCGCACGACCCCCGGTCTGGAACCGCTTTGAGAACTCCAGCAGGTTGTCGCACTTCTCGCATCCGCATTCTCTAACGTCCATCGTCCACCTGCTTTGATGTTGGAACGGTGTGTGACAAGATATTGTGGCTTCCTGAGATGATGGAATAATCAGATTCTGTTAACAACCCCGCCGGGAAGTCCCCTTCCTTCAGGTGGAGGATGAGAGGCGGGAGTTAACTTGGTGTGAACTTGGCGTGAAATACTTGTCACACCTACAATCTATCGGGGTATCGGGTACACAGGAATGTCAAAGAGGGAAGGATGACATCAGAGTTTAAGGAAAAATGCATGCATGGATATGCGGAACAAGAGGAGGGGGGGATTCGGACATGTCAAAGACCGTGGTCAACGTGCTTCTGCTGATCTTGTGCGTTACTCTTGCCGCTACCGGACAGATTGCCATGAAGGCCGGCATGAATGAGGTGGGGGAGATCGCCGGCGAGGACCTGGCTCATCCCGGAGACCTGGCAGTCAGGGTTCTGGAGAGCGTATGGGTCGTGGTAGGTGTTCTTCTCTATCTGATATCCGCGATCTTCTGGCTGGTGGTCCTTTCAAGGGTGCCACTCAGCGTTGCTTATCCCATGATAGCCATCGCATATCCTGTCGTGGTCGCTTTCTCCTGGCTTCTTTTTGACGAGTCGGTTCAGTGGATAGGCTGGGTCGGAGTCGTTCTAATTGTCGCCGGGGTTTCCGTAACCGCCCAGGGTCTGAAGACCGGTGTGGTGGCCAAAGAGCTTACTCCGGATCGATAGGAGGCCGGTCCATGTCAACTACGGCGATAAACATCCTGCTTCTGGTCACCGCGGTAGCCCTCGCCTCCGGGGGCCAGTTGTCAATGAAAGCCGGCATGCTGAAGGTGGGGGAAGTTACGAGAGAGGAACTTTCCGATTTCAAGGGCCTGGTAATACGGGTTGTCAAGAGCCACTGGGTTGTGATCGGAGTCCTGATGTTCGCGGTATCCGCGGTCTTCTGGTTGCTTGTGCTTTCAAGGGTGAAGCTCAGCATTGCCTATCCCATGATTGCCGCGGGGTACGTGGTCGTTGTTTTCTTCTCCTGGCTTCTGCTGGGGGAGCGTGTGACCCGGATTGGATGGCTGGGGCTCATTCTGATAGTCGCGGGGGTGATAGTAACCGCGCAGGGACTGTAGTACCCCGCTCCATAAATACGCTGGCATTCGAGTGCCGCTCCCGTCCACTCCGGCTGCGTTCCGCTCCCTCGAAGTACTACAGGAGTACGCATGAGTCGCGCGCCTTGCCGGAGCGGCGCCACGCTCTCGGTGCTTAACCGTATTCATGGAACGGGGCACTAAGATCGCCTAAGGTGAGTCGGCGATTCCGTGTGTGACGACTTCCATGACCTGGTCGACCAGTTCGTCAACGTCGTCCCGCTCGTCCTGGAGCACGCATTCCACTGCCACGCCGAATACCGCTCCGATGGTTATTGCCGCGCCCACCCGCGGCTCGATGTTCCCGGCAAGGCCCACAGACTGGATGGCGCCGATGATTTCCTCCAGTTGTTTCATGGTGGCGTCAACCAGCATCTCGCTCTGCTTCTCGAACCGCTTGTCGATGGGGACGATACGGCGAAAGACGACCTGGGCCACGTCGCGGTTTTCCCTGTAGTAGTCGAGGATCGCGCGGAAGCCGCCGGCGACCATCCGAAGGGTATCCTCCCGGTCCCCGCCGTTCTCGCTCAGCATCCGGTAGGTGTTTCTCCAGGTGTCGCCGAACCCCGCGATGAAGTTCATTATTATCTCGACGTATATCTCGTCTTTCGTCTTGAAGTAACGGTAGAAGGTGGCGGTGGAGGCGCCGGCTTCGTCCACGATCTCCTTGACCGAGGCCTCCCCGTAGCCTTTTTCCCTGAAGACCTTGATGGCGGCTCTAATGAGGTCTTCCCGTTTCTGCGCGGTGAGTTTCCTGGCCATTTCTAATGGTACCTCACTCTCTAGTTATTAGAAGCGATTCATAAGCGTGCCTACCTGGTACTTATCCCCTGCTGCGCCGAGATCCTACCCACGCATCAATACGAAAATAAGGAGTTTCGAATATCATGTTAAGGTATACATCGGCTCGTGTCAATGGCGCGCATGGCCTCAGTTCATCGGCCAAAACCCCGAAATCCAACCCCAAGATGGTACAGGATGGTACGAACTTCAACGGTCTTGAAAACCGCCTGAGCCACACGTGGGCTCCGGGGGTTCGAATCCCTCCCTTGCGCCAGCGGTGTTTCCCTTTCTTGGGGGATATTCGGGAGCGCGGATGGAATTGGCAAGCGGCGGTTAGAACATGGGAATTTGTGTTATTGTTCTCTCGATGCTGTCCGATTGAACAGAAAACCTTCGAGCCACAAGGGCCTTTTCGAAGACTGAAGTGACGACTCGACCTGCCGAACCATAGCATCTACTGGGGGGCGCCTCGCGTGGTGGACATGGGCACTGATGTCGTTGAGCGCATTCGCTTCCACAGGTTCAGCTCTCTCGCGTTGATGGTAACGATCCTCGCGCCGCTGGCCTTCGGAGTCATCTTGTCGCTGGTAATGCTGACAGTTGCTATTGCGCAGGGCAGGTGCTGGCTCTTTGAATCAATAAGCCACGTCAGCAAGGCAGCGGCCGTCCTCGCAACCGTGGGGATCCTGGTGCTGATCGCGGGGCTCGCTGTCGCCCAGGTCCGCTCGAGGGTCCGCCGGAACCTGAAGGACTTCTACAGGGAGACGGAATACGACCGGGCCGAATACGAATCCTTCAACAGCGCGCTCGAGGGCGTGAGCATGGGCCTGGGGATGAGCCCGCCGGTCCTCGAGGTGCTGGGCATCCCCACCGTTAACAGCATCGCGTTCCGCGAGGGGCGGAAGCCGGGCGTCGGAGTCACCGCCGAAGCCTTGAAAGCCGGGCTCTCGCGATCCGAGAAAGAGGCGATGATGGCGCACGAGATCGCACACATAGCCCTCGGCGATTACTTCCTCGCGTCGAGCAGCGCGGGATTCGAGTACGCGGGTTTCGGGCTGGGCGTACTGTTCCTGCTCATGGTGGTCCTTGTGGCCATCGCCATAAACGTCTACCTGCTCATATTCCTGATGCCCCTGTTCGCACCGCTGATAGTAGTCCTGGCCGACAGGAGACTCCGAAAGAAGACGAAGATACTCTACAGGCAAAACGATTTGCTGGCCGACACGATAGCGGCGAAGTTGATCTCGGACCCCGAGTGCCTGAGAAAAACGATCGAGAAGCTATGGGCTCTTTCGGAGGGGACCAGGGCCGTGATCCCCAAGACGGCGCACTTCCAGGGATATCTATTTATATGGAGGCCTCTCGAATCGGGACCGATAAAGATGGTCACCTATAATGGCGCCGCGTCCGCTGGAGCCGTGGGAGGCAAGGCGGACACCACCAGGATCTACTGGGTGCCGGGGAACACGGAGAGCAGGACATCGTTCGCCCATGACACCGTGAAGAGCCGGATATCCAACCTCGAAGTTATCGAAATGGGGCACTGGACCGAACTCGAGAGACCAGACCGGAGCGAGAAGGCCTGGAAAATCGCGGCGCTGGCCGCGGTTGGCGTGATAATAGTCGTTATTATCCTGGCCCTGGTCATCCCCTGGTACGGCAAGAACGCGTGGGACTTTGCGACCACGAACGTGGTCTGGAAGATGATAAAGATATAGATGTATAGCAGTGATATAATGCTCAGTGCTCGAGGAGGCAATCGGTCCACTCAGTGAAGGTCATTGCAAGGAGGTAATGGCATGGGGTTCATGGGGAAGAAGTTCAAGAAGGGCATGGGAGAGATGGCGGATGCCACGGGCGACCTGGGCGGAAGGACGGTGGTCGAGTTCCAGACGGAAAAGAACGTCTGGGAGATCGCTGATGCCTGGGCGGCGCAGTACAACAGCCAGCCCCAGGAGCAAAGCGACACCCACCGCCTGTACAAGATCGATTCGGGCATGCAGATGTTTGTCGGCGTAGAAATCGATCAGACTGAAACGGGATACAAGATCCAGGGATGGATGGAGCCGCCGCAGATGGGGGCGATGAGTGGCGGGATAGCAAGAATGGCGGGAGTGCCAAAGGGCCTGATCCCAACGGAGATGAGGCTGGACGCGGGCGCCGCCGTCCCGGGCGGAATGGTGATGCAGAACAAGCCGGGCATGATGTTCAACCAACTGCTCCAGGCACTCGGGATCGAGCAGGGGGTCCAAGCCGTGTCCCCGCAGTTCCAGACGCCCGACCAGCAGCCGCCCCAGGCGTAGCGGCCGCTTGTCTTCGCGGCTGACGCGAAAGAAACAATAGTGAAAGAAAAAAGAGGCGAGCCAACAAGGCTCGCCTCGAGTTTGCACTTTTCTATCCACTCCCTGGTCTCGAGTATTGGTCCTCGTCGGGGCCTGTGTGATAGACCGCGACCTTTGTCGTGTCCGCGGGGTCGAACTTGACCATGAGTTTTCTGCCGACCTGCAACTTGTGCCGTGAGGCTTCACTTACGAATCCCGACACCTCAGCATTGAAAGGTTCATGCCCCTCGGGCCGGACCTCGACGAGCATCTCCACAGCTGGACTGTTTCCCGCAACGTTTATCCCGAGCTCTTTCACCTCGAGGATCGTCGCTTCAGCGGTCTCCCCATGTGTGAGCACTTCGTAGTCGCACTGGTCGATGATCTTTTGTATCTTTACATGGTCATAACCGCCGGAAGACACAGCCATCTGCACCTGGCTGTCCCCAGCTAGACCCCCGGCTTCCCCTGTTTTCTGGAGATGGGCGACGGAAGCGTCCGTGTTGAGGTTCACGGAGATGTTGCTCGCACCGCCCGCCAGGCCTCCTAGACCCAGGCTCTGAAGCAGCTGTACCGCTTGCTGCCCCTGGAGGAACTGCGTGCCGGGAGCGGGCTGCCCACCACCGGGACCATTGGTCTGAAAGGTGAGAGGTACGGAAACGCTTGTTTCCTGCGGTCGGTTGTCGAACATGAACTTATTCTTGTTCCCGGGATCTATAATGATGGGGAAAACCGCCCCGGGTTGGAATGCTGACATCTCGGCCACGCCTAAAAAGGTTCTCTTCTTGACCTGATAAGGCTGTTCGTCGGGAGGCATGACCTCGAACACCATTTTCACACCGAAGCTGCCGACCCCGAACCTGCTGCCGGTGGTCTTGATTGAGATGAGCCTCGCTGTCGCCGGTATACCTTTCCTTTCCATCCTTTCCCTGCGGCCTTTCTGGACACCCATAATCGCGAGTGCTCCGACCACGAGGATGATCGGAAAGGCAATGAAACTGATGCCGAGAGGCCTGGTCACGTAGGCACCCTCGTGCCCACCGAAAGCACCAGCTACCAGCGCTATCCCGGTCCCGATGAAAGCGACGGCGAGGACCACCGTGACACCCCAGTTCACCTGGAGTTCCCCCAGCTCGTCGGCGACCACCTTTTTAAGCAGGCCCTTGTTCGTCATCAGTGATACCTCCCGGTAGAGTCTCAAGGCTCTTACGTCGCGGGCCCGGCCCTCATCCCCCACTCCTCAAGGGCCTTCTCGGTGTAAACCGATAGGCCCAATTCGGGCCGATAGCCGTGTACTTCCGTGACATCCAGCTTCTGCATGAACTCCAGGATCTCCGGGCTCATAACCTGGCCCGGCACCAGGACGGGGAATCCCGGTGGATACGGCACCACGAACGTCGTGGACACGAGTTCGCGGCCGCCCCTCACCTGTTCCAGCGCGTCGTCCAGCATGATATACTCCCGGTTTTCCTCGTCGTAGTTGAGGAAGTAGGCGCTCCGCATATCGCCCTCGGGGGTATCGGGGTGGGGGCGGAAGACGGGGTGGAAGTGGCTGAAAGCGGGTAGCTCCGGCATGTCGGAGGTCAGCGCGTTCACCCTTTTCCTGTGGATGGCCAGCTCCGCCGCGCCGGCTCCCTCCAGCTTGCTCTCGATATCCTCCGCGATCTTCTTCAGTACGTCCAGCAGGTAGGCGAGAGAGCTCCAGTTGACACCGATGGTGGTGATGAGAAGGACGCTGTTGATAGAGGTCTTGTTGACCTGGATACCGTACTTGTCCATCAGCACGTCTACCTTGAACTCGTTGCCGTTGTACCCGGTTTCAGCCAGGTAAAGGGTCAGGCGCGTGGGGTCGAGCGCGAACTCGTCTTTCTCGCACGACTCCACCAACAACTCCGCATCGGTCGCCCCCCGATCGGTGTACGAGTCCAGTCCCGACTGGCGGAACTCGGGCGGAATGAGCTCGCCGGGGGTCAGTATATGGAAGTACTTGCTGAGCAGCGGGTCGGCCGCAACCCTTTCCCTGAGGGTCAGCGCGATCTGGTAGACATCGTTCAGCAGGCCGTAGCACTCGAGGTCCGCCTGTCTGCGCGCCAGGTCAAGCGAGGCGATGATCTGGTAGTTCGGCGATGTACTGGTGTGCGTGTTTATCGCCTCGTGGAACGAGTCCTCGGCAAGGCGGGAGAAGTCCTGGTCGTGGATGTGCATCATCGACCCCTGGCGAAGCGAGGAAAGCGACTTGTGGGTCGATTGGGTGGAGTAGACACGGACGCGCACCAGGTCCGGATCAGGCATCAGGCGGTTGTCCAGCCAGGTGAAGTCGTCCTCAGGGTCCAGGTTGTCCATCTTCTCTCTGTAGGCCGCGTACTCGTCCCGGTAGGCGTCGCTGGAGTAACGCTCGGCCAGTGCCGCCGCGGAGTACATCGCGGTGCGAACCCGGAAGGTGGGAGTAAAGTTGGCGAACGCGTACCACGCCTCGTCCCAGAGGAAGCAGATGTCCGGCTTGATGGCCAGCACCTCCTCCATGACCCGGCGGGGGTTATAGGTAATACCGTCGAACGTGCAGTTGGTGAGCAGAAGCATCTTCACCTTGTCAAGCCGGCCAGCCTTCTTGAGCTGGAGCAACTGCTGCTTGATGGTGCGCAGGGGTACCGCCCCGAAGATAGCGTACGGCTGCAGCGGATAGGCATCCAGGTAGAGCGGATGGGCTCCGCCAAGAACCAGCCCGTAGTGATGAGACTTGTGACAGTTGCGGTCGATGAGCACGATATCGCCGGGCCGGGTCAGGGCCTGGACCACTATCTTATTGGAGGTGGAGGTTCCCCCGGTGGAGAAGAACGTCTGCCGAGAACCCCACGTCCTGGCCGCCTTATCCTGAGCTTCCTTGATAATACCGGTTGGGGCCAGCAGCGAGTCCATGCCTCCCGAGGTCGAAGACGTCTCTGCCATGAATATCTCGGGACCGTAGAACTCTGCCATGTCCTGTATCCACCGGGAGTGGAATACCGAGTTCCCCCTGGCGATAGGCAGCGCGTGGAAGTTGCCGATCGGCTCCGCCGCGTAAGCCCTCAGCGCGTCGAAGAAGGGGGTCTGGTACCGCTCGCGTACCCCCTGTAATATCGTCATGTGCAGCTCAGTGTCCATCTCGATGAAGACCCGGTCGAAGATCCTGTGGGTTGATTCCCCCGGGTCGGTGGTCGACCTTCCGGTCACCAGGTACATGTTCAGATGGGGCCGCAGTTCCAGCAGCACTTCGGCCAGGGCCGGCCCGCGGTGGATGACCCCCGGCTCGTTCTCTTCCATCTCCCGGAACTCCTCCAGGAAGCCGGTCAGCAGGTTGGAGGGCTCGTCGGACCACAGCGGGAAGTCGTATCCCATCACGCACGCCTGGATATCCGAGTTGAACAGGGCGGCGATGAGTCCGTCCTCGAAGTTATCCACCGCCAGGACCTGGTAAGCGAGGTCCTCTTCCTGCACCAGTCGCAGGGTTTCCTTGAGTACCTCCAGGTCCCGGTCGGGGATGTCCTCCACCAGTAAGATGGTGAAGTAATGGGGCTTGCCGGTAAGGAGGTCGCCCCCGTTCGCCCTGGCCAGTTCGTCCAGATTGCCGAACAGGCTCGCCCGGTCGCCCTGCTCGCGCAGGTTTCGAACCACCAGCCGAACGCTCTCGGACAGCAGGTCGAAGTCATGGTGATCCAGCTGTTCCTTGAGCCGGGCAAAGATGCCGCTGTCGGGAAAGACCCAGTACTTCTCCAGCGGCTCCAGCTCCTTGAACCCCTCGGCGACCTGTGCCGCCAGCTCGGAGGCGTCTGCACCACTTTTCTGCGACAGGCGGAGCCGGTCGGTTGCGCGTTGGACGCGCATCCAGGTATCCATACGCACCCTGGCGGGGTTCGTGATTGCGTTCAAGAGCTCGCCCTGCGGTGTCGTCATCTTGCGTTACCTCCCGGTCCCGTGCCTTCGCTGTACAGTCTGACGTGGAATCTCATCCTCGAGAACGAGCATCAGGATTCATTATAGTTACCAGGAACATGGAATTCTATTCCACGAACACCAGTTCCGGTTTCACGCTCCGGGGGACTATAGGCTCCCCGGTGAACCGTGAGAGCACGTTGAGGCTCCCCACGTAATCCGCGTCGTGAGAGAACCCACAACCCAGACAGCGGAATGCC
>Ga0180015_1000514_pt1 | contig 11082 bp, 9 predicted proteins | sample KR13_S2_MetaG_FD_116508 | JGI IMG/M metagenome (GOLD analysis project Ga0180015, IMG submission 116508) | Groundwater microbial communities from the Olkiluoto Island deep subsurface site, Finland - KR13_S2_MetaG | ecosystem: Environmental > Aquatic > Deep subsurface > Groundwater | place...
CCGCCGATCAGGACGGTGGGCGAGGGGCGACCGGCAAGCCGCGCGCAGGCCAGCTCGGCCAGGGCATCCTCCGAGCCGTGCACCCGGCTGTTCATCAGCTCGTTGCCATCCACCCGGATGGAAAACTCCGCCCCACGTCGGTGCAGGCAAAGCGTTTCGCCGCCGCCGGGCACCGGGGCGCTGTCCAGCAACTCCCAAGGAATCATCTCGACCTCGATAGGCATGTGGGGATCAGTGGCATCACAGCCTTGGAGTATACGGGAATACGGGCGCTGTGCCTATGCTTTTTAGAGGGTGGTTTGCGTGGGCCTCTGACATGTGGGGATATCTGTTTCGAGGTGGTGTGAAAAAAAGGGTGTGTAAAGAATTTTGTGTAAATGGTTTTTGTAATCAAAATTCCGGCAGCCTGTCTTCGAACATTATGCTGAACTGATTCAGGGCTGATTTCCAGTTTTTGATCGGCATCGTCCATCGTTTCGAAATATTCGTCAGCGCCAGATACAGTAACTTAAACATCGCCTCGTCGTTCGGAAAGGAGCCCCGGTTCTTGGTGAGGTGGCGCAGGGACATGTTCAACGACTCAATGGTGTTGGTCGTATAGATCACCCGTCGGATCTCCGGCGGATAGGCAAAATACGGGATGATCCGCTGCCAGTTGTTCTGCCATGACTGGCTTACCCGAGGATGGGTCGCATCCCATTTTTCCCCGAAGGTGAGCAAGTTTGCCTCGGCCTGTTCAACGGTCGGGGCGCTGTAAATCTCCTTCAGGTCGTCCGCCATTTCCTTGCGCTGTTTCCAGGAAACGAAGTTCAGGCTGTGCCGCACCAGATGCACGATGCACAACTGGACCTGGGCGGCGGGATACACTGCCTCGATGGCCTCTGGAAATCCTTTGAGCCCGTCGACACAGGCAATCAGGATATCCTTTACACCCCGGTTGCGCAGTTCGGTCAGGATGGCCAACCAGAACTTGGCGCCCTCGGTCTCGGCGGCCCACATGCCGAGAACCTCCTTTACTCCTGTCATCGTCACGGCAATCGCCAGGTAGACGGCCTTCTTGATGATCTGGCCGTTGTGCTTGACCCTGATCCGTACCGCATCCAGATAGACAATGGGGTAAATATCTTCCAATGGCCGGTTCTGCCAGAGCCGGACCTCTTCCATGACCGCCTCGGTCACTTGGGAGATCAGGGTAGGTGAGATCTCGACCCCGTAAATGTAATCCGCAATCAGTTGATCAAGTACTTCTTTGGAAATGGCCATATCTCTCTCCTTGGTTGGGGACGCATTTTTCTACCCCCGGAATGGCCATTTACACAATCTATTTTACACCCTCACGAATTACGACAATGGCTGGCTGACCTGCCCGGCCCCTGGATGGGGGCGATGGAGGCGACACTCTTTACCGGTTGGATTTATGATTTTCTCAAGCCCCATGCAGTGGAGCTAAAGGTCGCCCATCCGGAGATGCTCAAGGCGATCACCGCAGCCAAAAAGAAGAACGACCGGGCCGATGCGGAAAAACTCGCGGATCTCTTGCGGGTCAACCTGTTGCCGGAATGCACCATGATGTCCGAGGAATTACTGGAGCTGCGGCGGATCCTGCGCTATCGGAACTTGGTTGTGCGCACCGCCGTCAAAATGAAAAACAAGATCTCCGGCTTGCTCATGGAGGTCGGCGCTCCCCACAACAAACAGCGCCTACACGGCAAAAAGTATTTCGGTGAGCTGCTGGAGCGGGTGGAGGATGTTCCTGATTCGGTCAAGCATCTGTTGCACTTGAGCCGGAGCAATCTGGAACTGTTCACGGCCATCCAGAAAAAGCTGGTCAGCACTTTGCGGGAGAAAGATCTTATCCGGGAGAGAGTCGAACGATTGCAGAGCATTCCGGGCGTGGGAGAGATCATGGCCCTGACCTGGGTTCTGGAAGTGGGTGATCCCGGACGGTTCAGCAATTCCCGCCAGGCGGTCAGCTATTGCGGCTTGTGCAGCGCCCAGCGGGAATCAGCCGGAAAAGAGCAACGTGGACCGATTTCCAAGAAGCGCAACAAGCATTTGCAGACCATGCTGATCGAGGCCGCCAAACTGGCGCCCCGCTGGAACCCGCAACTGGCCGTATTGCACGACAAGGAGTTGCAGCGAGGCAACCGAAACCGGGCGACATTGGCGGTCGCCCGCATGTTGGTGGGATTCCTGCTGGCGGTTGATCGGCGCGGCACCCCGTTTACCGCGGAAGCGCCAAGACGGGTCGCGTAGAACAGCCGAAAACAAAATAACCCTTTTGCTCCAACGATCTTCCCGCCGGGCCTTGCTTTTCTGGGGACCACGTGAGCCGAACAAAGCTGCATGTCAGTTAAGGTGTTTCGAGGCCGGCGGGTTGGCCCAAACTCAATCTTCCGTGACGGGATATCCCCGAAGACGGCAAATGGATGTCTGGTCGCCGGATCGGTCGGCGGACCACAAAGAAGAGATTTAAAAAGATTGGAAGGAAAGAAGGGTGACAAATAAGGGCTTGCCGGATGACGTCCGGGAGGTCGACGGGAAACCTCCGTTTTCCCCTTGACTTTACTTATCATGGATGTCCCTGGAATTCCCGGAGTTCCCGAATGTCAAAATGTCAAGCCTGCCCCTTACTCCTGCCCTTACTCCTGCCCCTCGAAATGGGCCGTGTCAGGCCTCTTTCCGGGTGCGGCGCCATCTGGCAATTACCAGGAAAAAATCTTTTTCCCACGGCCCATCTCCGGGATGAACGTGGTTTTCAGGTTCTTTTTGGCCGGACAAGCCGGGAGGTTTTCGGTGTATGCCTGGATGGTCAGGTTTTTAACGAGCTGCGAAAAATCTGTAAAGGTCACCTCCGGGCATTGGCCGCGGATGGCTTCCTGCAGATCGGCAACCGGTATCCACCAGTTGGGACTGGTCTGGAGTGCGCCGGCAGCACTGAGATTCCTGGGGGTCACCAGGATATCCCGGGCACGGCATTTCAACTCTTCCTCCTGCAGGCCCGAGGTGTCAAATTCGAAGCCGTCGGTGAGCAGGCCCCATAACCGGTCCAGGATACTCCCTTTGTTTTTGGCGGCAGGCTTTGCCGTGTCCCAGATCTCTATATTGGTAATGATGGTGGAAACTTTGAGGGGGTAGGGGGCGGCGTTTGTCAGGGTGTGTTGAAAGAATCCCTGGTTGAAACCCACATCGCTGAAGGTGAGGGCGCTGCTTAAAGAGGCCAGTGACGAGACACGCAGGTCGTGGTACTGGTTTTTTTCGGTGACGGTATCAACGACATGGACATCGATGCTGGTCAGGTTATAGCATTCCCCCTTTTCGTCCAGACCTGAAACCTCGACAAAGGCCGTCTGGCCGGCGGTAATGGCCTGGTCAAAGGGATGTGTCACCGAGACCAAGCTGCCCTCGATGTAATAGAGCCCGTTGACCTGCAACCGGTTGGCTTGGATGGTGTAATTGCCGGTGTTATCCACACTCACCCGGAACCGGCCCTGGCCCAGATATTCCGTGTTGCTGATGGTGAAGCCGAACTCCGGCGCCGGCAGGGGACCTAGGGCCTCAAGGCGTTCCATCTGCGGGGAAATCGGTTTGCTGAGGGTGGCCGGGGCTGGGCTCCCCGGCGGGAGGTCAATGGCGACCGGTGGCGCGGCCTGGCTGTGCTGTCCGGCAACAAGGGGGCAAAGAGCAAGGAAGGCGCCGATCTGCAGATATTTTCCGATGGTGGGCATTTTTCTTCTTCTCCTGCAATCAATGATGCTTTAATAAGCGACACGAGATGGACCTGCACCGTAAGCGTAAGGGGTCAGGCTTAACATTTTGACTTTCAAAGCGCAAATATCAAAACATCAAGCCTGACCCCCATTACTTTCCTTGTTTTCTCCATGGTAGCACAAGAAAACTGAAATATCAAAAAGCAAACTTTTTTGGAAAAGGGAAGGGGGGCTGCCGAGGGAGGGCGATCGTTGGGATGAGCGGGGCGGTCAAAGAAGATCACGCGCTATGGCAAGACGGGCGTTTCAATGCCTGTCTCCCCATGGTTCTGCATGTGCATGGGTTTGTTTATTCCAGCGCTTGAAATCGTCGCATGAAGCGGCGATCAATATAATCCTTGAGCCAGAAGGCTGGCCGGCCGGAGAGAATCACCCCCCGCTTGCGCAAGATGCCGGTGCCGTCGCCCAGGTTGTAGATGAGGAGATAGTCGCCGCCCCCGAAAATTTCAGGGTACGTTGGGCAGTGCAAATACTCGTTGACCAACAGCCCGCCGTCCGGCCCTGCCGGTAGTCCTGAATCGGTGAAGAGCGGGGAGGGCTGGATGCCCAAGGATGGAATGGGGCACGAAGCTGCCGGCATTGCAGGAGAGCACGTCGTAGGGAATTGTCCCGCCGTTCTCAAGATGCACGGTTTTTGTCAACGGGTCGATGCGCGCCGCCTTGCCGAGCACAAAGGCGGCGCCCTGCCTTTCCACCACCCGGCGGGTGGCGAAACGGATTTCTTCCGGCCGGTACATCCCGGCCAGCATGCCGGGGCCCATGCCCGAGTAATAATGATAAGGCGACGGGCCGATCACTGTCACCTCGTGTCCCTTGGCCGTGAATCGGCTGAGGCTGGCCAGGGTCATCATATGGGCATGGCCGCCGCCGATGAGAACCAGATGTTTTCCCATCCCCGCTCCTTTTGTATGCGCACGACTGCTGCTGCCAATGCCTCCGGTATCGCTCCGGGTTGTCGTCATTCTGCCGTTGTGCGGAAAGCGTCAAGAAAGTGCTTGCTTCGCATGGGTTATCCGGAGTCTTTCTCGCTCTCCGGATAATACCAAGGCTCCCGTCGATGTCATGAAAAGCCGGAGAGATGAACGCCGATGAGGCTTTTTGGGGCAAAAAAGGGGGAGAGTCCCCTGCCGGAAGCAGGGACTCTCCCTGATGCCCTACTGCAACTGAGGCTGCGGGGTGCTGTCCGTGGGGGCCGGCACCACTGGGTGCGTGACCAGTGGCTGCTTGCCGGTGGTGCTCTTCAAAAAGCCGTCACCGGATCCACTTCCTGGCCGCTCAGGGTGGCGCCCAACTGGGCGGAACTCATCACCGCCACCGCCTCATTTTTACCAGTTTTCGCCGAGCAGTTCGAAGTGCGCCTGGGCGTGGGCGCAGGCGGGGCATTCGGCCAGCGCCTCGGTGCCATGGTGCAGATAGCCGCAGTTCCGACAGCGCCAGACCACCGGGGTGTCCCGTTTGAAAACCCGTCCTCCCAGAATGTTGGCGGCCAGTTCCAGATAGCGTTTTTCGTGCTGCTTTTCCGCCACGGCAATGGCCAGGAAGATATCGGCGATTTCGATGAATCCCTCGTCCCTGGCCACGGTGGCAAAGCCGGGATACATGATGGAGTATTCATGCTTTTCGCCGGCCGCCGCTTCCTTCAGATTGTCCAGGGTGGGGCCGATCATCCCGGCGGGGAAAGCGGCGGAAACCATCACCTCGCCGCCCTGCAGCATCTTGAAGAGCCGCTTGGCGTGTTCCTTCTCCTGATTGGCAGTCTCCTCAAAGATGTCGGCAATCTGCACAAAGCCGTCCTTTTTTGCCTTGGAGGCAAAGTAGGTGTAGCGGTTGCGCGCCTGGGATTCGCCGGCAAAGGCGGTGAGGATGTTTTTTTCAGTCTGTGAGCCCGGTAGTTTCGCCATGGTGTTTTTTCCTCTTCCTTAAACTGTGTTTGGATAAATGGGGGGTGCAGGCACTCCGTCCGCTGTCCCGGCGCCCGCACCAGGATATCATTCTGACGCTTGCTGTGTTTTCCTCCCGGTCAGGAGCCGGGAAAACCGTGAGGCCACGGTCAGGTACGGTCGAAGCGGTCCAGGTTCATGACCTTGTTCCAGGCTGCGACGAAGTCGCGCACGAACTTTTCCTTCGCATCGTCCTGGGCATAGACCTCGGCCAAGGCCCGCAACTGCGAGTTGGCGCCGAAAACCAGATCCACGCGGGTGGAGGTCCACTTGAGTTCGCCGCTCACGCGATCACGACCCTCGAACACCTCTTGGTCTGCCGGGGTTGTTTTCCAGGTCGTGCCCATGTCGAGCAGATTCATGAAGAAGTCATTGGTGAGCGTCTCCGGCCGTTTGGTGAAGACGCCGTGCCGGGACTGTCCGAAATTGGCATTCAATACGCGCATACCGCCAACGAGAACCGTCATCTCGGGGGCGGTCAGCGTCAGCAGTTGCGCCCGGTCAACCAGCATCTCCTCTGCCGATACGGCGTATCTGGTTTTCTGGTAGTTGCGGAAGCCGTCCGCTTTCGGCTCAAGGACACCGAAGGACTTCACATCGGTTTGCTCCTGCAACGCATCCGTGCGTCCCGGCGTGAAAGGAACCGCTACCTCGTAACCGCCATTTTTCGCAGCCTGCTCGACACCTGCGCATCCGCCCAGGACGATCAAGTCGGCAAGCGAAATCTTCTTCTTGCCCGACTGCGCGTTGTTGAATTCCTTCTGGATTTTCTCAAGGGTCTGCAGCACAGTCGCAAGTTGCTCAGGCTGGTTGGCCTCCCAATCCTTTTGCGGGGCAAGACGAATGCGTGCCCCGTTTGCGCCGCCGCGCTTATCGGAACCGCGGAACGTGGCTGCCGATGCCCAGGCGGTGGAAACCAGTTGGGAGACAGACAGGCCCGAGGCAAGGATCCTGGTCTTGAGGTCCGCGATGTCCTTGGCGTCGATCAACTCATGATCGATCGCGGGCACCGGGTCTTGCCAGATCAGTTCCTCCGCCGGGACCTCCGGGCCGAGATAGCGCGAGCGCGGGCCCATGTCGCGGTGGGTCAGTTTGAACCACGCCCGGGCAAAGGCATCCGCGAACGCCTCGGGGTTTTCATGGAATCGCTTGGCGATCGGCTTGTAGATCGGATCCATTCGCAGGGAAAGGTCCGCCGTGGTCATCATGGTTGAAACCTTTTTTGACGGATCGTGGGCGGCTGGCGCAAGATCCTTTTCCTCCGGATTGACCGGGACCCACTGGTATGCACCGGCTGGGCTTTTTACCAAATTCCAATCATAGCCGAACAGCACATCGAAATAGCCCATATCCCATTGGGTCGGATTCGACGTCCACGCGCCTTCGAGGCCGCTGCTGATCGTATCCCCGCCCTTGCCGCTGCCGAAGCTGCTCTTCCAGCCGAGTCCCTGCTCTTCGATGGAGGCGGCTTCGGGTTCAGGACCCACATGCGACGCCGGGCCGGCGCCGTGACACTTGCCGAAGGTGTGCCCGCCCGCAACGAGCGCCACGGTCTCTTCATCGTTCATGGCCATGCGCGCGAAGGTTGTGCGCACATCCTTGCCGGAGGCGAGCACATTCGGTTCGCCGTCCGGCCCTTCCGGGTTCACGTAGATCAATCCCATCTGCACGGCCGCCAGGGGGTTTTCCAGATCCCGGTCGCCGCTGTAACGGCTTTGGGGCTTGTCGCTCGTTGCCAGCCATTCCTCTTCGGAGCCCCAGTAGACGTCCTCTTCCGGTTCCCAGATGTCCTCGCGGCCGCCGCCGAAACCGAAGGTCTTGAATCCCATGGATTCCATGGCGCAGTTGCCGGCGAGGATCATCAGGTCGGCCCAGGAGATCCTGTTGCCGTATTTCTGCTTGACCGGCCAGAGCAGCCGGCGCGCCTTGTCAAGGTTCACGTTGTCCGGCCAACTGTTGAGGGGCGCGAGGCGCTGATTGCCGGAACCCGCTCCTCCGCGGCCGTCGCCCATGCGGTAGGTGCCTGCGCTGTGCCAGGCCATCCGGATGAAGAGCCCGCCGTAATGGCCCCAATCGGCGGGCCACCACTCCTGCGAGTCGGTCATCAGCGCGTAGAGGTCTTTCTTTACGGCAGCAAGGTCGAGTTTCTTGAATTCTTCCGCGTAGTTGAAGTCATCGCCCATGGGATTGGATTTGGCGGAATGCTGGTGCAGAATATGAAGGTTCAACTGGTTCGGCCACCAGTCCCGGTTGGACGTGCCGCCACCGGCTACTTGTCTGTTTATTCTGCCTGTTACCGGGCACTTGCTGTTTTCGCTCATCTGCGTTCTCCTTTGAGGGTGAAGGTTGCAAAGCTCAGAAAGGGGTTGTATGGGCTTGGCTGCGTTCTTTTGCGGCATGACCCGCGCGTCAAGGTTCCTGCGCGGATAATCCCCATTTTCGATGCTGTCATAAAAGTCGTGTTGGTGGTTCTCGCAACACTTGCCGATGGCCTTTGCCTTGGCATCCTCTATCATAGACGGAAGATGCCAGTGAATTCGTACTCTTTGCCGTCAAAGTTGGCCCTATAAGGGTAGAGCGACGAGGAGCATTGTTATGCTCTTCTATTATTTAAGAATTATTCTTATTTAAGGCAACAAAAAAACGCCTTTATTTTTTCTTTTCTTTTTTGAGGCATGCTGTGCAGATTCCCTCGGCCACGATATTCCTCGTCTGGATAGCGCCCCATGCTTCCAATTCCGGGGGCAGGAGCATGGTGTCAAACGATTTCCAGGTGAAATCCTCGATTGTCTGGCATTTTTTACAGATCAGATGATGATGGGCACCGTAGTCCGATTCAAACCGGGTGAGTCCTTCGGAGGTCTGGATGCGGTTTGTCATTCCGGCTTCTTCCAGCAAGGCAAGGGTCCGGTAGACGGTATCCAGCGAGATGGTGGGGATGCGTTTCCGCACTCGCAGGAACAGCGCTTCAACGGTGGGATGATCCTTGGAGGTGAGCAGCTCGCGATAGATTTCCAGCCGCTGGTGGGTCATTTTAAGACCCTTTTTCCGGCAGAATTTTTCAAAATCGGTAAACCGAGAATGCAGGGATTGTTCATCCTGGTCGAGCATGGAGATACCTCTCTCTCGGGGAAAAGACGTCAAAAATTTAATTTAGTATAATTGTTGCCCTTCTCTTGGTCAAGGGCGTTGCACCTTGGCCTGTGGCCAAGTGAAATAGTCTTTTTCCGCGGCACGATCCGGAAAAAACGAATAGTCGAGTGATCTAAAGACGATATCGTCTTCTTCCGGTCGGCTCGTTTATTTCGCTTTGCGGATGTCCGGTCTGAATACTACAGTATGAAGAGAAACAGAGGGCGTGTCAGGCAAGGCGAATTGGTCCTGCCATCGTGTTGCGGCCAATACAGTGGGGCGGAACAATGAAAAAGGTCATTACTTCCGAAAAAACCGCGATCAAGCTCTGGCTCGACGACATGGACTCCGGAGCCTTGGCCCAGGTTAAGAATCTTGCCAATCTGCCCTTTGTTTTCAGGCATGTCTCCGTGATGCCCGATGCCCATCAAGGGTATGGCATGCCCATCGGCGGGGTCATGGCCTCGGAAGAGATGGTTATCCCCAATGCGGTCGGCGTTGACATCGGCTGCGGCATGTGCGCCGTGCGCACCTCCCTCACCACCCTGTCCACGGAAAAACTGAAAGCAGTCCTGGCTGAGATCAGACGGACCATCCCCCTTGGTTTCAAGCATCATAACACGGCGCAGGACCGCAGGCTCATGCCAAAGCCCGAGATCCCCCTGGAGGAGCTGACGGTTATCGCCCGGGAATATCAAAGCGCCCTCACCCAGCTCGGCACCCTGGGCGGCGGCAACCATTTCATCGAGATCCAGAAGGGCAATGACGGTCATGTCTGGCTGATGGTCCATTCCGGCAGCCGCAATCTCGGCTTTAAGGTTGCCAACTATTACAATCGGTTGGCCATGGAGCTGAACAGGAAATGGGGCTCCAGTATTCCGCCGAACTGGCAATTAGCTTTTTTACCCATCAACAGTCCGGCCGGACAGATCTATTTGCATGAAATGCGCTTCTGCGTCGAGTTCGCCTATGCCAACCGGAAGATGATGATGGAGCGGGTCAAGGATGCCATTCTCTCCGTGGTGCAGCCGGTATCCTTTGAGCCGATGATCAATATCGCCCACAATTACGCGGCCATGGAGGAGCATTTCGGCAAAAATGTCATGGTCCACCGCAAGGGTGCGACCCGGGCCCAGGCAGGGGAGATCGGCATTATCCCCGGTTCCCAGGGCACGCCCAGTTATATCGTGCGGGGCAAGGGCAACAAGGAGAGCTTCGAGTCGTGCGCCCACGGCGCCGGCAGAAAAATGGGCCGCAAGCAGGCCCAGCGGCAGTTGGATCTGGCTCAGGAAAAAAAGCGCTTGGACGAGCAGGGGATTATCCATGCCATCCGCTCGGTCAGCGACCTGGAAGAAGCGGCCGGCGCCTACAAGGACATCGACGAGGTCATCGACAATCAGCTCGATCTGGTGGAGGTGCTGGTGGAATTGCGTCCCCTGGCGGTGGTTAAGGGGTAAGCGATCGAGGTTCCTTTTTCTTCTGCATGATCCTTTCCAGCTCGCTGCCGTCGACGATCTCCTGCCGGATCAGGATACCGGCCAGGGTGTCGATCTGCTGCCAGTTGGCTTCCACCAGTTCCCCGGCCTTTCGCGTGGCTTTGTCGATCCAGAGGCGGACCTGGCGCTCCACCACCTCCCGGAAAAACTCTTTGTTCACGTTGCGACTCAGGGTGTCGGTGTGGACAAATCCCAGCTCCTCATCCATGCCTAAATTGGCGATGGCGGTGTAGGCCTGGTGTGTTGCCTCCTCAAGATCGCCGGCCGCACCGGTGTCCATGCCCTTGGCGCCGAATTTTTTCATGCTTGCCATTCTTCCCGCCATGAGCACGCAGATGTTGTTGAACACCTCCTCTTTCGAGAGGTTGCTGGGGAAATCCTCGAAGCTGTATGAGATGAAGCCCAAAACCCGCAAGCGCGGGGCAATGGTCACCTGCTCGATTTTGGTGTTCGGCAGCAGCAGAGAGGAGAGTACCGCATGCCCGGCCTCGTGGAAGGCGGTCAGGCGCAGGTCTTCCTCCAGGTTGCGGATCTGGGTTTTTTCCAGTTTCGAGCCGTACTTGATGATGTTGATCTGCTCGATGAGGATCTCCTCGCTGATGCACTTCAGCCCGTGGCGGATGGCGTGGAGCGAGGCCTCCTTGCCGATGCGCTGCAGCTCGTAGCCGTTCATCCCCGAGATGTAGCGCACCACCTTGTCCACATCGATCTTGCCGTTGTTTGGTTTTTTCAGGATCTGTTCGA
>Ga0180015_1000517_pt1 | contig 11043 bp, 9 predicted proteins | sample KR13_S2_MetaG_FD_116508 | JGI IMG/M metagenome (GOLD analysis project Ga0180015, IMG submission 116508) | Groundwater microbial communities from the Olkiluoto Island deep subsurface site, Finland - KR13_S2_MetaG | ecosystem: Environmental > Aquatic > Deep subsurface > Groundwater | place...
ATTCATGGTATCCACGATAGCGGAAATGGATTCTGCTTTTGCGGCCAGCGCCGTCAATTCGGCTTCCAGGCGTGCCTGCGTGTTTGTGCCCGATTGGATGGCAGCGGCGGCCTGTTGGTTCGCCTGTTTAGCTTTCGCCAGCTCCACTCCGGCCTGATCCGTCGGCTGAAGCGTTCGTTCCGTTTCCGCAATGCGTCCTTCCAGATCGCGAAGCGTCGCCGCCAGTTTCGAAGCCTGGCTTTCCAGTCGCTTGCACTCCTTGTTCATGTCCCGGGACCTCTGATCGGCCGATTCTTTGATTTGCTTTTCATTTTTCAGCTGATCCCGGATTGTTTCCGCCGCCCGGGCCTGGGCCGATTTGTCGGCAAGGCGTGCTTCCGCGTCCTTGAGCCGGGCTTGCAAATCCTGAACCTTTTTCTGGAGACTATCCAGCGGGATATCCGTTTCGGTCAGCGCTTCCCGGGTTTTTAATCTCGCTTTTTCAAGGTCTGCCTGGAGCGTGTCGATCGATTTGGCCAGTTGTTCCTGTTCCTCCGATTGTTTTTCAAGTGACGCAACTTGAGATTTAAGCTTGTCAATTGCCTTTTGATCGGCCGCGCAGTTTAAGACAGCGGTCTTGGCCCTGCCCTCGGCCTCGATACGAACCTGGTTGGCTTTTTCGAGATCTTGTTTCAATTGACGGATGCGTTCCGATTGACGGGTTGATTCGGCAATTTTCTTTTGCCAAGCGGTCCATTGATCCTGGAGTTTTGTTAATTCCTTCCCGGCGTCTTTCAGCGCCGAGGCGGTACGCTCCGCGTTGTCCTGCGCCGCGTCCTTGAGCTTGGACTCCTTGTCCAGATTCGATTGAAGCTGGTCCATGATCTGGGCCGCCGCTTGGGTTTCTGCTGCCTGACGGGCAGCCTCGGCCATTTTGGCCTTCAGATCGGACATTTCTTTTTCCATCGAACTGCGCTGGAGCACTTGCCGTCCGGCTTCGCCTTCCGCTTCGGCCCTGAGTTTCTTTTCCTTGGCCAGCTCGGCTTGAATCTTCTCTACGGCCTCAACCTGCTTCCTGGTCGCGGCCGACTGTTTCCCGAGTTCCTTCCATTCCCGGTGGGCAGCGGTCATGGTTTTTTCCGCCGTCGCGCATGCTTTCTGCTCATGGACAACCTGGGCTTCTGCGGCCTCGCGGGCTTTTCGTTCCTTGTCCAACTCCGCCTGTAGCCGGGTTATGACCAAATCAGGGCCGGCCCCCTCGGTCTGCTGTTTGCGGATTTCCGCAAGCTTTGCATTCCAGCCGGCGATTTCCTTCTCGGTTGCCGCGCGATCCTGGGCCTGACGGCTCAACACGGTTTCCGCTTCCGCCTTGAGTTTCTGTTCCTTCGCCAGTTCCGATTGGAGTGCCGCTCTATCCGCTTGTTGTTGCTGTTGACGCTTGGCAATCTGCTTTTCCAATCCCACAATCTGACGCTTCAGATCGGAGACCGACCCGGCTGAGGTTTCCTGGGTCTTTTCCGCCGCCTGGACCTTGGTTTCGGCTTCCTGTCGCTTTTGTTTCGCATGCTCCAATTCGGCTTGCAGTTGTTTCACCGCTTGAAGCTGTGGCGCCGTATCAGCCATCCGCTTTGAAACGCCATCCCATTCGGTTTTGACGCGCAGGAGTTCCTTTTCGGCTTCTTCGGCGGACAACGTCGCCTCTTCCGCGTTAGCGATGGATTCTTCCTGGCGTTTCTTTTCCCTTTCCAGATCGGCCTTCAACTGATTTTTGGCCTGAATCTGCAGTTGGGCTTCCTTTTCCCGTGCTTGAGTCTGGGTAAGAATCGCGTTCAAGTCGGCAAGCTCTTTCTCCATGGCCGCGCGCGCTTCCTCCTGGCGGCGCAGCGCCGTATCCGATTCCTCCCGCAGTTTTTTCTCCTTTTCCAGTTCCGACCGCAGGGATTCGAGAGAGACCGCGGCTTTTGACACCTGCCGGCGCCGGGTTTCAGCTTCCGCCACCTGCCGCTTCAGGTCGGCGGCCGATTTCTCGGAAGTCTCGCGGGCGCTGATGGTGTTTTGAAGATGGATTTCCGCTTCGGCGCGCAGTTTTTGTTCCCTGGCAAGGTCTTCACGAACTTGAGCCGCCGCCTGGGCCCGCGCCTGATCGGCGGAATTTTCCTCCATATCCGCCAGTTGGGATTTCAGTCGCTGGATTTCCTTCTTGGCAGAATCCAGCAAGCCGGCTTCCTTCTTGGACTGATTGATTAAATTCGCCCGTTTTTTCTTTTCCTTTTCAATATCGTCTTTTAACTCGGCGATCGTTCGCTCCAGCTTGGCCATCGCTTCCTGGCGTTTCCGGGCATCCTGGATCCTGGTTTTCAGATCTACGATTTCCTTTTCTGCCGCCTGACGGACTGCAACCAGCGCTTGTACTTGGGCTTCCGATTCCCGGCAAAGGGCGTATTCGCCCTGGGTCAACTCCAGGCTTTTCGCCTGCTCCCCAGTTTCGGCGATCTGCTTTTCCAGCTGGGCCAGACGGCCCTGGAGCATTTTGATGTCCTTCTGGAGGGCCTTGGACGTCTTATCCTCCTGGGCGGTGAGCGAATCCGATTTTTTCTTTTGTTTCCGTTCCCGCTCCAAATCTTCCTGGATCCGGCTGAGTGTTTTTAACTGCTCCTGGGCAGTCTGAAGCGCTTGCTCGGCGTTATGAACATTTTGTCTGAGCCCCGCGAGCATAGCCTCGGAGGTTGCGGCTGGCGCCGTTCCGGCCGCCGGGGAACCGGCAACGGCAGGAGCGGACGGTTCTGAACCAAGAGCCAAACACGCCGTCATCAGCGCCATGCCCAGACTCCAAACGGAATGATGCATTTTCATATAATCTCCTGTGGTCATGGGTAAAAAAAATCATTATCGGCAAGGAAGGGGCAAAGGCAAGACTTTTGACAAAGCCCTCCAACCTGCGGTAAGCCACTGAACTTGATCTTTGAGATTTTCCTTCACCCGAACCGGAAGCCCCTATCCTGACAACTTTTGAAGTCACTGCCCATGCCTAATGGGTTATATTCATGAAAGCAACGTTTTCATGAATAAGTCAGGCTAAAAAGGCGGGCACCCCCGGCAGGACTTGAACCTGCGACCATCGGATTAGAAATCCGATGCTCTATCCGCCTGAGCTACGGGGGTAAATGCTTATGTTTATTGACTTATTTTAATATCTAAAAATACTTGTTGACATCGTGTAACGCTTTTGTAACAATACTGCCAGCTTAATTAAAGGAGATTGATTCATGTCACAAAACGTCACAAAACAAAAGTCTAAGAAGCAAAGAAGCCATTGGCCCAAGATTAGACGACGGGGTAAAGCTTGGCAAGTGGATTGTGGGGTTGCCCTGGGGAAACGAATCCAGCGTAACTACAAGACCGAGGTTGAAGCGGAGGCGGCCGCGGCACAATTCCGGCAGGACCGGAGCCAGCTGGGGCAAAACGCTTTTGCGCTGACCCCGGAACAACGGCAGCTATGTAGCGAGGCGTTCAAGGTGTTGACCGGCTTCCCAGAGCACACGCTTGTTGATGCCGCCAAATTCTACAAAGAACACTTTGACCCGGGCGCCCACCGGCGGAGCGTCAGCGAAGTCCTGGCCGAATTCCTGGAAAGCAAACGGACATCGGGCAAGGCCGCGGTGACGATCCTGGACTACAATTTTCGCCTGGGCCACCTGGCAAAGGACCACGGCAAAAATGATATTCATTCCGTTACCGTCCAAACCCTCGAAAAGTGGATGGACAAGAGGAAACTCCAAGGCGTAAGCCGCGCAAATTTCCAGCGCAACTTTGTTGTCTTTTTTAACTACGCACTGAAACGCGGATACTGCAAACTTAACCCGGCCGTGGCGCTTGAAAAGGTTCGCTTGAAAGAAGTGGAACCGGTCATTATGCCGCAGGGCCAAGTTGTCGATTTACTGACAGTCACTATCAGGAAGGCTCCACAGATGATCCCATATTATGCGCTGGGATTCTTTGCCGGTATCCGTCCTGATGAAATCAAGGCCCTATCCTGGCGCAACGTGAACTTCGAGCGCCAGGAAATCAAGGTCACTTCGGAAAGCGCCAAGACGCGGGATGCGCGTTATGTCCGTATGAGCCCGAACTTGATTGAGTGGCTACTCCCCTACCGCAAGGCCGACGGGGAGATATTCTTTTCCCAGCGTTACTTCAACAGCACCCGCAAAGCGGCCGGCGCCGAGTGGGCCAACGACATCATGCGCCATACCTACGCCAGCAATCATTGCGTGATCCACGGCACCGACAACACAGCGGACCAGCTGGGCCACAAGGGGAAGTCAATGCTGTTCAAACATTATCGCCGGGCCGTCAGCGAAAGCGAGGCTAAGCTATATTGGGAAATCCGCCCGGGCGTTAAGGATAATGTCATACAGTTTGAAAAAAAGACGGCATGAAATATAGTTGTCCCGCCTGATCCGCGGGGAAGTCCTGGGGGTGCCGGCCCTATTCCGGCGCCCCTGGGCATTCAATAGGGGAATGCACAAATGAAAAGAAAAAATAAGACCAAGATCAATGTCATCGTTCCCGAGAATGTTAAACGCAAATATATTAACGATGACGGTAAGATTGTTTGCGAAGGCGAGATGACGCCGGAATATGAAAAACAAATGCTGGCTGAAACACAGTCCCGCGAAAAGGACGACAACTGGAATATTACAGAAAAACGCAAGCTGGAACTTAAAAAATATGCAGGTCAAGTTAGGATATTGGGAAATGATATTTGCATAATAAGCCCCGAACATAATTATCCAGATCCAAAAAAGAAGCCGCGAGAGTTTCAGGAATATTGGCGTGACCATAACGCCCTGAAGCCCAGAACGGAGGAAGAAAAAACCTATATTCACTTTTTACATGATTCGATATTGGTGACGGCACTTATGCAGGAATCGGTGGTATGGCGCCTGGGCGAAAATGTTTTGAAACAAACGCTGCATCTTGTGTCGGAGATGACCCCAAAACAGACCGGGCTTTTTTTCGATATAGTTCAAAACGGTCAACACCCTGCAAAGATTGTAAAGGCACGCCAGTATAGAAAAGAGAAAACGGGATTATCGACCACGCAAGTCGGAAGGGATATCGAGAGTCTTAAAGAAGAGAAGCCGCTGGTGGGTAAAATTATTTCCATCTGTTCCAAGGGGCCAGTTTCCCGCGACCTGATTTATCTCGAAAGATATGATGGAAGCCTGTTTGTTCCCAATTCGGGAAAAGTTGTTACTAAAGGCGCGGATCTTGAAGATGTTAACCATCTAACCCGCAAGGACCGAGCAGATCCTAATCTGGAAGCATTAAAAGCTATTCCTAATGATGATCCTGACCGGCTCGACGATATCATGGATATTAAAAGCATATTGGATACCTACAAGGGCAGGATTATTAGTCTTCCTGACTTGGACAACATTGCAGAGGCAATTTATGAGTGGACTAGGGGGCGCTTCAATTAAGCAAATTGTGTGTAAATAATCTTTTTAATTCATTGTCTTGCAGGGGGTTCCAAATGGAGCCCCCTTTTTTTGTGTTTATTTTTGTGAAGAGTGAAGAGAAATAAAATTTAATAATCGAAAGGAGCACATGAGTCAACCATTAGATTGTAAACTGTTGACCCGCATTCAACTCGCCGAAATACTGGGCGTCAGTTTGCCCACCGTTGACCGGCGCTGCCGGGAAGGCGCCCTCCCCTTTATCCGGCTGGGGCCAAGACAAATCCGGTTCCTGCCGGCGGACGTTGAAGGCATGCTCTCGCGCCTTCGCGTCGGCCAGCACCCGGGCCAAGGTATGGTGTCACAATGAGCGCCCTGCCGTTTGCCCCCGGCGCCGTGACCCCAGCGCCAGCCTTCTGCCACCGTTGCGGAAAAGTCACGGAGACCGTTTATCTGCCGCTATCATCCGGCCATATCGGGAACTGTTGCCAGGAATGCCACGCCACCCGCAAGGGCCGTCCGTTTGTATCCCGTGCTGATTATGAACAAGCCAATGCCCACCCGGGCCGAGGGAATAACCATGAGCTTCAAGCACATGTCGCTTGTCGTTGACCATTCTAAGACCCGAGGGCCGGACCGGGCGATCATGCTTGTTATATCGCGCCGGATGAATGAGGCTGGCCAATGTTGGCCAGGAATAAATCGCATTGCCGATGATGCCGGTTTAGATAGGCGCTGCGTCATCCGTCGCCTAAAGCATATTTCAGCCAGCGGAGAACTTCTAATCCAGCGTCAAAATCACGATGTTCAAACCCGTGGTGGAATGCAGGCCGTGAACGTTTACACGCTCGCCATTAATTCATCAAAAGGTAGTGGCCCACAGCCACTACCTTCAGGCTCAAAGGGGGTGGCTGACGTGCTCAAAGGGGGTGGCTGTAGTGGCTCAAAGGGGGTGGCTGACGTGCTCAAAGGGGGTGGCCCACAGCCACCCGAATCTTCATTGAATGAAAATAAGAAATCTTCATTGAATCAAAGAGGCGGGCATGGGGTGGTTTTTAAGATACCGGATTCCCTTCAAACTCCTGAATTCATAGCGGCATGGGAATCCTGGCAGACCCACCGGAAAGAAATCCACAAACCGTTGACGGCCCAGTCCGTCAAGATGCAGATGAAGGACTTTACGGCATGGGGAACGGAACGGGCAATAGCCGCGATCAAATACACCATTAAAAAAGGCTGGCAAGGCATAAGAGAACCAAACCAAGGAGACGCCAATGGAGAGCGAAAGTCAAAAGCAGATCGAGAATATCTTGAAGTCATCGACGTGCCCAGACTCTAATCATGATGCCTGGGTGAAATCCCAGATGGATGACCGGGAGAACAGCCAGCGCAACGCGCATGTCGCGCAATTACTCCAGAATGCCCATATCCCGAAGCGCTACCTTGCGCCGGCGCGCCGGGATAACAAGGCATGGACTTCAAAGCTGGACCAACTCCAGGCAAAGATCGGCACCGGGATGTTGATCGGCCTACTGGGCACACGCGGCGAAGGCAAGACCATGCTGGCGATTGAACTGATCAAGGCGGCATGTCAGTCCGGCAAGTCTGGAATCTATGTCACGGCGATGGAGGTCTTCATGGCGATCAAGGCGGGATACAACACGGGCACCGACGAGGGCCATGTCCTGATGCCGTTCAAGATCGCCGCTGTCCTGGTCATTGACGAGGCCCAAGAACGCGGCGCTACTCCATGGGAGGATAGGCTGCTCACACACTTGGTTGATAATCGCTATGCCAACATGCGGGATACCATCATCGTCTCCAACCAAAAGCCGGCCGACTTCGGCGCGTCAATGGGATCAAGCATCATGTCCAGGATGCAGGAGACGGGCGGGATAGTCGCGTGTGATTGGCCTTCATTCAGGGTGAGCCAATGAACATCGAAGGCGGGACAAGGGCGGGCACCCATCCCCCATCCCCGGTCAAGGTACTTCCATGGGATAGGCGGGTACAGGTTCGCGAGGATAGTTTTCTTCGCAATTCAATGATATTTGGAAAGGGTTAGCATTAACAGACGAAAGGAAACCATGAAAAAACTGAATAAATGTCAACTTGCTCGAAAAATGGCCTGCTCCCGGACCGTGATTCAAAAGCACCTAAAAAAAAGGGATGCTCCCCGGCCGGACCGGACCGGCAGATACAACGCAGAAACCGTCCGTGAATTTATTGCCGACGAGCGCAAACAAGATTGCCGCTATAACAGCGGCGATCTGCTGAAGGCGAGGATTGCCAAACTGCTTTTGGAATGTCAGGAGCTACGGGCAAGATTGCATTTACAGGAGCCAAGTATCCCATCCTCGCAAATCGCCACGATGTTATGGGCCGTCCTGAATCAGATTCATATTTACCTGTTGGCGCTCACCCGCAGTGCGGCGCCGCACTTGAAAAATATCTCCGATGAAGCCGCTCTCATCCGCGCATGGGAGCCGCGTATCATGGAAACTGAAAACGCCTTGTGTAACTGGATTGAACGTCAGCAGAATTTGCCTATGGGCAAAAATCCATTTCCAGTTGTATGGCCGCTCGAAGATGGGCCGAAGTATTACAACTGGCAATCATGGGCGCTTGCCGCAAAAAAGTTTGAGGGAGAACGAGCCGCAATAATTTCCCCGCCCGCGATTGCGGAGCCGGGGATTGCAGAAAAAACCGCCGATGATGAGTCGGCAAAATGAAAGGTAAAATTATGAAAAGAAAAATTGCGGCCTGGGCGCTGGGCTTGATTGCATCATCGGCAATCATGGCGACACCCGACCGCCAAATCCTGACGGTAACGACCGGCACCAATGCCACCGCGACCGTGACGGATACGAATACGACCGCCCGGGGCTACATCGATCAAATTGACATCGACGTTGTCACCGCCGCCACGACCGGCACGGTGTCCGTTGCGGTTATCCCGGAACTGTCCACCATGGCCAACGTGGTACTGGTAACCGAAACAAACGCCAACAGCGACCTGACCTATCGCCCGCGTTTCGACGACACGGATACGAGCGGGACGGCGCTTACCAGCGATCCCCCGGGCCGGCTGCTCATTTGTGGCGACACGATCATGCTGACCGTGAGCAATGCGAGCGCAACCGGGATCGTGTTCAAGGCAGTTTTAAAATACGAAAAGGAATAATAATCGGCGAATCAATCGCCAACACAGAAAGGAATAAGTCATGTCATTAGGTCACGATCTATTAAAAGCCCAAGCCCGAATCAAAGAACTTGAGGCGAGCATCGAAGAAAAAGAGAAAACGATTACTAAACTGGTGGCCGAGACCGCCGCGATTAATACCAAGCGGCGATCCCCGGAGGCCGCCGCCCAACAGACCACGGCGCACCCCGCACCGCCCTTGTGGTCCCGGTATCGTGCCATCGTCGATCCTGTCGAAAAGAGTCGATTCTGGAACGCGCATGAAAAAGAACTCCGGACTGAAGTAACAAAATAAAGGAATCAATTATGTTCATCGAAACAAAACCAGAAAAGAAAATCAAACCGGGCCCGCCGCCAACAGCGGAGGAGCTCCAGGCCGCCTCGGCGGCATTGGCAAAAACCAAGCAGGCACTTCAGGGCGCCGAAAACGCGATTGCAAAGGCCGTTGAAAGCGAAAACACGGAATTGCTTATCAAAAATAACGCCTCAAAACAGATCCTCACGGCCAAGCAGTCCCGAGAGGCGGCGGCGCTGCATGATCTGCGTGTGTTTGACTTCATCGGGAAAATGTCCGCGGCGGGCGCCGCGTACCGGGAGGCAAAAACCGGACAGCACTTGGGGAAGGATGATCTGCGGACGTTCTTAGAAAGGAAGCTGGACAAAGGTGCTGCTAAGCAGCTCGCCAATGACCCTACCTACTGGCCCCAAGATATTCGGAATTGGCGCGCCCAGCGCTGCCAAGCCTTGGTCGATCACACGAACCTGTTCCGCGAGCTGAAAAAATTCGACCCGACGGCGATTGCAAAATATATATTGCCGGGAACGTAGCCATAAGCCCACCCAGCGCGGGGGTGAAAGCTCACGGAGCGCCAGGCCCGTTCAATACCGCGCACCTGGCGGAGTGTTTCAAAAACAAGGGAGCCTTGCATCTCCGTAGCACGGCCACCCTGGACGCCGTGCCTTGACCGGTTTCGTTTACTTTACGGGCAGGGCACGGTTGTCCACTTTTACAACAAATGCAAATCATGAAAAAATCGCAAGCACCCGCGATCCATTGCGCCTACGACAAGCTGATTGCCCTCGATAAATTGCGCCCGCACCCGCGCAACCCCAACACGCACCCAAAAAAGCAGGTTGACTTGCTGGCCGAAATTATCCGCCGGCAGGGATGGCGCGCCCCGATCGTAGTTTCAAAGCGCTCCGGCTTCATCGTCGCCGGACATTGCCGACTGCAGGCCGCCCAGGCTGCCGGGCTGAAGGTTGCGCCGGTCAACTTTCAAGACTTTCCAACGGATGAGGCAGAAAATGAACACCTGCTCGCCGACAACAAAATTGCAGAACTGGCCGAGACCGACGCCGACCTGCTGACAGAATTATTGCGGTCCTGCCCGACCGTGGACGCCGTTTTAACCGGGTATGATTCCGAGGCGCTCGATAAATTGCTTGCCGCCAATCCATCCGCCGACCTTGCCGCCGCGATCCGCTCCGAGACAGAGCACCACGTTGACGACACGCTGGACCCGGAGGCCGTCATTGCCAGTTTGACCGGCCACGTCGAACGCCTGGCCCAACAACACCCCGAGCGATTGCGGAACGCCCTGGCCGTGATCCTGCCGGCTGGCCGCGGCCATACCCGTGACATTCTGATTCTTGCCGATCCGGCTTGCGCGGATGCCGCCGCCGAACTCCGCCGGCTGGCAGAGGCAGGCAACAAGTCGCCAGTCACGGCCCTGCTGGCCGCCCTTTTACCGCTTGGTGGCAAATGAAGATTGCGCTCGAACTCATAAACCACGCTTTCACAGAACACCCACAAGGATGCCTTGCGTTTTCTGGTGGATCTGATTCCTTGGTTCTGCTCGATATGCTTTATCGGCGCACCCAGCACCGCCCGCCCGTGGTATTCGCTGACGATCAAATGTCCCACCCGGCCACGCTCCCATTCATCCGGGAAACGTGCGACCGCTACGGCGCCGCGCTCCATATTGCCAAGGCCGCCCGGACGCCACTGGAACAATGGACGCGCCAGGGCTGGCCTATGCTGGGAAAACTTGCCGCCCGGTTATGGATGCAGAAACACCGGCACCGGAACATGGGATTCAAAATCGACGTGTCTTCATGCTGCCGGAACATGAAGATTGCCCCAGCCCGAAAGCTCATGCGCTCGCTGGGATTCGACATGCAGATGACGGGCCAGCGCGGCCAGACGGATGACGCCTTGCGTGGACTCCGGGCGCTGAAGGATTCAACTATGGTGTACGTCAAGACGGATAAACTATGGATTGCAAACCCGCTGACTGGATTCACGGACATAATGATCCGGCGCTACATCGAACAGAACGGGCTCCAGGAACACCCGGCCAAGTCCGCCGGCGCCTGCACCATAGGTTGTCTTTTCTGCGGAGG
>Ga0180015_1000518_pt1 | contig 11036 bp, 20 predicted proteins | sample KR13_S2_MetaG_FD_116508 | JGI IMG/M metagenome (GOLD analysis project Ga0180015, IMG submission 116508) | Groundwater microbial communities from the Olkiluoto Island deep subsurface site, Finland - KR13_S2_MetaG | ecosystem: Environmental > Aquatic > Deep subsurface > Groundwater | place...
TGGGCTTTCTATCTAATCTTGGTTCTTTTTAGTGACAGCGTGGAGTTTTCCTGGTGGTGGTTTATATTAGCCATTCTTTTTAGTAATTAAATAAATTTATATGGAAATAAAACTTCTTCGCACACCAGAAACCCTGCTGTTTATCCCCACCCTCGGAACCATTTTGTTCCTGAAGTTGTGGTGGAATTACAGCTTGTTAGTCAGGGCAAAATCTTGACCAATTTACACAAAGATGATATACTTTATTAAATTGAGATGAAAAAAAGTAAACTAAAAGTAAACGAAAAGAGGCTGTCTGTACGAGTAGGGAAAGAACTAAAAAAACTTAGGGCAACAAGTGAACTTACGCAAAAATCATTGGCACTGTTGATCGATACTCATTCTACTGCGATTACCCGAGCAGAGGGAGGGAAGTATCTTCCCAGCTTGAGATGGTTACAGAAAATAGCATGGAATACAAGGCATAAACTTGTCATAAAGTTTGAGAAAAATAAGTAAGAGTATTTGACAACCTAAACATAGTTTGATATACTTTGGGCAAATATGGCAAGCACAGATCAGAAGGGCAAAAGAAGAGGTGGTTTTTATTGGATTGGCAAAACACCACTGGTTTCCGTAACTCATGTTCTTGGAAAGATCATAAGGAAGCCTGGACTTGAATACTGGAAATGCCAGCAGGTTTATCTCGCCGTTATAAAGGACCCCTCCATTTCGCAACAAGAAGCCCTGGCCTCTCCATACAAAACATCCAAGAAAGCAATGGGGAGAGGTACAACCGTCCACTCTATTGTAGAAGCATACAAAAAAGGAACATTTGACATTGAGGACAAGGTTATGGATGAATACAAAGGATATGCACAGGCTTTCAGAAAGTGGGTTGAAGACGTGGATGCAAAAATAATTGCCAGAGAAAAAACTGTTATGTGTAAAAAGCTAGGTTTTGCGGGAACCTTGGACATGCTTGCCACCATTGGAAAATCCAAACTTCCTACGCTTATTGATGTAAAAACAGGAAAAGATATCTATCCAGAAGTGTTCCTGCAACTGTCAGCGTATGAACACGCACTTCTTGAAGAGGGTATCAAAGTAGAAGACAGGGCTGTTTTGCTACTCCACGATGATGGAAATTATAAATATCAGATAGGGCCAGACAAATTTAAAGCATTTATAGCCTGTAAAACACTGTGGGAGGGTATGAATGAAGAAAGTCTAATTAAAATAGGTTATTTAAAAAAGGAGACAAAATGAAAGTGACGGCAAATTTTAAACTGGGTAGTAACGCCTACCAAATCGAAGCAGAAAGTGAGAATGCCAAAGAGGCTTTATACGAAGCTATCGTCCTCAGCAGTCCACCAACTAAGTGCGACCATTGCGGAAACACCGAGGGTGGCTATCTAACTGCTAATAAAGATAGAGATACAAATATTTATATAAACATTAAATGTTCCAAGTGTGGTGCAAGGGCTGGTCTTGGGTCACTTAAAGCAGGTGGATATTTCTGGAAAAAATACGAGCCATACGTTCCAAAGAATGCTCCTCGTCCTGCACAGAATATTTCAGCCAAACAAGCACCAGACGATATTCCTGTTCCAGATGACATGCCTTTTTGAGCTTGGTTTAAAAATTAATCGAGATTTGTATGTTTAAAAAATTAACTAAAACTATTAAAACAATCTTTATCTGCTCTGTTAGGGGGCATAAGTCGAGGTGGCTTCCAGACTACAAAGATGGTATCTTTGGAAAACTGATAGGATACAAAAAAATCTGTACCGTCTGCGGGAAAAGATTGAGTAGTAAAGAGGAAGAGAGTTTTAAGAGAAAAAAAATTATCAAGAAAAGGAGAATAAAATGAGAAAATTTGGTTACAACACGATAGGTACATTAATGCAAAAACTAAAAGACAGTGGCTTGGACGTTGAGCGTAGAACGATTTACAAGCTAGAGGAAGACGGGTTGTTCGTAAGTAAACGAAGTACTGGAAGGTGGAGAGTTTTTTCGGACGAAGACGCCGAGATAATTACCAAACTTATCCTTGAAAATTACGCCAAAAGAGAATTTGTATGAAAACAATATCCCGACCGCTTAAATCCTACGAGTGGGAGTTTAACCCCTTTATCAAGGAAATGAAGATAACAAAATACATTTCTTGCGATGGTGTCCAACGAGAAACCGTTACCTTAGACATTACCAGAATGTACAGCCTGATGAGGTTTATGATACGCATAGCACAAAAGATGCCAACGGTAATTAGGACAGAGATTAGAGAGAGAAAAAACAAGAAGAAATAGGGTATAATTCCCTATGGGGATGGTACAGGACAAAAAGGAAACATGGACTGCCTTCTCACGCTATGTGAGGCTTCGTGATTGTTTAAAGACTACCAAAACACCTGATTTCGGTTTGTGTTGTTCCTGTGGAAAAAGAGTTGCTTATAAAGAATGTCATGCGGGGCATTTTCTATCTGGTAGGCATAACGCTATTTTATTCGAGGAGACGTGCTGTGCGCTTCAGTGCATCCACTGCAACACATACATCCAAGGGAATGGGGCCGGATACTACAAATTCATGCTTAGAGAGTACGGACAAGAGGAAATAGATAGATTAATGAGGTTAGACAAAACGACTAGAAAGTGGAAATCAGGTGAGTTAAAAGAAATGACTAAAATGTTTAAAGACAAGACTATCGCTTTAAGGTCTAGTAAAAAGTTGCCTTTTTAGATTGTGTTTGGTTGTAAACGGTGCTATAATCACTTAATGACATTCCAAAAAGGAAACACTATCTGGAAAGGGCGTAAACACTCCGAAAAAACTAAGAAAAAGATAAGTAAAGCCCACAAAGGGAAAACACTCTCAACAGAACATAGAGAAAAACTTAGACAAGCCAAACTAAAGAATCCGACTAAATACTGGTTAGGAAAAAAGAGACCAGAAATTAAAAAATGGCTTACTCCGTTTGAAAAAGGACATGAAACTTGGAACAAGGGAAAACCATGTCCAAAAGAAACAAAAGAAAAAATTAGAAAAGCAAATATGGGAAAACACTATTCTGCTGAAACTGAGTTTAAGAAGGGAGAAAATACAGGGAAAAATGCTCTTAGTTGGAAAGGCGGAATAATACACAAAGAGGGATATATTTTGATTTTCAAACCCAACCACCCTCGTAGTGTGGGAAATTATATTAGGCGTGCAAGGTATGTCATGGAAAAGAAGGTGGGTCGCCCGCTAACGAGGAAAGAAGTGGTTCACCACATTAATCAAACAACAGATGACGACAGACCAGAGAACCTTATGTTATTTTCTAACATAACCGCCCACCAAGCACTTCATCGTCTTCTTGTCAAGTCCTCTACTGCTTCTTTTACCGTCCAATGAACAGTAACTTCTTTTTCTCCAGGAGAAAGAATAATCCCAAACGCTCCCATTGAAGCCTTACTTTTTCTGGCATAACCACATTTACGGCTATAGTGGTCTGTTTCTTTGTATGCTCCAAGACTGAGACAATCAATTACATGCTCTTCCCCTCCTTGGTCTTTAACTGTTTTTCGTAAATGTCCCTTGTCGTGTTTGTGTGCCGTAAAAGAAACGTCTGCCCCTCTTGCCTCGAGTTCTTGCCTGATGGATGCATGGGCCGGATGATACAAGCTATAACCTTTGTGTCTGTGGCTTCCTACCATTTTGTAATCTACTGGCTTTTCCCCATCATTTACTTCAACGTCAATATAGGAAACACCCTCTAAATAATGAGCACCATTATATCTTTCTGCAAATCGGTGATAAATTCCCTGTCTTCCCATTTTGCTTTTAACCCATCCGTCATGGTCACCGCAAAATCCGGCAATTAATCTTCCTCCTTCTGCAAGCCTGTCCATGGCCGACTCCATAAACAAATCCTGTTTTGTGTTGTTGGCCACATTATCCCCCGCCGATGGAAAGTGAATACTGTCTGTCAAATCCCCGACGACAACAGAATAACCCTTTGCTTCCCTTGTGAGGTTTACGTCTTCTGCAAAGCCCTTATAATCCACATCCTCCGCTCCCGCATGAACATCGCCAAATAGACTAACCAATATCGGTTTCTTTGTATTAATTCTCACGCTAACTCTTTCAGGAATATTTAACACCTCTTTTCTTTGATCCTGCCTTGTTTTCATTACATCAGTCCATTCCTCAAAATCTCTACTTTTGGGAGCACGAGTCAATCGTTCTATTCTGGTTTCGGCATCCGCAAGGCTTCTAACCGCAACAGTGCGACTAACCTCTGCTCGTGTGGCTTCTCTTCCGTTTGGATATACTAACCCGACCTTTTGTACTGGTTGTATTTTTTTAACCTTGATTATTTCTCTCATCTTCTCCTTTTTGAAATTCTAATTTGTATGTTTGGATTTTTAGGACTTACGGCCATCTCATCTTCCAACAACAACTGCTCTTCAAAGTAAATTACTTTTCCTCCGGTCAAGGATGGCAATTCATGGCGGGGTCTAATTCTGACAACTTTTCTCCATCTCTCAAATTTATTTATCTTGACTTCCATATTTATTTGACATTAACCGCATAATCTTTGTATAATCATGTTAAAGACCGTAGAAAGCGAGTAATCCCGACTCAGCAAACATAACGGTCTTTTTTTTTATTTCTTCCTTTTGTCATTTATAGACTTTAGGGCGTATGCAATAAAATTCAACATCCCCGCATAGTCTTTGAGTTCTGGTACTTCCAAGAGGTAGCCTATTACAGCCATCACTCCATAGGAAAAACCAATCCACATAGCGGTCTGTGTAATGTTATCTTGCATTATCGCTGTTACTTTTTTTCTGATTTCCATGATAATTTTTTAATTAGTAATTTGAATAATCTCCACGTGTCTGACCTGTATATATCTTTTCTTACATACTCTCAATCTCTTTGTCTGTGAGTTCGCGCCTAAATGTTAATATTTTTGTACGGAATAACCCGCACTTGCTACAGAAAAGTGCGGCCACCGCCTCTACACTTTTTTCTGTAGTCTTAAATACATTAAAACCCAAACATGCAAATTTATGCTTACATTTATTCTCATATTGTTTTTCGTATTCTTTGCTATCCATCTTAAGTTTGTTTTATTTATTGTTTGATTAATAAATTATAAATATCATCAACCCTGCTCAAAATATATTTTAGTTCTTCCCTAACAAGATCGATACTATTTTCATTAGCCAACACCCTACTCTCAAGTTTACTGATAGATAATGTAAAAGGATAAAGCTTGTAAGCAACGATAATATTAGCAAAAGCCACAACAACCGCCGATATGGCGAAGAAGTTTTTGAGTAACCATTGTTTTGTTTCATTATTTTTCAACATTTTTAGTAGGTTTAAACCTTTTTAATATTACTATAATTATTTGTCCTAAATTCATCTTGGTAATGTCATTCTCTTTAGCCTTTTCCCACCATCTTCTATACTGATTTTTTAATCCTGCTTCTGTTTCTTTTTCTGCGATTAGTTTCTCAATACTCTTTTTAGCAGTTTTTAAATCTTTTGCCAACAAATCCTTTTCAGTCGTTTCACTAGCTAACTTTCCATTTAAAGTCTTGATTGAGTTCTCCGCCACTTTCAGTAACTCTGCGGTAGTGTTTAACAATTTGCGGATTGTTGCTAAATCTCTCCATGCTCCTATACCGGCATTGGCCGCTCCCTCTAAATTCCCATCCTGTAGTTTTGATTCAGTTTCTTTAAAGCTCCTAATTGCTTCTAATGCTCTTTGTTCGTCTTTTGTCATAGATGGCTCCTCTGGTTTATTATACCTTAAAAAATAAATTACATTAGCGTAAGTATGTCCTTGAACATGACAAGGAGTATATTTTGGCCAGTTTTGATCGAATGACCTGAAAGATGAAGTGTTGCCCTCTATGAAGATTGAAATGTGTCCGGCTCCTCCCCCCGTTTTAGAACTCCAAATAATCAAATCGCCTTCTTTTGGTAAGTCGTCTTTGTCATCGTTGGGAATTTCTTCATGCTTCCACTTTAAAGGAAAATCACAAGCGTTAGTCCATTCTATTATCGGTAAACCAAGTACATCACGGATATATTGGTTTGCGACGTCCACACATTGAAATTTTGCATTTGCCGACCCAGCAACTTCACAATATTTTCCATTCCATTTCTCCAAAAACTTTTGCAATGTCATATTTAAATTATATTATATTATTGTTGAAAAGAACATCGCCCCTCCTTGAGCACTGTATTTATATTCAATATATGCAACCGTTCTGTAGACAGGCTGATGGTCTGGTGTTGTCGCTGAAATGTTGGCACTGGCAAAAGTCGGGGTTGTACTAGACTCGCTTAAAATATCGTGAGTGTGAGCATAGTAGGTGATGTTGCTTCCACCACCACCAGGATTGCACCTAAAATCTGCTGCATTGTTTGTTGAACCGACGTGTGTATGAGATCCAGTGGCAGTGTGGGTGTGGGAAATTGCTGAGTGGGTATGTGTATTAGAGCCCCCCGTATCTCCGTTTTGGGTTAAATCCTGCCCCGTTTTTATAAATTTATCTCGTAGATCGATAGTTCCATTGCTTCCATCGCAAACTTTCCATCCGAGCGGAATACTCCCTGTAGCCCCCAACCACATGGCAACCATTCCTTTGATCATTCCCCCTCCAGCGTTTTCAAATATGGCCATTTTTTTATAAGCAAGGTCGATAGTATTTCCACCAGCAGAAGCGTTAGTATAAGAGTTTATAGCGACAGTTGTATTCGCGAAAGTCGTTGTGTGGGTGTGTGTATTCCGAGTAAAAGAACCAGTGGCGTTAACAGAGTATCCTCTTTGTCCCGAGTTATCCGTCTCCCCTACCGTATTTCCAGTATGACTATGTGCCGTAACTGTATGTGTGTGAGAAACGGTGTGGACATGTGAAGTCGCCCCACCCGTTCCACCAGCATTTGCTCCTGTTGTCGCACCTTTTAAATATTTACCTCTTATATCCGATGTATCGTCACTTCCGTCGCAAAGATTCCAGTTGCTGGGATTTATTGTTTTATTAAAATAAGCCAGTATTCCATTCGAAAGATGAGCCATAGAACCACTGGGTTTAATGAAAATTACTGCGTAGTAAGGAGGTTCATGATTGACACTAGACCAGGTGACAGTTGTACTTAATAGCCCTCCCCCTGTTGTTGTAGAAGTTGTGTCACTGGCACCATGTCTGTGTCGTGATTGTCCGCCAGCTTCCGCATCGGTTGATTGCTGGTCTTGAGTATCATCTGCATAATCAGTCGCATAGGTGTGTGTATGGGCATTCATGGTGTGAGTGTGCGATCCCGTGTGTGTATGAGTATTAGCTCCCCCCGTATTGTTTGGTGCTACTGCCCCCCAAGCCTTAAGGTATTTACTATCCAGAGTCGTTTCTCTTGTCCACCCAGAGGGTATTGAGGCATTTAGTCCGTCGAAAGGAAAAATTATGTTAGCGAGTATCATTCCTTGTTTCAATCACGCGAGAAAGGCGGTAAAACTTTTTCTCTACCATTTTTTTCGCCTTTTTGATTGCCTCCTTTTCAGAACTAGCGAAAAGCTCAAGAATAACCGTGTCCATTATCTGACCAGTGTCAGTTTGTGATTCATAAGCCTGTATTACAAATATTGTTTTTATTTTATCCATTTTTTATATTAATTACTAAATTTTTGTTAATTATTAAACTCTTAAGTCAAAGCCAAGAAAATAACCATCGTATACACCAACCCCCGTACGGATAAATCCAAAGGAGTCTATCGCAGTGGCTGTGGTTGAAAGAGTTGGAGCGGAGGCACTCGGCCATCTTATTCCTCCCCACCATGTTACCGTTCTGCTCCCCGTTGCGTCTTGAACCAGTCGAACAATAAACGCCTTGTTGAGTTCTGGGTTTGATACTGCCAATGTCCTGTTTCCCGCAAGGGTTACAGTGTGAACCTTTGAAGTATTAAGATTAAATGTGATTGTTGCTGCGTCGCTGTTAGAGTGAAGCGTTTTTTCGCTTTCGTGCATGTTAACGGCAGTTTCCAAGCTAGTGAAGTTTGAGTTTACTTTGGCAGACTCTGCTTTTGTTGATGCTGAAAAAGAGTTTAGTGATATGCTTATTGACATTTTGTGTAATTAAATTTTGTGTTATTTACCAAATAAAAAAGGCACACAATCATCTTGTATGCCTTGACCCTCAAAAGGGTATGCTAAAGGATGGCTCCTCTGGCTAAGTGTATCTTACTTGCGCCAGAGATGTCAACCTTCCGTTGGGGTGGCGGGAGCATTGATTGTACTTGTTCCCTCCCAGTTTCTTTGAACATCTTCAATACGTTTTGAAATATCTGGAGTTCGCGAAGAAGCCTCACAAACAATATAATTAGGATGGTATTCAACAGAAACTATTTGAATAACATCTGCCGCCGCATAGGCAAGGGTTTGATCCCAAACATCTTCATCCCACACAAAAGAATCCCATAAAGAAATAGTCTTAACCCCCTGCTTGATATTCTTGATTCTCATTGTGTCTCCTGGAAAAACAGACTCGATGTCATACCCCTTATCTGAATTTTCTCCGTTATTGTCTACTATTTTTATAGTCGTTCTTATCTCTGGGTCTTTTTTCTTGTTCATAACCCTGCTGGCCATAATGTCGGCTGTGGCAGCAATGCTCACACGTTGATCTACATACTTTACGGCATGAATTCCATAGGAAGTGATAGAAGAAGTATTGCTGTAAACTCTGTACATGTTTACCCCCGCGTCCTCTGCGCCTATAAAATAAATTCTGTTAACAATGTCTTCCCCCCTTCTCCATGTTTCCATGTCGGATATATGTCTCCCCAGCACAAAAGAATGTGTGGCGGAGTTTACGTTGGAAAGTTTTAGGGAAAAAGTATTTGAAGCGTTAACAAACCAATACCAGTTTTGCGGGGTCAATTCTATTACCTTATCTAGTGCTTCTTTGGTTGTATAGGTATTAAATGTGTAAGAAACGGTTGTGTTTGTATCATCTACAGAGGTGGGGGTATAACTTACTTGGCCATCATCGGCCTGATAATAATCTATGATATTTTTGGCAATTGTAGACGGGTCTAATGAGTTTTGTGCTATTTCAGTTGTTCCGTTTGATGTTCGAAGCATTATTTGGCTCATTTCCGAGATATAGTGGAGTAATGTTACCTCTATGTATTCTGCGCCCCCACTAAGGACTGGTCTATACCCAGAGATGTAGCCAGAATAAATCAACAATCCATCCATTTGATCTCTGTCAAAACACCAACACTCTACTTTGTTGAAAAGCTTAATATCATCTTCTTCCCCAAAATTATCAAAGCTCCTTGCCAGTTTTACTACCATTTCTCCTGGCCCGCCATTGATTACCATTCTAAAAGACGGTTCTGAAACTACCTCGTCATACCATGTTGTGTTATAAACATTATCGTCATAAACCCGATATTCATAAGTTTTTCCGAAAGAAGGACTTGGAGAGGCACTGGGGCTGACACTTTCTGACCATGATACTGAGGCGGATACGCTACTACTGGGAGAAATTGATAGGGAAACTGAGGCAGAAGGCGAAATCGAGGGACTAACCGAGGCGGAGGGTGAAGTTGAAGCCGATGGCGATACGGATGGGCTTACTGAAGCCGACGGAGAAACGGAAGGACTTACACTGGCACTTGGTGAAATCGAAGGGCTAGCACTTGCAGAAGGACTAATGCTTGGTGAAACGCTAGCCGAAGGAGAAATCGAAGCCGACGGAGAAACGGAGGGACTTACGGATGCGGAAGGTGAGACACTTGGGCTGACACTAGCACTGGGGCTGATTGATGCACTTGGAGAAATGCTCGGACTAACAGAGGCAGAAGGCGAAATCGAGGGACTAACCGATGTTGACGGAGAAATACTGGCAGAGGGTGAAATGCTCGGTGATTGACTAGATGATGGGGAAATACTGGCACTGGGGGAAATGCTAGGCGAGACACTGGCTGAAGGACTGATACTGGGCGAGACACTGGCACTTGGGGAAACGGAGGAAGACGGAGACACAGACGGCGAGATACTGGCCGACGGAGAAACAGAGGGGGAAACTGAGGCAGAAGGGGAAACCGAGGAGGACGGAGATACTGACGGGCTAACCGAAGCAGATGGAGAAAAACTTGATGATGGTGATATGCTTGCCGAAGGGCTAATACTGGCCGAAGGAGAAACGGATGAAGACTCGCTTGGTATTTCGTCTCTATAAACATAAAAACAAAAGTCTGCCCAAGAACCAACATCACCCCAGCCTGTAGCAACTTTATAAGTACTTATATTCCCATCATGCGGAGGATCAACACCATCATAGGCTACATTGACGTAATTCGATACATCACCTCCAGTATATTCAATCAAGATACAGTAATAGGTGGAATCTTGAAGAGCGTATTTTTCAGCACCACTAAAAGTAAAAGTTTCCAGGGTAGCACCGGTAGCTAAAGTAGAAACATCAATACCATCAGATGTAGCCAATGCCGATCCTGTCGGGACACTGCTTGTCCCGTAGGTTCCACTGTGGGCGTATAGAGCCGCATAACAACTGCCAGTAGGACTTCCAACTTTATGAATAAAGAACTTTGCACTATTTAAGTCTCCTCCCGTAGTACAGGTAAAAGACTGGGCTACTCTAATATTAGTACCATCATGTATTGCAATTGCTCCTTGTCCGCTGACTTCTGGACAATAATCTATTAAGGTTGCCATTATAGATAGCGCGGGTCGTAGTTAAACTCCAACTGCCCCCCTGCGGCGGTTCCTGAAAAAGTAACGATAAAATTCTGTACTCCTGGTTCCCATCTTGAAAAATATCCTTCAAGGTCTACCTCTGTGGTATCTTCCAGGATTGTGTGTACTGCATAATCAAAAGTTACAGATGATCCATAGGCCAGGGTTGTCGTTGCACCTGTTCCAGACCACGTTACTGTTTCTCCCGTTCCTTGATACTTTATTTTTACTCCAGAGGTTGTTGTCTGCCCTGCTCCAGCTGGAGCTCTATAAATAATGCTTGGTTCAGCAAAA
>Ga0180015_1000520_pt1 | contig 11027 bp, 10 predicted proteins | sample KR13_S2_MetaG_FD_116508 | JGI IMG/M metagenome (GOLD analysis project Ga0180015, IMG submission 116508) | Groundwater microbial communities from the Olkiluoto Island deep subsurface site, Finland - KR13_S2_MetaG | ecosystem: Environmental > Aquatic > Deep subsurface > Groundwater | place...
AGAAACCCGTATCCCAGCTCCCGATACACCTCAAAAGCCGCCCCAATGATTTTCCCCGTAATATCCTGTGCTTCCAAATTCATACGCTATCCGTGTTCAATCCGTGTTTCATCCGTGGCTAAAATCATCTTCAGCCTTTCACCAACTCCAGGAACCGGCCGGTTTCGAATTCCGCCATATGTCCCACGGCCAACCGGGCGGGATCCAGACCCGCTTTCGCCAGGACAGCCTGCAGGCGTTCGACGCGCTTTGCGGCATGGTCGGCGCCGACCAGATACCGGCAGGCCTCGCGATGGCATCCGAGGATCAGCACGCGGCCGGCGCCCTGTTCCAATGCGCCAAGCACATACCGCTCATCCACCCGGCCGGCGCACGGGACCCGGATCAACCGCACCTTGGCACCGTATTCGCGGCGCTGTGCTCCAGCGGCGTTTGCGGCCGGCCACGCCGAATTTTCACAGGCAAACACCGTGACCCCCGGGCCCGGGGTCAATTCGGCAAGAACCTGATCGTCCGAACAGCGCGGAAAGGCAATGGCGCGCGCCGGACACAGCGCGGCACACAACCCGCATCGCCGGCAAGCAACGGCGGACATGGAAGTTGCTTCCTTCTTGCTATCCACCGCGATGGCGCCATGCGGACATGACCTCAGGCAGGTCAGGCATAAGACACATTTTTCAGCATCCACGACCGGCGCATCCCGGTTGACCATCACCTTCCCGGCTCCCATCCACTGGTGAATGGCTTCAGCGGCGGCGCCGGCATCGTTCTGGGCATCACGCAGTTCGCTGTTGCCGCGGGCCGCGCCAACGACATACATGCCCGGCTGATTACTCTGCGATGACAGTAACCATACATTGTCCGCCTGGAAAGCATTTTCAGGACCGCGACGCAGGGTGCGGGGAAGCGGGAGATTCTCTTTACCGCCGGCGGACCGCATATCGGCCAGAACAACTGCATCGAAATTTTCCTCGACCACCAAGCCGGACTGGGTATCCTGCGCGCGAATCAAAATGCCGCGCTCCTGCTCGGTGATACGCGGAGGTTTATCATACCGGAAAATCAGTGCGCCGGCGGACCGCGCCCGGCGATAGAGGGACTCCATGCCCCACGCCGCCACGCGGACATGCCGGCAATACACAACCACCCGGCGCCGGGGTGAAGCCGCCAGCCGCTCCGCCGCCGAAAGCACCAGCGCATGGACGGCCCGTCCTTGCTCCCCCTGCATATCTAAAACCAGCGCCACACTCCGTGGCAGGGATTTGTTGGCATCACCTTCTTTCGCCGACCTTTCGACGCCCGTCCTAGCGGGTTCCCGGCTACGCCATAGCGCTTCGCCGAGGCGAGTCGCGCCGACCGACGCCGACCGGCGCAGGGCATCCGCCAAATCCGGCAGGCTCAGTATCCGGCCCGACCCCGTTCCTTTCGGAAGCGGAAAGTCCGTGATCAACCCCACGGCCAACACGATGGCACCGGCCTTTAATGTCTGTTCCCGGTCCCCGGCGCGAATACCCACGGAGAAACACCCGGCTTCCCCACTGATCGATTGGCACGCCGCCCGGGCAATCCACCGAATACGGCGATCCGATTGAATTCGATCCCGGGCCGAGGTCAATGCCTGCTTCAAGTGATCCGCGGCTGCATCGGCATCATCATCCAGGTAACTGTAGAAATCAGATAACCGCGAAACGCATCCGCCGAGTTCATCGCCATGGGTCACGAGCGCGACCGAATGGCCAAGGTCGGCCAGACGGATGGCGGAATGCATCCCGGCGATACCGCCGCCCAGAACAACAACGTTCGTATTGATTTTCCGGGACGCTGATGGTATCGGCGCCAGATAGGCCGCGCGCCGGAGGGCAGCCGCGATTAACTCCAAAGCCTTGGTCGTAGCCTCGCCGCGATCCGGATGCACCCAGGCGCACTGTTCCCGGATCAACGCGGCGGCGGACATGCCGGGCTTCAGCCGCGCCTTTGCCATGGCTTCCGCCAGCGGCAGGTCATAAATATCCTGACGGCAGGCGCCGACGACCAGGCGGCGGCACCCCTTATCCGCCAGGGATTGGACAATCCTGACAGTCTCGGCACTGCGGCAGAAGCCGGAACATTGCTTCACGAGCACCACGTCCTCCCGTTCCGCCGGCAAATCCCGCAACCGTTTAAAATCCAGCCGCCCGGCCAGCGTGCCGCCGCAATCGCACAGCACGACGCCAATGCCGGATTTTAATTTTGGAGATGTCCGTTTCATGATTCCCAGCGCCCCCCAGTAGCGCAGGCTTTACGCCTGCGTTTTGCCCCACTGACGCAATGTTAAACCTTGCACTACCGCCTTGCCAGACTGCCCAACCATGGATAATCCTCGGCACGCGCAACCAATCCCGCGCGAACCGGATTCTGAAATACATATTCGCACTTGTCCTAAAATCCCTCCCATGATCGGATGCGATGATCAAAAAAACTGGTTTGCCAGAGGGTTTGACCGTCGCCAGAGCGCCGCCACCAGGTCGCGATCCGACCTTTGAATAAACGCACGGCAGAGGCCAATCCCTTCAACCCAGGATTGGCGATCAAATGCACGTGGTCCGGCATAATGCAATACGCATAAACTCCCCATGTGCCTTCATCTTGAAGCCGTTGCAGTTCCGCAATCAACATATTGTTCCTATCTGCCGACACAAACACCACCCGGCGCGGCTTGACACAGATAGTCACCTCAAATGCGCTGGTGCTGTCGGCATAATCAATACGCGAGCAACGCCGATACCCGCGATATTCTCGTTCCACCGTTTGTACCGCCATCCGCATTTCCTTCCCCATTCAGGTAGCGCAGGCTTTACGCCTGCGTCCTTGCCCCGCTGACGCAAGGATAAACCTTGCGCTACCGCCTGGCAGCTTGGCCATCGTCAAATATCCCGCATTCTCCCAGCACGGCGGCGCATACCGATTCCGCCTGGCTGATCGACGATGCAATATCCTTCGGCGCTTCGCAAGCTCCCGCCAGGAACACGCGCGGCCGCTGGGACTCCGCCAGGCCGGTTGCCCCTTTCACTCCCAGGAACCCCTGCTCATCCACCGGAATCCGGAGCCGTTCCGCCAACGCCAGGGTATCCGGCGCCGGCCGAATCCCGATCGCCAACACCACGAGATCAAATACCGCGCCGGTCACCGCGCCTTGAGCCTGATCCTCGTACCGAACGCTCACCGTATCCTGAGGCCCAGCCGTCACTTCATACGGCCGGGCGCGGATCAGCGTCAAGCGGGGTTTGACCGCATTGAGGAACGCGTTGAAATCCTTGCCGAAATTCTGAAGATCCATGTAGAAAACGGTCACAGCCGCATCCTCCGACTCGTGCAATAACCGGCGCGCCATGCGCAGGGCATAAGCGCAACAGACGGCGGAACAGTAGTCCATGTCCTCCGGCCGCCGGTGCGCATGCTCGCTCCGCGAACCCACGCATTGAATGAACGCGATCCGGCGGGGCGCCGCGCCGTCCGAGGGCCGCGTGATCCGGCGCTGTTGCACCAGCTGGCGCTCAGCCTCCAGGCCCGTGATCACATTGGCTACGCTCCCGTATCCAAAGGACGCGTCGATGGCGGGATCAAAAGGCTGATAACCGACGGCCACCACCAGGGCATCGGCCTCCAGAGTGTGTTGGTGGGGCTTTTCATCCAGGTCGATGGCATTCACCGGACAAGCCTTCGCACAAAGGGCACACGACTTACCTTTGGATCGAAGACAGGCGTCCGCGTCCATCACCGGCTTGCCGCCATAGACCGCCGGCAACAAAACCCGCAGGCACCCCTGGGGACAGGCCTTGAGGCACACGCCGCACCCGGTGCAGCGCTCCATCTTGATAAAACCCGGCTTTGTTGTCACCACCGCCCGATATGGAGATGCCAATCCCCTCGATTCAAAGGCCGCCAGATGGGCCCTGGTTATGACCTGCACACGGGATGACTGGAGAACGGATTTGAAGATATCCACGGCAACACAGACATTACACCGGAGACAGACTTCCGCAGCCTTGCACCCCATGGCGCCGGCATGCCCGCCAATCAGTGGCTGGTTCTCAACGAGGGTAACATCCACACCAGCGCAGGCCAGACGATCCGCCACCGTCGAGCCGGCTACCCCGCCGCCCAGCACGAGCACCCGTTTGGAAGATGATCCGGACATGATTGTCAGTCTTTGAGGCGCCATTGGGGCGCCAAAAAACAATGCCTGCTTTCTTATCAACAGAAGGCGGGAAAAGCAAGAGCGATCTGCCGCTCAGAGGGGAAAGGCAAAACCGCGGGGAACCGTAAACGCTAGACCAGCGATGGTGAGTGGAATACCAGCGTTAAACCGGCGACTAGGACTTCCGAGTCGCTTGCTCAATCAACTTGTTGGCCTGGGAGCCTTCCATCCAAGCCTTCTCTGAGCACAGTTTGAAGATGACTGCCAGCGCCAAACCCATATAGATCAGGCCCAGACACAGGAGAATGACACCCTTGGTCGCCGGCGCCCAAGGCACCCAGAGGAAGAACCCGACATGGATTATGACAAACCCCGCCGCGAGGAACAGGAGCACACTTGCCAGCAGGAGCGCGCCAATCCACCAGCGGCGCATGGTCTGCACACCCTTGACATAGGCCATGGCGGCCTGAATCTTCAGCAGATCGATGGAGAGCCGCCGGTACGATTTGATCAACCCAACCCCGAAGGTCATCATTAAAGCTCTGAGAATCCGATGCATACAATAATCCGTTCCATAGATTTCACTGCTAAAAATCTATTGGTACACCAGGATGATACCGGCCCCCACGCATCGGGTGCCGACAACCTTCCAGTGATTATTTATTCCGGCCAAGGATATACCCGATCAACAGCGAGGCCAGAGCCACGCCGCCAATGTAGGGCCAGGGATTTTCGTGAACGCTTTCATCCACTTCCCCGGCGATTTCCTTCGCCCGTTTTTCACCGATATCCGTGGCCTTGGCCAGGGCATCTGCGGTGCGTTTCTTCGCAATGGCCAGGGATTCCTTGATATCGTGCTCGGTATCGGCCGCTACATCCTTGAGATGGGCATATTTATTGGCCATCAAGTTGCGCAGTTCGTCCTTCTTGTCACGAGCCGCATCTTCCAGCAGTTTCAAGGCTTCGGTGATTTTTTCACTACCGGACATTATCGCGTTTGGCATGATACCTCCTCCTATGTTACAATTCATCCAAATAAAGCGGACCGCCGGAATATCATCCATTCCGGCTTTACAAAAAGAATGATATGCCAGATCGGTATCCAGAGTCAAGAAGCATATTCGTCCAATTCAGCCGCAATGAGCCGCAGATATTCCTCAAAACGGGCCGCCAAAACCGGGGACAGTGAGTCGCCCACGTCCAGGCTCGCCGGCTGAATGCCGAACAGGATCACCGTCCCGGGAAATTCCCCCAATCGCCTTGATAGGGCCAGGATTTCCAACAGATCGCCTTCATGCAGGGAGAAACCGGGCAAAACCTTCCCTGAGGCAACCTGGTCCGGGTTGAAGCGCCGGATGGCGCCCGGCGGTTCATTCATGCGGACACAATCAAGCAAAACGGCTTTGCGCCGGCCGGCCAGAGTGTGAAGCACAGCCATCCCAGCCGTTCCCAGTTCGCGAAAATCAACGGCAGGAAATTGATTAGCCCGCACCACCAGCGCCCGGACCAAGTGGACCCCAATGCCTTCGTCCGACATCAGGGTATTACCGAGACCAATGACCACGGTTGGACGCATGTGGATGTCGGGCATCAGACGAACTTGACATCCAGAAAATGGGTGGAGCAGGACACGCAGGGATCATAGGCGCGGACGAGCATTTCCAGCAGAAGCCGCACCTCCTGTGGATCCCGGCTGATGATTTGCGGCACGAACGCCTCGAAATCCTTCTGGATATTGGCATGGTTCTGGTTAGTGGGAATACAGAGGTTGGCCTTGAGACAAATGCCCTTCTCGTCAAACGCATAACGGTGGAAGAGTGTGCCGCGCGGCGCCTCTACGGCACCGGTACCCTCGCCCGCCTTTGGCGCGACCTTCGGCGTCTCCGATTTTACCCCCGCCGCAAGCACGGCGTCGATGATTTCCAGCGCATGCTCGACGATCTGAAAACTCTCAACCAACTGGGCCACGGTGTTGAAATACGGGTTGCAGTTTTTCGGCTTCAAGCCGAAGGCCTTCGCCGCCTTCGCGGCCTGAGGCCGAAGATAGGCTGCATTCAGGTTGAAACGGGCCAGGGCGCCGACGGCGTACGAGTCCCGATGCCACTTCGCCCACTTGGCCGTGGATTGCGGCGACACGTATTCATTGACCACCGATTCAAACTGCCGGACCGGCACCGTCTCCTTGCCATCGGTACTGCCAATGGCGCCATGATAAAAGGTGTAGCTCTGCCCATCCACCAAGCCGATATATTCCGTATCGCGGGTAAACGCCGGCAGGCGATCGGCCAGGGACAATACCGCTTGAGCCAGTTTCTCCAGTTCCGGCAGGCCGGCCACCAGGCGTTGCTGAAGATCGCGCAATTGGGCTTCCGAGGGTAGGCTGGAAAATCCGCCGGGCTTGAACGTCACCGGATGCGTCATCCTTCCGGCCAGCAGTTCCATCCATTCGTTACCGAGGCGATGAAGCCCGATAACCGTTTTAACCAAATCGGGATGCGAGGCCGCGAGCGGCACGACGGATTTCTGGCCTAGCAGGTCGGGCGCCACCAGGTACCCCGCGTGGAGGATATGGCTTTCCATGTATTCGGCGTAATGCGACAGGATTCGAAGACGATCGGTCTGTTGGGAAACCTGGATCCCCATGGCATTCTCGATGGCCTTGATGGCGGCCAGGGAATGGGAAACCGAGCAGATACCGCAAATGCGGGAGACGATGGTCTGAATATCCTCCCAGCTCCGGCCCCGCACCATGGCTTCAAAAAACCGGGGCGCCTCCGGCACCTGCCATTCCACTTTTTCCACGACCCCGTCTTTAGCCCGGACAACGATATTGCCGTGTCCCTCAATACGGGTCACGTGATGCACCTCGATGTTCAGTGTATTAGATTTTTCCGTCATAAACTCCAGCCAAACATATCAGTTCATAACTACTCAAGTTTTCAGTGTTCGGTGTTCAGTCACGGGGGGAACTCCTGCTGACCGACAAACAACGTCAGCCGACTCTTTAAATCTTCGACGGTCTTTCCGTAATGGTCCATGACGTCACTGGCAGCCGCCACGTTCGGCTCCTCCGCATAACCGCGGCACCCGAAACACCAGAATCCCCGGGATGGACAGCGCGCTCCGCATCCCGCGCGGGTCACAGGCCCCAGACAGATTTCATTAAATTCATAACGGCAGACCACTTCGTTCTTCTTGCACTCCACGCACACGGGATACGTCGGTATGACCGGCGTCTTGCCCATGATCAGACAGCGGATGATGGCGCCCAGTTCCCGGTTATCAATCGGGCATCCATGCACCTTGAAATCCACCTTGACGATTTCATCCAACGCCCGGGTGGGTTCCGTGTTCAGGTGCGCCATGCCGGCGGCGGCCCCGTACACCGCCTGGCGGACTTCTTTCAGATCGAAGTTATTCTTGAGTTTGTTGATCCCGCCCATCGTGGCGCAGGCTCCGAGGGCGATCAGAATCTTCGCCCGTTCACGAATGGTTTTCAGCCGATCCACGTCCTCCGGGCGCGTGATCGAACCCTCGATGATGGCGATATCGTAGGAATCGCTGTGGTCGGACATGGCTTCCCGCCATTCCACCGGATCCACCAGGGCGATCAGGCTCAGGATATCCTCCTCCAGGTTAACGACCTGGAGCTGGCATCCTTCACAACAGGCGAAATCAAAAATAGCCACGCGGGGATTGCTCATCGGAACGCCTCCCTGACCGGAATCAAATCGCTGTAGCGGAACACCGGCCCGTCCTGGCAGGCGTACAGGCCGTTGATCTGGCAATGGCCGCATTTGCCTACGCCGCACTTCATGTGCCGTTCCAGCGACACATAGGACCGCTCGGACGGCACACCCATCTTATTCAGTTCCATGAGCACGAATTTGTACATGATCGGCGGCCCGCAAATCACGGCAACCGTCCGCACCGGATCAATCGTTATTTTCGGCATGAGGGTCGTGATCACACCGACATTTCCCTTCCAGGATGCGTCGGCGCGATCCACCGATTCAAGGTACACCGTGTCGGGCTGGCGCTTCCATTCATCCGTTTCATCAACAAAGAGCCGGTCCGCGGGAGACTTGGTACCGAACAGAATGGTCACGGCGCCATAATCGCGCCGGTGATCGAAGACATACTGGATCACCGACCGAACGGGAACAAGACCAATCCCGCCGGAGATGAAGAGGATATCCTGCCCTTTCATCGCGTCATCCACCGGGAACGGCTTGCCGAACGGACCGCGAATACCAACCTTGTCGCCGGCCTTCAGCCGATGCAAGGCACTGGAGACGTTGCCAACCCGACGCAAAAGCAGGTGGAAAGATCCTTGGCGAGTAGGTGAAGACGAAACGCCAAACGGCGCCTCGCCGATTCCGGCAACGGACACCTCGACAAACTGGCCCGGCATATGGCCCAGTTCCTTTCCCGAGTCCAGACGGAGCTCAAAAAAACTCTCCATCTCCGTCACCGGCTGAACCTTCGCCAATGTGGCGGGTTCCGGGCGATAGATATCCTTTTCCTGGCTGGACCGCGTCTGGGCCATCACCTAACCTCCAGCAAACGGTTATAAACCTCCACCGGGTTGGCGATTTTCGTCACGCAAGCCGAGATACAGCGCCCGCACCCTACGCAGGAAATATGCCCAATCTTGGCCGGCATGTATTTCCCCTTGCGATAATAGCGGTGCCGGTAGCGGTCCGCCCGGTTCTTCCGGAAATTATGACCGCCAGCCACCGTGGCAAAATCCCTGAGCATGCATCCATCCCAGTCCCGGACGCGTGCGCCGCCCTTCAAATCCCAGCGAACGTCGTCCCGGACATCAAAGCAATAGCAAGTAGGGCAAACCATGTTGCAGGACCCGCAAGAAAAACAGCGTTGCGATTTTTCTTCCCAGACCGGATGATCGCAGGAGGCTTCCAGGAGCGTCGGCAGTGTTTCCGGCGCCATCCGGAGCTCATGCTTGCGGAGATATTTGCGATTATCCTCCCACACCTGCTCCCGGCGGGCCAGGCTGACAGCATCCGCCTTCGGGGCTTTGACCAAGTTACCCAAAATCACTTCGCCCTTGTGGGTCCGGGAATCCACCACGTAATGATCCCCAACGCGTGTCAAGAGGATATCAAACCCCTTGTCCACCGTCGCGGTTCCCATGCATCCAGCGAACACGTTAGCCGACGCGGCCTGAACGTCACAGGCCACGACCGTCGCCTGCTTACGGCGGGTCATGTAATGCACGTCAACATTATCGCCCGAAAAAACAGCGTCCATCTGGGCGATAGCGGCCACGTCATAGGGATGAACGCCTATGAGGATGAATGGCTCCTGGTCAAGGCAGGTTTCAAATCCGGCGGCGCCTTCAAACGTCAATAGGTCTTCCCGCGCCGGCTGCATGTATTTTTTCGGCGGAATCACGGTGACGTCGTAATCCAGGCGCAGGTTGGCAGCCATCAGCAACGGCGCGAACTGAAACCGATTATTCTTCGCCTGCACACCGAACACCCGGCCACCGCGGATCAGACCTTCAACCCAGACATTCAACATTTTTAGATCAACCGTAACAACACCCATAACTCGCTCCCGATCCGAATCCATCACCGATCCCGCAGTCATTGGTTCCATCGAATCAATTCTGAACCAAGCAGGCCAGAACGTAAATCAACATTGACTGTACTATCGATCTATATCGCGGAGAATATCACGCCTGCTGACAATGCCAACTATTTTTTACCATGAACCACCGGCACCCGGGGCAGACGGTGCTGCGCACAGAAATTTGCCGTTGAACGCGAGCTTCATGATATTCGATGTAAGCTATTGTCTATTCGCAGGTGGCATTAGGTGATGCCTTCCTGCGCAGTTACTCTCATTTGTATTTTACCTGCATGGCTTTACCCTGCCTGGCACTCCGGCCAGCCAGGTCCAGAATATGAATCGGCCGCCGGGACCACTCGGGCGTTATGATCAATTTGGCTCCGCGGGTCAGGTGATCCGCCACGTTTTGATAGAGCTTCCACCCCTCGCAGGGCGGGTTAGGCACACGCACGGTGACCATCTTGTCGCCGTTATGCGTAATAATCTCGCCCGTCCCCCACTCCATGATGTAAGTGCCCTTGGTTCCGGTAACCTTGAAAAACGACGGTGGGGGCCGTAAATCAATGGAGCTGATGGCCATTGTTGACCACGCGCCGCCGGCATAGCGCACCACGACCAGGCCGTCATCCTCGATCGTATCTTTCTTCCATGCCGTCTGGTTCGCCCACACGCCGGACCACAAGTAGCCGGAGACTTCCCGGATATCGTCGTTCACAACCTGAAGCGTGTACTCCAGAAGATGAACTCCCCAGTCATAAAGCAATCCGCCCGAGATCGTTTTGCTGGAGCGCCACCAGTTACCCGGTTTCCCCCAGCCGGACATCCGAACGTCCACCCGCACAACAGCTCCGATTTCGCCGGCGCGGATGTGCCTCATGGCCGCCATGATGTGACCATCCCAATGCCGGTTGTGATAGGTCGAAAGCACAACTTTGTTTTTTTTGGCCGCGGCGATCATGACGTCGCATTCAGCCGTCGTAATAGCGAGCGGCTTCTCGCAGACGACATGGCGGCCGGCATTGAGGCACTGGATAGCCAACCCGGCGTGGGTATTATGCGGCGTGATAATCGCCAGCAGATTCACGTCGGACTTGGCCAACATCTCCGTCACCGAGGCGTAGGTCTGGATGCCGGGAAAGTCCCGGCCGGCCACTTTCAGCCGTTGCGCATCAATTTCCGCCACTGCCGTCGGGGTCATTCCGGCCTTTTTCATTTCATTCAGGTGGGCACACCCCATATTGAACGCGCCGCC
>Ga0180015_1000522_pt1 | contig 11025 bp, 9 predicted proteins | sample KR13_S2_MetaG_FD_116508 | JGI IMG/M metagenome (GOLD analysis project Ga0180015, IMG submission 116508) | Groundwater microbial communities from the Olkiluoto Island deep subsurface site, Finland - KR13_S2_MetaG | ecosystem: Environmental > Aquatic > Deep subsurface > Groundwater | place...
ATTACAAATAACCTCAAAAGACCCTCTTCCTGCCATTGAAATGGGTAGTTCCGAAGATATTATGATTGGAGAAACAGTTATCGCTATAGGGAATCCGTTCGGATTTTCAAACACTGTCACAACCGGAGTCATAAGCGCCAAAAACCGCAGTATCAGGACAGAAGACAGGGTTTTTCATGATTTTATTCAGATTGATGCTTCAATAAATCCTGGCAACAGCGGAGGACCGCTTCTCAACATAAATGGCGAATTAATAGGAATAAATACAGCTATATATGCAAAAGCTCAGGGAATAGGTTTTGCCATACCCATAAATAAAGCAAAAAGAATTATATCTGATCTTATACAATATGGTGAGGTAATACAACCATGGATAGGCCTTACAATCCAGAACCTTGACAAAAGGCTTGCACAATATCTAAAAGTCTCTGGCAACAAGGGCGTTCTGGTTAAAGAAGTTGCAAAGAATAGCCCTTCACACAAAGCAGGCATACACGACGGCGATATAATTATTTCAATTGGAACCAGAAAAATTCACTCAAATAATGATTACAGGACAGCTTTAAAAGACTCTTCTGCCGGCAATACAATAAAAATTAATTTGTGGCGAAACGGCAAAGCATTAAATGTTTCGCTGGTTGCTGCTGTGTTTCCGTTAGATTTGGCTGGAGAACTGGCATATCAACTTATGGGTATAAGAACCGAAAATATGTCATCAAGAAAGCCTTTTGCTTATAAAATAACAGCAAAACAAGGCGTTATTATTACAGAAATTAACCGTCAATCCTATTTGTACCGGATAGGAGTAAGGCCCGGAGATATAATTCGACAGATAGATGAAATTAATGTTAAAAATTTAAAAGACTTTGAAGGGGCTATTGTAAAATACCGCCACAAAACATCCGTAGTTATACTTTTGCAGCGGGGAGATCAGGGGTATTATATATCTGTAAAACTTTAGACAGGGAATTATATGCATCGTACAAAAATTGTCCGCCTTTTAAAATCAGAAACACCCAGAGATAATATTGTTGCAAAAGGATGGGTAAGAACCAGGCGCGATTCAAGTAATTTTTCATTTATAGAAATAAATGACGGATCCTGTCTTGAAAACCTGCAGATTATTGCTGATGAATCTTTACAAAATTATGAAGAAATAAAAAAAATTACAACCGGATCAGCCGTAACAGTTACAGGTGACTTGATTGAGTCAAAGGGAAAAGACCAGAAATGGGAAGTTGATGCAAAAGCATTAGAAATAATAAGCCTGGCGCCGGACTCCTACCCTTTGCAGAAAAAACGCCATAGTGACGAATATTTAAGAACAATAGCTCATTTAAGACCCAGAACAAACAAATACGGTGCAATTTTTCGCATAAGATCGGAATTGTCATTTGCCATTCACAGGTTTTTCAGAGAAAGGGGTTTCCACTATATTCATTCTCCAATAATAACCGGTTCTGATTGTGAGGGGGCCGGAGAACTATTTAAGGTAACTACAATTGATTTTGAAAATCCTCCGAAAAAAGACGGAAAAATTGATTATTCCAAAGACTTTTTTGGAACAGAGGCAAACCTTACGGTATCGGGACAGCTTTCAGCCGAAATGTTTGCCATGGCTCTAGGGGATGTTTATACCTTTGGTCCAACTTTCAGGGCAGAAAATTCAAACACAAGAAGACATGTTTCCGAGTTCTGGATGGTTGAGCCAGAAATGGCTTTCTGCGACCTTTTTGAGGATATAGACCTTGCAGAGGAACTGATAAAGTATCTTACTGTATATATTCTGGAAGAATGTGCTGACGATCTGAAGCTTTTTACAAGATTTGTTGATAAAAGTTTAAAATCTACCTTAGAAAATATTGCCCGGTCTGAATATAAAAGAATTCCTTATGAAGAGGCTGTAGAAATTTTAAGAAAATCCGGGAGAAACTTCAAGTTTGATATAAGCTTTGGAAAAGATCTTCAGACAGAACACGAACGCTATCTAACCGAAGATTTCTTTAAAAAACCTGTAGTTATCTACAATTATCCAAAAGACATTAAGCCTTTTTATATGAGACTGAATGATGATAACAAGACCGTGGCCGCCATGGATGTTCTTGTGCCCCGTATAGGAGAATTAATAGGCGGAAGCCAGCGGGAAGAACGTCTGTCAATGCTTGAAGCCCGTATGAATGAAACGGATTTGTTAAAAGAAAATTACTGGTGGTACTTAGATTCCCGAAAGTTCGGAACTGTTCCTCACAGCGGTTTTGGTCTTGGGTTTGAGCGGTTAATAATGTTAATGACAGGTATAAGCAACATCAGAGATGTAATTCCATTTCCAAGAACCCCAAACAGTATAGAATTCTAACAGCAACTGCACCCAAAAATATGATCTTGTCAAAATTGCCAAAGGCGTATGCTTGGGCACAAGGTAAGGGATGAAAACTCAAAAATATCCGGGCAATAAGACCGGAAAACTGAGAATTGTTTTATGGCTTTCAATAGCAATATATACCTTTTCTCTTCCCTATGTGATCATTATATATGATATAATCTCATCGAGATGGTCTCCGGCTATTGCAGGACTAGTGCCCCGAATTATTATTATTTCAGCAGGCGCGGCCTATCTTTTCTATTCCGCAAAAACACATCTCTCATTAAGGAGAACGTTTTTTCTTATACCTTGCCTTATTATTGCCTTTTTTATCGTTTTTCTTGAGCCAAACCCGAACAAACATATACACATACCGGAATATGTGCTTATGGCCTGGCTTTTATTTGAGGCAATTCAAATTGATTATAGCGGGGCAGGCATCTTTGTGCTGGTATTTCTTGCTTCATCATTGCTGGGAGTATTTGATGAAGTAATGCAGGGAATACATACAACCCGTCATTATGGCTGGCATGACATGTTAAACAACTCCTTCTCCAGCCTTATCGGGGTATTGAGCCTTATGGGTTTGAGAAAAAACTGTGGACCTGGCATAGACTGGATATATCAATTAAAAAAAATGGGTGGTTCTCTTTTGATTATTCTGTTTGGCTTATTAAACACGGGATTAAGCTGTCTTAAGCTGTTTAAAATCAAAAACCATTATGATTTATGGAATTTTTATCCGGACTGGCTTATCGCATTGAATACACTTTTCATGATAATGGCCTTTGTTGTACTGTGTCAATTGTATCGCCACACAATGCAATGCAGGGACGAGGTTCAAAGGCCTGTAAAAACCGCTTTTCTTTGGGTGAGTTTGCCTATTGCAATCCTTGTGCTCATAAATTCAGTCATAATTTACGGGTGGGTTTTGGATGTGCCGTTTCAATAGTAACAGGTGGTTTTTATTTGTTTTAATTTTATTTTTGTGGATTATTTTATGCTGCACCAACGATGCCGATGCTGACAAAAAATGGCATGTGGTGAAAAAAGGCAACGGCTTCGGCATAAGCGGCATTGCGCTATTTGATCAAAATGGCGGCAAGATCGGGCTACTCGCAGTTCATGACAATAAGATGCCAGGACAGGTGCGAGCGGCAATTGTTACCATTGTTAATGAAACTACCTTGGAATACACCCCGTTGGAATGGCCGGATAGCTCACGGCTGCCAGTGGACTTTGAATCCGTAACAGCATTGCCGGATGGCTATGAGCCCTCTTTTATGGCTTTAACAAGCAAAGGAGAGATATTTCATTTTAAAATAACCGGTTTATCCATATCTGTTCTCAAGGTATTCTCTTTACCCAATAGCGGTAGAAGGCAAAACTTTGAGGGTCTTTCAATTCATAGAGTTGAGAATAGACTTCTCGCGGTCTGGGCTCACGGGGGCGAGAATAATAATCCTGCTGTGATTTACTGGGGATGGTTTACCCCATTAAACTACAATTTGTCTGTTTTGGGTTCGGCAGAACTGAAAATCCCGTGGCCTACACAGCCGGATGTCCGGCATATTTCCGACATCAAGATAACCCCTCAAGGGGTTGCCATTATTACTGCAGCATCCGATCCGGGAGATACCGGCCCATTCCAATCAGCGGCCTACTTTGCAGGCAGGTTTTCCACGAACGGAAACTCTGTTGAATTTAAACCTGCCGACAAAATGATCCCTTTCCGAAGTTTCAAACATCACAAGGTTGAAGCCCTTGAACTTGCAGGTGATGCAAACGGCATTGTGTTTGCCACAGATGACGAGAATTTCGGATCTTCAATAACATTTCCAAAAACCACAAACAGCTTGCCCAAGGGTGAACAAATCGTTGAACGGCTTAACAGACAAAGATAGTTATAACTTTCAATAATACAGATATATTATGCATTGTTTTATGAGTTGTTCATGAGAAATGCGGGTTAGATTTCTGATAGCGATAATCCTGCATTATTATCAATTTTATATTGTATGTCGTTGAACGAAAATGATATGATACTTATAATATAGAATCTCGTACAGTGGCAAGTTATCAAACATCCGACTTCTTCTTAGTGGACAGCTTGGATGATGTAAGGGAAGGCAAAACCTCGCAACTGACAATATCGTAATATACAGAATCCACTATATTGCAATATTGAGCCTTCTGTATGAATGGGAAAATTATAAGAAGAGGAAAAAAACATGAAATGCATCCATTGCCAAGGAAATATGAAAAAAGGAACAGCTCCATTACATATTGATCGTAAAAACTGCCATTTAACGTTGGATAATGTTCCTGCTTGGATTTGTAGTCAATGTGGCGAAGCCTATTTCGAAGAAAATGAAGTGAGCGCTGTTCAAGATTTGATTGTGGTTATTGACCAGAAAGCACAGCCACTTGCGGCAACAGCTTAAAAGTAAAGACAATATTGCCGAACAAGCCGCTACCAGATGCCAAAAGCCGGGGCATTTAATGAAGCTCCATTTTTTATGAAATGGTTTTTCATTTTCAATACAACCAAATCCAATTATTTTTAAATAAATTATACGGTTATCTGTTTTATGCTATATGAAATAAATTGAAACTCTTTAAAATTTGTGATATACAAACCTTATCTGAAACAGACTTGCCCAAATAGTTTGCATTAGTAGAGATGCTCGAGGAATTGAGCGATCTGAACTGCGCTTTTTTATTTAATTAGCTTGCGTATTGAAACGGGCAGTTGGCCTGACAAATAAGGATAATCCTCTATCAAGCGAAGAATGTCAGCCAGATCCTTTTGTCGTTTGCTCTTGCGCCGCTCTTCGTCTGAACAAGCCCAAACCTTACCTCGTAGTACATCTTCAATGCTTGCAACTTTCATCTCATATCCCAAAACAGATTGGTTTCTCGCTCCGGCAATGAAATCCTGATATCTTGGGTCGGTTTGAAGCTGTATTCTCAAGTCAGATTTGCTACTGCTCAGGTTTACCCTATGCTCAAATCGTTCAATTCTAAAATGAGTTTCAACGGCTTTGCAGGTTGCTTCAATGTCATCTGCAGCTACTACAATATCAAGATCAAGGCTTACAACCGGCTCGGTATAGGCATTTACTGCAAGACCCCCGATCACGCAATAGTCCACACTGGCCGCTGATAGAGCATCAAGGAAAATCTGAATAATATCTTCATCGCCGTTAGATACAGCTTTTAAGAATTCTTTTTTGGTCATTTCATCTCCTGTTCTATCATTAGCGAGAATTAAGCGGCCCTTCGATTTTTTCAATTTATAATCGTGATGCTAAAATAGTCAAACAAAATTGCTGGAAGATGTACGGTGGGTAATACAGTTCATATTGCCTCGAAATGTTGTAGAAAACACCCTTCGCCGGGGTTTTGCCCATGAGGAGGATTGATTGGGTTAAGCCACAGCTATCTGCTGGACTTCCTTTTTGATTCTCGCTGAAAGAGCATCTTCTGCAACATCAAGATCATAATCCATCTGAAGCCCAAGCCAGAATGATGGGGAATTGCCAAAATAAACAGCAAGGCGAAGCGCCGTGTCTGCGGTAATGCTCCTTTTACAATGAACTATCTCATTGATTCGGCGCGGAGAAACTCCAAGGTTTCTTCCTATCTTATTCTGGCTTATGTTCATTGGTTTGAGGAATTCTTCAAACAGAATCTCACCAGGATGAACAGGGGGTATCTTCTTTTTCTTCATTTTCTCACCTCAATGATAATCAACAATTTCAACAAAATATAACAAATAGTATTATAAGTCAAAGTCATGTTTTGTCGGGAACTTGCTTTTGTTGGCAAAAATGGGATTCTGAAAAAATTACTGGAAGTTTCTCACAAGCGGTCTCGATCTTGGATTTGAGCGGCTAATAATGCTCATAAACAGTACAATCAATAATAAATCAGGATTATACTATCGCTATCAATTTTTTGGGCTGTCTATAACCGAGGATTCCTGCATGGTTCTCAGCTTTGCAAGTTCCCAGATGTAATCATACAGGTGAAGGCCCTTGCTGGCGGCTATTATTTCACCGTCTTCAACACCTATCTCTTCTGCCATGTACTCTTTTAACATCTGTATGGCTCCTAGATTGGCTGGAAAACCTCCCCACAGATCCCAGGACCTGAAATAAACCATAAAATGAAGCTTTCCATAACGGATGCGGGTATCAATTCCGCGCAGGCAGGGAGGATCTTTTAGATACAGCGCCTCGGGGTTGCCTACGGTCATGTATGCCTGGTTTGTGCCATGACCATCTTCTTTATACAGGCGTATAACTTCTTCAATTTGTGATTCGAGATACTGCCCGTAAGTATAATCCTCATTTGGCTGTTTTTCGGAAGTCATAAGATAGGGAAGATATTCCTCCAGGTATCCGTCGGCTACAGGGTTTGGAATACCCAGAGATGGAGGTATGTCGGGAAGAAGCGGGCGTATGCCCGGATGTTTTATGTGAACGGTTATATAATCAAACTCAAGCCTCTCCTGCCCCTCATAACTGCCCCTGTCTATTTTATATCTATGTCCTTTGCTTATGATACTATATACAGACTGGTACCAGGCATCTGGAATGTCCCTGGCTTCTATTGATATTATATTCAGCATATTATATAATTACTTAGGTTGTCGGGTTCACGGTTCACGGTTGGTTCTTCATATTTCTCAGCAGATGTGGTGAAATCAGTTTGAAATAGGTTTAAATGTCCAGCGTGCTAACTTCTAACGCATTGTTCTGTATAAACTCTCTTCTTGGTTCGACCTCTTCTCCCATAAGAATGGTAAATAATTGATCAGCTTCAACAGCATCTTCCACTTTGACCTGAAGCAGGATTCTTTTTCCAGGATTCATGGTTGTCTCCCACAACTGATCAGGATTCATTTCACCAAGGCCCTTGTATCTCTGAACGCTTGTTCCCCTTCTGCCTTCTTCTATCAAATATGCGAGAAGGCTTTTTTTGTCTTCAAAACGTAACGGATCTTTATCGCTGTCTTTGCTGAAAACAAAGAAGGGTGGTTTATCATATTTAAATATTTTTTTACCGATGACCATGCTTTTTTGAAATATAGATGAATACACCAGATCCCTTCCTATTTTAACCTGCTTTATATCTTTACCTGATAAATTTATTATAAATCCGTTTTTTGTTTTCTCTTCGCCCGGTGAAACATTAAATTCGTATAAACCTCGCTCTTCATTAAAATCCAGTTCGCCGGTAAAATAACCTTTTTCCCTCAGGGCGTTTTTTAACTGCAGCATCTTTTCCTTGTCTTTAAGAAATTTTTTATCCTCAACCCCTTCCTTTATAAGCTGTTCTGCTAAATCTAAATTAATTCCGCGCAGTTCGAGCTTTTGAATGTATGCAAAATATTCGGAAAGATTTCCAATAAAAACATATAAACTATGATCTTTCAGTCTGTTTCTTTCGTCTCCGAATTTAATAATTTTATTGTTACACGCCCTTTTTAAAATATAATCATTAAATTCTGTCTCATCTTTTAGATACATAGCGCTTTTGCCCTTTCCCACCTTAAAAAGCGGGGGCTGGGCTATGTATAAATACCCGCTATTAACTATTTCTGGCATCTGTCTATAAAAAAACGTCAAAAGCAGAGTCCTGATGTGGGAACCATCAACATCGGCATCAGTCATTATAATTACTTTGTGATACCTGATTTTCTTTATGTCATATTCTTCTTTACCAACGCCTGTTCCGAGCGCTGTAATCATATTCTTAATTTCTTCGCTCTTGAGAATTTTATCAAATCGCGCTTTTTCAACATTTAATATTTTTCCTTTAAGGGGTAGAATGGCCTGAAACTTTCTATCTCTGCCCTGTTTTGCTGAACCACCGGCGGAATCTCCTTCAACAAGAAAAAGCTCTCTCTCCGAAGAATCTGAAGCTTGGCAATCAGCCAGTTTTCCTGGAAGGGTCGAATCAATTAAAGAGCCTTTGTTTCTTGCAAGATCCCTTGCTCGTCTTGCCGCATCTCTAACCCTTGCGGCATCAGCCGCTTTAGTTATTATTTTTTTTGCTATATTTGGGTTTTCTTCTAAAAATATACTTAATTTTTCATTGACAAGAGACTCAACCAGACCCTTTACTTCGCTGTTTCCTAATTTTGTTTTTGTTTGTCCTTCAAACTGAGGTGATTTTATCCTTACACTTATTATTGCCGTAAGCCCTTCTCTAACATCATCTCCGCTTAATTTGATTTGAAAGTTTTTTGGAAGATTACCGTTTGTGGCATATTGGTTTATTGTTCGTGTTAAGGCTGCTTTAAAACCTATAAGATGAGAACCTCCTTCAATAGTATTGATGTTGTTTGCAAAAGAAAATATTTTTTCTTTAAAAGTATCATTGTATTGAAGAGCTACTTCGATATGAACGTCATTTTTAATACCTTCGACGAAAACAGGTTTGTGTAAGGGCGTGTGAAGTTTATTAAGATATTCAACAAATGAAGATATGCCGCCCTCATAAAAAAATTCCTTTTTTTTATCTGAACGTTCGTCTTCTATGGTTATCCTTAACCCCTTATTTAAAAAAGCCAGTTCCCTTAATCTTCTAATAATTACATCATAGCTGAAATTGTCTGTATTTAATATCTCCTTGTCTGGGAAAAAATGTATCTTTGTACCTCTTTTTTTTGTTTTACCTAAGATTTTTAATTCACTCGTCTTTTCCCCTTTTGCATATGTTTGATAATAAATTTTTCCTTCATTATAAATTTCCAGCTCAAGAAATTCCGATAATGCGTTGACTACGGAAACGCCTACGCCATGCAGACCACCTGAAACCTTATAAGAATTATCATCAAATTTTCCTCCTGCATGAAGCTTGGTCATTACAACCTCTGCTGCAGGAACCCCCTCTGTTTTATGAATACCGACAGGAATACCTCTTCCATTATCTTCAACACTAACACTGTTATCAGTATGAATTTTAATATTAATTAAATTACAATAACCAGCCATAGCTTCATCAATGCTATTATCCACAACTTCATAAACAAGACGATGAAGCCCTTCAACATCAACATTTCCAATATACATTGAAGGCCTTTTCTAACAGCTTCCAGGCCTTCAAGTATTTTTATATTATCTGCTGTATATGTTTCTCTTTCTTTATTCATATTCTCATCGGCATAACTACACTTAAAAAACTTTTATTGCTTTCACCCTCGATCAAACAGGGTTTTTCTTTGTTGACAATATTAATACTTATTCTGTCATCATCAATTACATTTAATGTTTCAATAAAATATCTTGGATTAAAAGCGACCTCTATAGGTTCTCCTTTAAAATCTATTGTTATTTCTTCTTTTGATTCACCAATATCGGGATTTGTGGTAGTTATAATAAGCTTGTTGTCTGAAAAATTAAAAATTGCACCCTTATAATTTTCTGAAGATAAAATAGACATCCTCTTAAGCATCATAAGAAACAATTTTTTATCCAAATTTATTATATATACATCTTTCTTATTTATAATATCTTTATATTCAGGAAATTCTCCTTCAAGAAGTCTTATAATAATTATCTCTGCATCTTTTTTTATTACAAAATTATTATTTTTAACGCTAACTCCAACTTGAACAATTCCTTCCTTGGTTAGAAATTTAGAAACCTCGTTTAAACCTTTTTTTGGAATTAAAATTCCTATATCAGATGGTAAATCGATATCTGTGTCATAAATATAATCAACAGATGAAAGTCGACTTCCATCTGTTGATACCATTCTGACAATTTTTTTATTTTTATTAATAATTGTTTCAAAAAACACACCATTTATATGGGCGCGCCTATCATCTGTAACTCCGCTTATTACAATTGATTTATCAATCATCGATTTAAGGAATTTTGAATTAATCTTAAAAAAATCAATATTTTCTATATTTGGAGTATCTGGAAAATCAGAAGGATTCATACCAACTATATTATATTGGACATTTTCATTACCAATCTCAATCCAATTGTTTTCAACCTCATTAATATGAATTTCATCAACAGGAAAATCTCTTACAATCTCATAAAATTTTCTTGCATTAATAGCCACCATACCATCTGTTTCAATTGATGCTGGATAAATGCCCTCAAAACCGGTTTCAAGATCAGTTACCGTAAGTTTTATCTCTGAATCAGATGTTCTAATTAAAACAGCTTCGGTTATTGCAAGATTACTTTTACGACCAGTTAAACCTTGAATTTTTGATAATACATCAAGAATGTCATTTTTGTTTACAGTAAATTTCATTTTTATTCCTTATAAATATAGTTTAATTATTAAATAGTATTGTCTATAATTATAATAACTTTTTAATTATTTAATTTTATTAATAAACTAATATTTTTTTTATAAAGAAACATAACTAATATTTTTTTATAACAATAGAAATATTAACAATATATTTTATCTTGTTAATAAAGAATAAGTTTTTGACAAATTATTATATAATTTTTAACTTGATAATTACCCTCAGCTTACTGCAAGTTTATTTATTAATTAGAGACCTTTGAATTTTACTATAAATAGTCTAAATTGTCATTTCCGTGAAAACGGGAATCCAGTCCCCGATCAGGTCGAGGACAAGCATTCTCAATTAGTTATAGATTCCCGCTTTCGCGGGAATG
>Ga0180015_1000524_pt1 | contig 11002 bp, 6 predicted proteins | sample KR13_S2_MetaG_FD_116508 | JGI IMG/M metagenome (GOLD analysis project Ga0180015, IMG submission 116508) | Groundwater microbial communities from the Olkiluoto Island deep subsurface site, Finland - KR13_S2_MetaG | ecosystem: Environmental > Aquatic > Deep subsurface > Groundwater | place...
GATGAAACCCCGAGGAATCATCCCACCCTTGACGATCGCGTCATTCCACCCCTTGGCTTCGACGTACCCGGACGCCTGGATCAGGAAGAAGTTCATCTTGTTCTTGATCGCCCAGTCCACCATCGGCATGCGCGTGTTGCCGAACCAGGCGCCAGAGATGAACCCGCGATACTTCAAACTGGCCTTCTGGCGATCCTCAATGGCGGGTAGGGTAATGGTCCTGGACGCAGGCACGTATTCCTCCATCTGCTCGCGGCAAGCGCCCGTCTTTTTCTCCTCCTCGGTCTGCCACATTTCCCCGAAGGTGAGCCAGCGGCAGCCGAGATATTTCTCCAGGAAGGTATAGACGGCATACAGTACCGCCCGCTTGTTGGAGCCGACCAGGTACAGATCTGCCCCATCGGTCTTGATGACGAAAGCGTCGTACTCGGTCTCGTCTTTCGTGAAACTGATGCCGCCGGGGCCTTTGCCATCCCTGGCCTGGGCGACCACAATCTTCTGGCCGGCGGCGTTGGATGTGATCGCCAGTTCCGCGCCCGAGATCTGCTTGAGGTACTTCGCCAGTTCCGCGCCGGCCAACTTCTCCTGAGGGGTGGGCGACGCGGGGACAACGATCATGTACGAGCTTTTGCCGTCTTTAACCAGCGTAAAACCTTCCGGTTTGGCTGCTGAACCAAAATGGAGTCCTATACCGGTATAAATAATAATTGCCAATGCTATTCTGATAATATGATTATTCATGACTTCCTTTTTTTATGTTTGTTTTGAAACATGGAAGGCCACCGCTTGATCGTCAAGCCGGACATGATGGGGGAGCTTTCACTCCCCCGGCTCGACGTTCCATCGGCGCCTTGTTCGGTTATCCCTCGGCGGTTTGCTCTTCAGCGGAGCCCGCTTCCGTTTCACCGAACGGCATTAACCCATAAACGCCGACCTCCTTTCTTTCAACCAGTTGTTGCCGGCAGAGTTTCCCGCGTCGCCTGACAATTTTTTGCCCGCCGTTCTCGCGCCTGCTCCAGCTTCCGATCCCGTTCTGCCCGCAAAGCTCCAAAATCGGCTTATTTTCCAATAAATGCCGTTGCGAAATGCCGACCTTCTCCTGGACGCTGACCTATTCCCATTAAACGTCTCACTCCCGGCGCGTTATTTTCTCGCCATAACGAAATTGCCCCGCCTTCAATCCGCGATTCCCGGCCACGGCGTCCAGAAGCAGCTCCTGGGTTGTGGCGGCCGACAGGCAGAACAGGTCTTCGCCAAAATCCGGCACCTTAAGAACCGCGCCCTGAGATTGCGGAAGGATCACCTTCTGATCGGTGATCACAATGACCCGGCCTTTTTTCTCAACAACATCCAGAGCCATTTTTTTAATCAATTCACAAGTTGTTCCACCCGGAACAAAAAACACACAGCGCAGGTTTTCGTCCACAAGCTCAAATGGGCCGTGTCGAAAAGCCCCGCCGGTATAAGCCGCCGCTGAAATCCGTGTACCTTCCATAAACGTCAATGCCGCCTGCCTGGCGGCGACGACCGCCGGACCGCGGGATACAAAATGAATTGCGGAGGCGTCCGCCAGCAAACGGGCGGCTTGATCAATGCCTGCGCGGTTGACGCTGCGCATGGCTTCCGCCGATTTCTCAAGACGCGCCAGGCCGTTTTCCATCGCCGCCGATCCTTCCATAGCCTGCGCCATCAGATACAACACGGCCAGCGTATTGACGTATGTTTTCGTGGAGATGGCCGTTTCGTGGCCCGCCAGCATCGGCAAAACCAATGAAGCCGCCCGGGCAAGGGAACTTGCCTCATTGTTGGTTATAGCCACAAGACCGCCTTTCCCCTTCAATTGCTCTGCCAACAGTCGGGTTTCAATGCTTTCCCCTGATTGGCTGATTAGGACGGGAATTCCCACTGTAGGACTGGGATAGTGAAGCCATTCGCCGGCATCCCGTGTAGTGGCATCAATGCCCTGTTGCGCCAAAGCCACGGTTATCGCATCGGGAGCGAATTCGGAGGTGCCCATTCCCGAAAATATGACCCGGCTTGCTTCCTTGACCAGCTTTGCCCATTTCTCAAGCAAACGCTGTCCTTCGCCTCTATAGAAGGCGATTAACTCCCGCAATACTTTCGGTTGTTCCGCCACTTCATTCAGAAACGCACTTTCCTGTTGACTCATGAATTATTTCCTCCTCACATTAAATGACAGGGAACTGTCCCTCTCTCGTCCCATGGGCCATTCATTTCCCGCAAATGATTCCTGGATATAACTGCTGTCCGGGAACGGCCGTTTGGCTACCGAAACATGATCGTCAGCAATGTCAATCACGCGATACTCCATCGGATAAACACAGGCGCCGGCAACCGTGCAAAACAGTTTGTCGTCCTGCTGGATCAATTCATTCATATGGGCATCCCCGCTGAAAACCATCTTCACGTTGTCATAATCCCCGATGACCTTCAAAATCTCCTCGCTATTCTTAAAGCAAGTGTCAAAGGGGGTAAGATTCGATTTGCTGGTTGCTTCCGGATAGAACATGCCGGTATAATCAGCCTCGCATCTTTTTGCCATGCGATGATGGGTTACCAGAATAATATCAGTTTGGCTATTGGCTCGTAGTTCTGTCGAAAGCCGTTCAACCTCCTGTCTCGGGACAACGACCCCCAGATACTTTCCTTTGCCATACTCATCCCAATCGAGAGCCGGGTGTTCACTGCCGTCCTTTTTCAACCACCAACTCGAATCCAGAAGCGCCACGCGCCAGTTCGGCAAATCGAAGGTCGCCGAGGCGGCGGAGAAATCCCTGTAGCCAAATGCCGCCGCAAGCCGATCCCGCGCTCCAGGATTATAGGTGTCATGAGCGCCGACAGTGAAGCGAAACGGAGCCTCAAGTTTTCCAAATATCTCCGCAGCAGTTCTGAAGCTGTCATCATCGCCATTGTCGGTGATGTCGCCGGCATGCAAAACGAGGTCCGGGCGCAAAGTATTGACGTCTTGCACCAGCCGCCTGGATATATCCGCCGCCTGGCCGACCAGCATCCAGTTCACCCACCTCTTCTTGTAATCCGGCGATGCTGAGGTGGAAATATGCGTGTCCGATATGACTACGATGCGCATGTCACCTCCAGGCGCTCGCACCAGGATTTTATTTTAATCAGCATTTTTTCGAGGTCATGTTGCGGATCAGGCACCACCTCAAAGATCCATGGATTGGCGTAGCCTGTCCTGAGCGTTGCCACTACTTCTTGCCAACGGATATTCCCATTTCCCGGAATCAGATGCGGATCAGCGCCGCCAACTCCGAAATTGTCATTCAGATGCGTGGTAAACAAACGCGCGCCGAATGCGGCCAGCATCGGGAAAAGATTCCCGGCCTCGTTGCCATGCCCGGTATCGATGCAGGTTTTGACGCAATCCGCGGGAAACTGGGCTAACAGGACGGACATGTCTTCAGGCCGTTCTCCAAATATTCCGGAAAGCATATTCTCCAAGCAGATCATGATGTTGTGTTGTCGGGCATAAGGGATGATTTCCAGCAGGCTGTCTTTAACTCTTTGAAACTGATCCGGTCCGTCAAGACGGATATAATTCCCCGGATGCACGATAACGGCTTTTCCTCCCAATGCCGCGGCGTAATCAATGCAATAAAAGATGGCCTCAATTATTGTTCTACGAGCGGCGGGATCCCTGCTGCCAAGGTAGTATTTCACGTCATCCAGGGAATGGATCGACCAGAGACGCATCCCTGTATTATTCAAACAAACCCGGCGCCGTTCGATCTGTTCATCCTTGGGTCTCTCGGATAAATATAATTCCAGAAATTCAAAATTATACCTCTTTACCAGATCCAAATTTCCCTCATTGATTAACCTGTTTTTGAAAATACAATCTGATAATCCAAATTTACGATCAGTAATCATCAGCCTTTCTTCCTGTAATCCTGGTTCTTCTATCTCAGATTCTTCATTCGGGCTTGATTACTTCCCAGAGCACTCCATTTCCTGGAAGTTCAACCGGCTTTTCTGTGCCGGTTTGCTCATATCTGAGTGATGTGACCGCCGGAAACCGGCTGTGATTGATCAGGATCGCCAGCAGTCGTCCGCCCGCATGCCGCCGCACATCGAGTTCGATCCGCGGATCCGGGCAGGCGATGGGACAACTTAAACCCACAGCTTGAGCGACCCCCCGAAAAAATGCGTGTATGCCATGGCAACCCAGCGCTTCCGGCCGAATACCGGCTAACGCCGCCTCCGGCGGGTAGGCCATGAAGTAAGCCTGACCTTTTCCCAGCGCATGCCGCGTGGCCAAAGGCCGGCCATCCTTGTCGCGGCTGAGCACATCGGCGCCGGCAGAACGCACCTGCAGATAGCTGCCTCCATGAGGCAATACCAGTCCTTCGCAGGAGGAAAACATGTCCTGACAGTCTTGCATAACGACATCGTCAATGACATTAACCCGTCCTTCCACGACCACGCCAAATAACGCGTTGAATATTGAGCTCGTATGTCGGCTGGTAGAAACAAGCGTACCACCACGTTCAACCCATGTTTTGAGCTTCAACCAGGTTCCGGTCAGCAATGGAACTCCCGCCGAGTCGGGCAAAAACAACAGCTTCCCTTTATAATCGTCAAGATCATCCGCCCACACATAGCGGACCCGCAGCCCGGCCTGGCGCAGGAAAACATAATGATGAAATAACAGGCTGAATTCCTGATGGGCAGACGACGGGTTCTGCGCCGGAACCAGTACGCCGACTTCCGGCATAACCGACATCCATTCGGATGGAGGAAACTCGTCAGTAAACCGGGCAAACCGGCACAGTTCCTCACCGGCGGGTTTCAATTGGCCGTCTTCCCTGATAATCCCAAACCGTTTTTCAATGGTGTATTTATCCATGGGTGGGAGATGCTGAATGGCGTCATTAAAGTCGTTCCACACCCAGGGCATGACACCTTGCGAACCGTTCGCCAAATTACTGAACAGACATACGCGATAGTATGCGCCGATATGTTCCTCCGAAGCCTCAATATCGCTCCAGCCGGGCGCCTCGCAGGTAAAGATGCCTTTTCCCGCGCAATCGTTCATGCGCGCGGACCAGCCCAGGAACCAGGTGCTACGGAAGCCGTGAATCAAATCCTCGTTGTTGTGGGGCGGATAGGCCGTAACCGTCATGACATCCAGAGTTCCGGCGGCCCGCCGGATATCCATCCCATACTGACCGGTGGCAATGTGCCCGAAACCAAGGGTCACCGCACGCTGCGGATCGGCGTCCTTGATCGCGCGATAGAGGCGCTCCAGCCATTGATGAAAACGGTCCGTGTCATAGGGAAGCTGGTCGGCGCCGGGATGACGACTATACCATTCCGGCTCGTCGCAGATATCCCAGCAAAGAATATTGGAGCTGTCTCGAAACCGCTTCACAAATGCCGTTATATGTCGCGCTGCCAGGTCGGTCATCCGTTCCGAGAAAAAGCTTTCCCGGTTTCGCCAGGACACGTCGTAATCCTGGGTGGCAACCCCGACCAGAAACCAGGGCATGACGAACAATCCGCGCTCGCGCGCCATATCTAAAAAAGTCGAAAAACGGGAAAACATCTCGGGCCGGAACTGTCCCGGCGCGGGCTCGGCGTACTCCCAGTGGATCGGAACGCGAACGGCATTAAGACCGGAAACGGCGATCCGTTCCAGGTCGGCGGCAATGATTTCAGGCCGCCAGTCTTCCCAGAAATTGGTGCAGACATGCCGCGCCACATAATTGATTCCGACAACATATATCGGCTGTCCGTCCAGATCGAATCCCGCGGCGGGATTCCAGCGGCATATCTGACGATCCCTAAAGGCAATACGATTCATGTTTTCCCCCTAACCGGATAGACGCCGGGTCAATTGGTCCAGACTGATCTGAAATCGTTTGTTACATGTTAAAACCCAAGGCGCAAGAATATCTTCCCCACCGAACTCCATAGTGAGCCAACCCGATTGCCTCCTGACCGACTGGGTCCTGCCAAGGCTGGGAATGGCCCCGTTAAAGCCCAATTGATGAAGCTCCCACGATCCTTCGGATTTTTCGGAATGGATTCGATAGATTCCCGATGCTTGGGGAAACACCAAAACACTTCTACTGACGCCCATATCCCGGCTATCGAGTGACAGCCAATAACATGTGCCGGCACCATCAATAAGGGCCTTGCCGTTGGTCGCAAGCGAAAGGAACCCTACCGCTCCAAGCAATCGGCCTTTGTCGAGCAACAGTACGCCAAGCCGATCCTGGTCAAAGCGATAGGAGAACAATCGGTTTTCCAGCCTGACGCGTTCAGGCATTTCGCGGGTTGGTTGTTTTTCCAGATCGGCGAGCAGGTGATAGGTCATGTTCCGAAAATGACGGGTGAAATGATAGGGAGCCTGGATGTCCAGCTTCGGCTCGCACCGGTATATGGCCCCATAAACCTGGCGGACAAAGTCCGCGGGTGATCCCGGGTCCAAGGCAATGGCCCTGCCGGCCTTTATCAGGTTTGTCAACCCGGCCGGATCGGGACGGAATCCATCCCTTTGCCAGAGCAAGATTGTGCCGCCGGCACCCATGCATTGCAGTGCGGCTGATAATCGATCATCGGGGTCGGTCAGCCGGGGAATGACCAGAAAACGGGGAAGCGGAGATAATAACGGCAACTCGCTTTCATCAATAATGCGGAAAGGTATCTCCGCCTTGATCATGAAGCGCAGTTTTTCCTCCAGACAGACATCCCCCGCGACGAGCTCCGCATTCTGCTGCTGGGTAAAACGCATGCGCTTGGCGGGCAGAAGCACCACGATATCGTTGCGGGGCACAGGCGGCATCGGTTGTTGTCCCGCAATCAGAAGCGATTCGGCCCAGAAAGTGCGACCCGTTGCCTTCGGTTGATTATCATGGGCATACAGACAACCCCAGGGAAACTGGGCATGGGCAGGATCACGCAGCATCCAGTTCAGCAAAAGCGCTTGTCCCTGGACAATGCCAAGTCGTAAATTCAGGCGATATTTATGTGAGGACTCGGCTGTTTCCGGGGGATCGTACTGGCCGAACTCGGCATTGGTGGTGGCCTTGCCTTGAAGCGTAGAATCAACCAGCATATTTGGCAAGGGATCAGGTCGCATGGCGTGGTGGGAAATTGCCAGAAAATCAAGTTCCCGCCCCGTATCTTTAATCAATCGGAACAACCGGGGATGATTGACGAACTCGGCCGTGAGTAAGGTGCCGGGCCGTTCCTTGGCTATGGCCTTGCGCAGGGCGGCGCACCAATTGTTGAAGGCTTGCGCATCATGGGGCAGACCATCATCAAAAAGGTAAAAGAAGACTCCTCGGAAACGGGCCATGCGACGGGCAAACTGCCGGGCTAACCTGATCGCCAAATGTTTGGCTCGGATGCACGCCAGCGCGCCCGGAAAGAACAGACAGGGCGCGAACACAATGCCATGGTGCCGGCACATTTCCGCCTGGGTTTCAATGATGTCCCAGACCGTTGCGGGGAGGTTGCCCGATGATTCGTAATAGGACAAGTGGACCGGTGAAAATACCCTGAGGTTCATGGCACGCATCTGTTTAAAGAGATCCTCCCATGAGAGCGGATTTTCATCGGGCTGTCCCCATTGATGAAACCCATCCGTCCGCGCTCCCAGCAACAAGGAGGGACGTTCATTTAAACGAAAAACATTCTGGCGATAGGCGAGGGATGGACCCCAAGCCTTGGGGCTTGAACGCCGGACCCAAACGCCCGTTTCCAGGCAGTCAATGATCTGTCCGTTCTGTTTCAGCGTTGCCTGGATAACAAGTAATCCCGGTTGAAGATGTCGGGGAATCGACAGATTGATTTCTTGTTTGCGTTTAAGCGGTCGCTCACAATGTGTCCGTTTGGCAATAATCCGATCCGCTTGCTTTAATGTGAATTCCAGTTGTGATGGTTGACCGGAAGGCGATGAAGGAGTTATTCCCACATGGGCCCGTACGGTCTCACCGTAACTCACTCGGTACCGATCGGGTCTGATAAAAGAAAACCGGGAAATGTGAACCAATTGCTGGGACAGCCCCGCCAGCCAGAGATGAAACGCCTCGGCTTCGGTTCGCTTCAGACCGGAAAAGTCGTCGATTTCAATCAGTCCCCAGCGGGAGTTCCGATACCTGCCGGCAAAATTAATCAACTCCGCTCCGGCCATCCCTTGATACGACAAGCCCTTGCCATCCGTGGCGCGGATCAAGGGAACTAAACGCGCACAAGGGGTCTGGAAGATCGGATTATAATCGTTCCCCCAAACACCATACATGAGCGGTTGCGCTGCCACGCGTTGGCGACGTTGAACATTAGTCGCCGACCATAAGCCTTCTTTAACCAAAGCCTGTTCCTGCTCAATCGAAAGGATTTCACCCAAATCGGCGGTAACGGCATGACCGGAAAAACAACCGTACAAGGTCAGCGGCGCCGGCCACTCCTTGCCTGATAAGCATTCGGCATTGTTAATGTGGCGATGCCGGGTCACATCGAACCGCAGTTGTTCCGGAGAGCGCGACGCATGGTCCTGGACCCAATCGGGGGCCGTTGCCGTGATGCCCAGGTCCAATCCCAATCTCTGCCACCTGCCTTGGACAAATACCCACGGATCGGAAAATGGCAGGCTTCCCATGGAAAGCAAATGACACCCCTTCTGCAAAGCACAATATAGCCAGCTGGCGGCGGGAAATCCGGCTCCAGCCAGATTGATGAGAAGCTGAAACGGCCATGCCGATTGATCCCGATCGTCCGGCACGGCTGTTAAATGTGCGGCCGTAATCATGGTCACTCCGTAGCCAAGGTGTCGTAATTCCGTCAACAGCCGCAGCGTCTTTATGCCCGGGATGGGTCCGTTCAATTCATTGCCCTCGAAAAGAGCAATCCGGCCGGCCGGCCCTTCCTCTATCTCCCAAGCCAGAGACGTGCTTACCGTGGGTGGTTTTTTGCGGTAAAAAGCCTGGATAGACATCAGCGCATAGAGGGAACGGTAAGTATTATATACCTGATCACCGCTTGGCACGTTGGCGCCGAAGATGATCAGATTGATCCGTTTTACCCGGCCGGCACGGAAAGGAATAAATATCTCCATGTCTTCATTGCCGCGAATCGGAATGTTCCGGATCCGATGCTGATGGTCGATAATTTCCAAATCAAAATCCCTGATGGCGTGACGGTTGCCGTCCTGTGACCGTTTCGGCAATGAGACTAAGCCGACACTGTCCATCAGGATGGGAGTTTTGAGTGAAAGACGAATCCTGTGCGGCGAGGCCGGTCCTACCGCGGATTGCCAGGCGATTTTTCCGCCGTTTTGCGCCGGACAATAATGTCCCGCCAGCAGATCCATAGGATTACCCGCACAAGGCGAGGATGTGATAGTTTCAACGCGGGCGGGAGTTAAAAGATTGTACTGCCGCGCCGGCAGGTGGCAGGTCTTGTTCCATAGACGAAATGGAAGATACTTCATTTTTATAGCCCGAGATTCAACTGGAGATGTTGATCTTTTCGGCGCAAAACCTGTTGAATATCTTTTGGGTCAGTTTGGCGTGGTTGCTGTTTCCGTTTCGCACAAAGAGCGGCGGCAACACCGGCCGCCTGCCCGATGCTTCCCGCAATGGGCATCACGCGGTAGGCGCTCATGGCAATGTGGGTGCCGCTGATCGCTTTGCCGGCCAGCAGCAGTCCGTCGGCATCTTTCGGCACGAGGGCACGGTAAGGAATGCCGTAGGCGGGCACGTGCGAAGAACCGGCCGGCAAGTCGTTCCGTCCCCAGATATCCAGGCCGTAGGTGCCGAGGGCAATGGTGTCCGGAGGCAACACCCCCGAACGGAGGTCCGACTCCGTGATGATGTGCTCACCCACGATCCGGTTTGATTCGCGCACGCCGATGTGTGGCGCCAGGTAAACGGCATATCCGTTCTCACGCAGCAGGGCATGGTCATGTTCCATCAGCTTTAACGCAGTCATTTGGGCCCGTGCTACTGCCAGCGGATCGCGAGTGTCGTCACACTTCACTCGACAGCCCCAGTGCAGAAAAATCCTGGGATTCAGTTCGCGGGCTTTTTCGGGATCATTATGAAACCAGCCCAGCCCATTAACCAGCACCCCCAGCTTCACCCACTCTAATTTCATCATATCAAAACAAGGGCCTTCACGAAGCTGTTGGCTAATATACATCCAGGTACAGTCCTGAACCGTGGGTGATCGGGTCGGCAAAGCGCTGGTTTCGCGGAAATCGCGCTTTGACTCCTGACCATACATAGCCCGACAACCGGCCATTATGGCCACGGCACCCGTTCCGGTGGCGTCAACAGTCATTTGGGTTCTAATCGTCAATGGTTTACGGTGTGTCGCAACGCAAACCCCTTTCAGGCGCGGGCGATACCCGGCCTGACTCATGAGAACGTCAACCACCCGGGCTCCGGTCAGCACAATCACCCCGGCTTCCGCCAGCATTTGGACTTCTTCCCGCATAAAGGCTTCCGGCAGGAAAAATCTGCCATGCGGGCCGATCCGATGGCGCCGTTTGAGACAGTTTTTTTTAAGACGGGTTTCAAGTTCATGGACAATACCCGTAAGGGGACCGCCACATAAATGCGTTACCCACATATCGGCGGGCGCACCGCCCACATAGGGGTCTTCTTCAAGCAACACAACCTTGGCTCCAGCCCGCGCGGCGGCAATTGCGGCAGGAATGCCGGAAGCGCCCGCCCCGACAACCAACACTTCGGTATTCAGATGATCATGTTTCTTTATCATTAGATTCTCTCCTATCCCAGTATATTTTTCCTGCGCCCAACAAAGCCGCACGCTCGCCGAGCAGTGAAGGCGCCACGCGAACGCGCATCCCGGCAACCGTGCCGTCCATCACAGCTTCCATGAGTGATTCGCGGAAGAAAGCGAAGGAGGCGGCCATAGCGCCGCCGATCGCCACCGCCTCCGGATCAATCAGATTGATGACAAACGCCAGGATGCGGCCCAAGGCAGTTCC
>Ga0180015_1000526_pt1 | contig 10955 bp, 8 predicted proteins | sample KR13_S2_MetaG_FD_116508 | JGI IMG/M metagenome (GOLD analysis project Ga0180015, IMG submission 116508) | Groundwater microbial communities from the Olkiluoto Island deep subsurface site, Finland - KR13_S2_MetaG | ecosystem: Environmental > Aquatic > Deep subsurface > Groundwater | place...
AAAAAGGTAAATTAGATACAAAACAACCAAGAGATAACGTTACACTAAAGGAAAACGGATGGATTTATATTCTCACGAATCCCTCATTGCAAGAGAATTTAATCAAAATTGGTAAGACTTCGAGAACGCCAGAGGAAAGAGCTAAAGAGCTTTCTGCTCCAACTGGTGTACCGGCTGAATTTGAAATTGTTTATAAAATTGAAGTCTCAGATTGTCATATTGTCGAAAAGATTATTCAAAAGCAATTGGAAAACTATCGCCATACAACCCAAAGAGAATTTTTTTCTGTGCCGATAAATAAAGCAATAATAATTGTCAAAATTGTAGCAAAACATATCAATCAAATATATGAAGAAATATCGCATGAATTGAAGGAATACCACGACTAAAAGAATTGTAGTATACAAAGACTATCTGCACTGCAATCGGTTGATTCTTGAGTTTAGCCGCTGGCAAGCTATCAAAGGTTTTGACAAGTCCAAATTTCGTTTGGCACTCTCAATGTATCTGTAGCACGACGAGAAGTTGCGTATTTTGACGGATAATATTACAAAGGGATGATATCCAGATCCGTATAATCATTTGTTAAGTGAGCAAGAGATAAAAATGACAGCCGACAGTTATCTTGAAAGTCTTATAACAAAGTACGCCATAACGAAGCTGGAGTAAAAAAACAGGTAGGGGCAATTTACCCGATTGTACAACAATGGGGTGGTACTTATATTAATGAATCTATTTACTCTGGATCGATTGCAAAAGGAACAGCAATTTCAATAGGAACAGACGCGGATGTTTTTATTTCTCTAAGCTCAATAACTCCTGACTCATTAGAGCAAATTTACAATAAACTATATAATACATTTTCCCAAACTGGCTATGCGCCAAGAAAACAAAACGTGTCTGTTGGCATAACTAATGGTGGCTTCAAAATCGATTGGGTACCAGGAAAAAGGCAATCCCAGTACGGATATGACCACAGCCTTTACAGGAGAAAATCTAACTCATGGACGAAAACCAACATAAAAACGCACGTGAGTAATGTAGCTGGTTCGGGCAGACTTAAAGAAATTAAATTGGCTAAAATTTGGCGACAACTTCATGGTTTAGATTTTCCTTCATTCTATTTGGAACTATCGGTGATTGATTGTTTAGGGGGTAGATCCTATTCAGATTTAAATGGAAATTTCTGGGAAGTTTTAAGATTTTTCTCGGATGAGTTCTCGAACAAGAGATATTTAGATCCTTCTAATACCAACAATATCATTTCAGATGATCTTTCTTTGATAGAAAAAAGTCAGGTACAGGCTATGGCAAAAACATCTATAACTAAAAAAACTTGGAAAGAAATAGTCTGGTAAATAAAATGACAAATGGGACTGATAAAAATACTGATGGTAAAGAGTTCTTGCAAAATTCATTGTCTATTGAGCAAAAATTATTACAAGTCAAACTCGAACTGTCAAGCCAGTCAGTAACTCATGCCGGAACGATGGGTGCTGTTAACGAAAAGCATTTGATCCTGCTATGAAATGGTGGACACTCGGTTAAGCCATTGATAATAACAATGGCAGGAGGAAATTATGAGTGTTCAACAACGCAGAAAATATGATCCGGACTTTAAACGCAATGCGGTCCAGTTGACAGAGGAACCAGGTCGAACAGTAGCCAGCGTAGCAGAGAATCTTGGCATAGCGAAAGATCTTCTTTATGGGTGGCGGCGAGCGCAACGTGTCAACAAAGAACTTGCCTTTCCTGGCAACGGTCGTGAGGCATTGACCTCTCAGCAACAGAAAATTCGGGAGCTTGAGAAAAGGCTCAAGAATGCCGAAATGGAGCGCGACATCTTAAAAAAAGCCATGGCCATCTTCAGCAGGGCATCGAAATGAAATTTAAATTCATTGAAAAAAACCACTCGTCATTTCCGGTGAAGAAGATGTGCCATATGTTAAAAGTTTCAAAGAGCGGATATTACCGTTGGCGAAAGGCCCCGTTATCATCTCTAAAAATAGAGAATGAACGATTGAAGGCACGAATAAAAGAATTGTTTGCAGAGCATAAAGGCATGGTTGGTAGCCCAATGATAACTGCAGATCTCCATGAAGATCCCGAGTTTTCAAAAGTAAGCAGGAATCGAGTAGCCCGACATATGAAAGAAATGGGATTAAAATGCCTTACTGTTAAAAAGTTTGTAGTAACTACCGACTCAAAGCACAAAGAACCTGTTTTCCCAAATTTACTTGATCGCCAGTTTACGGTACCTACTCCGGACACGGTCTGGGTAAGCGATATCACCTATTTAAGGGTTGGAAAGAAGTGGCATTATCTCACGGTTTTTATCGATTTGTTTTCTCGGATTGTTGTAGGCTGGGACCTCAGTGAATCTCTTGAAAGATATTCAGCAATGCGTGCCCTTAACAAGGCAATTCTAAGGCGCAGACCAAGCCAATGGTTAATGATACACAGTGATAGAGGAATTCAGTATGCCAGTGGCGATTTCAGAGCAATATTAAAAAAACATCGTTTTATTCAAAGCATGAGCAGGAAAGGCAACTGCTGGGATAACGCGGTGGCAGAATCTTTTTTCCATTCGATAAAAACACAAATGATTTATCATTGTAAATTTCAGAGTGTGGCCGAGACGGAGCAGGCTCTTTTTAATTACATTGAAGTCTACTACAATCGCCGGAGAAAGCATTCTACGAATGGTTATAAATCACCCGCGAATTATGAGTTGGAATGTTGGAATAATAAAAAAGCGGCTTAACCCCGACTCCACTATTTTGTTGCAAGATCAATTTTATAAATGTTCTTCGTAAGTATCTCCCAATTAGATACGAAGTTAATACTGGCATTGTAATAGATTCAACGGGTTCAACAAGTCACCAAATTGATGTAGTTATCTATGACAAACAATACACTCCAACATTACTCGATCAACAGAATCACCGCTACATTCCTGCTGAAGCCGTATATGCTGTATTTGAGGTAAAGCCAAGAGTTAACAAACAATATTTAGATTATGCAGGCCAAAAAGCGGAATCTGTCAGGATACTACATAGGACGAGCATACCAATTGTGCACGCAGGTGGGGAATATCCACCAAAGACATTGTACCCGATAGTTGCTGGTATTGTTGCCAGTAAAATTGACTGGGCTGATGGTTTTAGCGGGGCAACTTTTCAGTCAAACCATTCAAATCTTGTTGATAATAAGGTTTTAGATTGCGGCCTTGCTGTATCGGGTGATTGCTTCGATATGTTCGATGGTGCAATTAGAATTGGTCCAAGTGAAAATTCTTTGGCATATTTTATTTTCCGTTTGCTACAAAAATTACAATCATTAGGAACTGTACCAGCGATTGATTGGAATGCATATGCTGAGGCATTGGGAAATTAAACACTTAACAAGCTAGAGGGGCCGGCCGAGGAGCATGCCGCCCATAGCACTCAGCATCAGCGGTTTAGGGGGTAGAAACAATGGATATTTCAAAGTTGATACTGGACTACTTAAAAGTCATTTTAACTGCCCCCGTGCTTTTCTCTATAGTGGCAATATTTTTTATTTTTCAGTTCCGCGAAGACATTAAAGCCTTACTGCTCCGTATAGCAAAGATTAAATTGCCCGGAGGCACAGAGGTAAGCACGTCTCAAAGTAACCTTCCAGCGGCTGAAGATCCTAAAATGGAGATGGAGCCAACTGCAAGTAAAGAGGTTCAGATACAAGGTCTGCCTGACAATATGCCCCCACAGCAGCGGCAGGCAATTGAGCAAATTATACGATCTCATATAGCAACGGCATATCTTTGGGAATATCGATATCTTAACTATTTCTTGGTCCGAGGCACTCAGGAGGTTCTCGATTGGCTAATAGGTCTTAAGCAGCCGACCATTTATGCACATTATGATTCAACATGGTTGCCTCTCGTACCATCTGCCAATGAAAGGGCGGCAAGGATAAATGTACTCCAGACTCATCATTTAGTAGAGCAAGATCAAAATGGTTTATTAATAGTAACTCCGAAAGGTTTAGAATATCAGGGATGGCGTGGCCCATTACCACCTCTATCAGCGCCATGAAGATAGATGGGCTAAATCGTACGGCTTTTGATAAGTTTAGTGAATAGTTCAATTTTCATTCTGTTAATACTTTGGGGGTCTTACCCGCCCACTGCTTATGGCGAGTGAGCCCCATGAGAAGGCACATATCGCGCAAGCCAGAGTGAGGCCAGATGAACACGGTATATGGTTTTCTGTGTTCTGCATTGAATATATGGATTAAGAATTAATGGATAAACAAGTTGTCTCAAAAAAGCGAGTCGCCGATCATGGCGAAGTATTCACCGGCAAGCGGGAAGTTAATGCCATGCTTGATCTGGTGAAGCAGGAAACGGAGAGAATCGACTCCAAGTTCCTAGAACCTGCCTGCGGTAAGGGTAATTTTCTGACGGAAATTCTGGAGCGGAAGCTGTACGTCGTTGAATCGCGTTATAGAAAAAGCCAATTGGACTATGAGCGAAACGCCGTTCTCGCCGTTTCCTCCATCTATGGCATCGACATTCTTGAAGATAATGTCGTGGAATGCCGCAAGCGGCTTTTTCAAATCTTCGGCCAGAAATACGACAGCCTTTTCAAAAAAAGAGCAAAGGACGAATGCCGGAATGCGGTCCAATACATCCTTGAGAAAAATATCATCTGGGGCGACGCCCTCACACTGAAGACGGTAGGCGACAACCCTCATCCAATTGTGTTTTCCGAGTGGTCTCCAGTGAATGGGAGCTTTTTCAAGCGGAGGGATTTTGCTTTCCACGAATTGCTCCCCAAGAAAAAAGAGAGACAGTTTTCTCTTTTTTCTGAGCCTGACCAGCCGCTTTATTCTGATCTCGGAGGTGAAGTATTTCTTCCGTCCCCGGTAAAAGACTATCCATTAACTCATTTCCTGAGGGTTGCCGATGTTGAACATCAATAATTACAATCCCGATGTGCTGACCTGTCTGGCCAATCTGAGCAGCGACGAGGTCTTCACCCCGCCGCAAATGGTCAATCAGATACTGGATTTGTTGCCCAGGGAAATCTGGAGCGATAAGAATGCCAGATTTCTCGACCTGGCCTGCAAGTCCGGCGTGTTCCTGCGGGAGATCGCCAAGCGTTTGGATGCAGGACTGGAAAAGAAAATCCCAGACAGGCAAACAAGGATCAACCACATTTTCAAGAATCAACTCTTCGGCATTGCCATCACCGAGTTGACTTCCCTGCTTTCCCGCAGGTCGGTCTACTGCTCCAAGACGGCCAACGGGAAATACTCCGTCTGCGAGGTTTTCAACGAACCGCAGGGCAATATCCGTTTTGAGCGGGTTGATCATACCTGGGAAAACAGCAGATGCATTTTCTGCGGAGCAAACCAGGCGGCCTATGCACGCGGTGTAGAACTGGAAACCCATGCCTATCAGTTTATCCACACTGAAACACCCGAGGAGATTTTTAATATGAAATTCGATGTCATTGTCGGCAATCCGCCGTATCAGTTGAGTGATGGGGGGTTTGGCCGAAGCGCTTCGCCCATTTACCATAAATTTGTGCAACAGGCCAAGAAGCTAAATCCGCAATTTCTCACCATGATTATTCCGTCGCGTTGGTTCGCGGGCGGAAAGGGGTTAAACGATTTTCGCGCTGAAATGCTGAATGATAACCGCATCCGGAACATTGTGGATTTCGAGGACGCGTCGGAAGTTTTTCCGGGAGTGAGTATTGCGGGCGGGATATGTTACTTCCTTTGGGAACGGGACTCTACCGGACCATGCAAAATCCTCAACATGCACAATGGCACCGAAGCATTCTCAACCCGTCCCCTCAATGAGTTTGCGACCTTCATCAGGCATAGCCAAGCGGTGCCTATCGTCAGGAAGGTGATAGCTAAAAAAGAAAAGCGTATGCATGAGCAAGTCTCTTCGTACAAGCCCTTTGGATTAAGAACATTTGTTAAACCGCAAAAAACAGGGGATATTATCTTGCGATGGCAGAAAGGTGAAGGTCCCTACAATCGCAAAGAAATAACCGCTGGCGTGGGAATGATTGATAAGTGGAAGGTAATTTCATCACGTTCCGGACATGAACATGCGGGTAATCCTGGCAAGGATGGCAGGCGTAGAGTGCTTTCAAAAATCGAGATATTGCCTCCCGGAACCATCTGCACGGAAACGTACCTTGCGATAGGAGTTTACACAGAAGAAGCCCAAGCCAAAAACTTGGTGGCGTACATGCAAACTCGATTCTTCCGCTTTCTTGTTTCCTTGTTCATGTACTCCCACAGCATCACAAAAGACACCTACGCGTTTGTTCCCATCCTTGATATGAATACTCGCTGGACAGACGAAATGCTTTACAAGCGATACGGGCTAACACAAGAGGAGATTGCTTTTATCGAGTCCAAGATTCGTCCGATGGAGCCGAACAATGATTAAAGAGTTCTTTCCACCACGGCCCGATTCCAGACCGTCCATCTATGCCTATAAGGATACCAATCCTCAATACGCGGGCCTGCTCAAAGTCGGCTATACCACGGTGGACGCACAAAGCCGCGTAGCACAGCAATATCCAACCAAAAAACCCGGCAATCCGCCATACAGGATTGTCCTGGAAGAACCTGCCATGCGCAATGACGGTACGGTCTTCACCGATCATGATGTTCACCGCTATTTAAGAATTGTCGGTGTAAAAAATCCTGAGGGCGAATGGTTCAAGTGTTCGGTTGATAAGATCAAGACGGCCGTCATCGCTGTCAGAACCGGCCAGATGAACGAGGAAAATCGCTCGCTTGATTTCAAAATGCGGCCCGAACAGGCTGCGGCGGTGGAAAAAACAGTTGCCTATTTCAAGAGCTTCAGAAAGGAAAACTCCGAAAATTCACCACACTTCCTGTGGAATGCGAAAATGCGGTTCGGCAAGACCTTTGCCGCTTATCAGCTTGCCAAGAGAATGAAATGGCTTAAAGTGCTGGTGCTGACTTTCAAACCAGCGGTACAGAGCGCCTGGGAACAAGATTTGAAATGCCATATTGATTTTAAGGGCTGGCAATTTATTTCCCCGGGCAGGCTGACATATGAAGATGCAGATAAGAAGAAGCCGTTCGTCTGTTTCGGGTCTTTTCAGGATTATTTAGGCAAAAACAGAAGCACGGGCGGGATTAAGACAAAGAACGAATGGGTTCATACAACCAACTGGGATTGCGTGATCTTAGACGAGTATCACTACGGGGCCTGGCGAGAAAACGCCAAGGAGCTTTTTGAAGCGGAAGACGAGAAGGAAATTGAATTCGCAAAAGGCCAAGGCATTGAAGCTTTTGATGAAGAGATTATGCCGATCACGACGGACGGCTATTTATATCTTTCCGGCACACCGTTTCGAGCCATCGCATCAGGCGAGTTTATCGAAGAACAGATTTTCAACTGGACCTATTCGGATGAACAGCGGGCTAAACAGGAGTGGGAAAGCGAAGATAATCCGTATGCATCGCTTCCCCGTATGGTTCTCTTGACCTATCAACTACCTGATTCGATCCGCGAAATCGCCATGCAGGGAGAGTTCAGCGAGTTCGATCTGAATGTCTTCTTTTCCGCTTCGGGTGTTGGGGATAAAGCGAAGTTCACTTATCAGGATGATGTGCAAAAATGGCTGGCTTTAATCCGGGGCGCATTTCTGGAAACCACCATAGATAATCTGAAACTAGGCGCAAAAAAGCCACCTATGCCTTTTTCGGATGTCCGCCTTTTAAATGTTTTATCACACACATTCTGGTTTCTGCCGAGTATCGCGTCCTGTCATGCCATGAAGAACCTTCTCAAAAAGAGACAAAACAAGTTTTATCACGATTACCATGTGATTGTGGCTGCTGGAAGCGGTGCCGGGATCGGTGTTGCGGCGTTGCCGCCCGTACAGGAGGCAATGGACGATCCTCTGAAAACCAAGACCATTACCCTTTCCTGCGGTAAACTGACCACTGGGGTTACGGTCAAACCATGGACAGGTATTCTCATGCTGCGTAATTCCTCCACTCCCGAGACCTATTTTCAGGCTGCATTCCGCGTCCAATCACCCTGGACCATCAATAATCCGGACAGCACCTCGCCAAACCGGGAACAGATCATCAAAGAGGAATGCTATGTTTTTGACTTTGCCCCGGATAGGGCATTACGACAAATCGCCGATTACAGTTGTCGGTTGAATATCGATGAGTCAAATCCTGAAAAAAAGGTTGAAGAGTTTATCAGCTTCCTGCCCGTGCTTGCCTATGACGGCAGTTCCATGAAGCAGATCGATGCCGCTGGCGTTCTGGATATGGCCATGAGCGGAACGACTGCGACCTTGCTGGCTCGGCGATGGGAAAGCGCCTTGCTGGTGAATGTAGATAACAACACCTTGCAGCGTCTGATGGCCAACAAGGAAGCCATGGATGCGCTCATGAGTATTGAAGGGTTCCGAAGCCTGAATCAGGATATAGAAACCATTATTAACAAGTCGGAGGCTGTGAAAAAGGCGAAGAAGGAAGCCAATGATAGAGAGCTTTCCCCCAAAGAGAAGAAAGAGCTTACCGAGGAGGAAAAAAAATACAAGAGCCGGCGAAAACAGATTCAGGAAAAGCTCATCAAATTCGCCACACGAGTGCCGATCTTTATGTATTTGACAGATTACCGGGAGCGGTGCCTCAAAGATGTCATCACGCAACTTGAGCCGGGACTGTTCAAGAAAGTTACCGCTTTGTCCGTGAAAGATTTTGAGTTGCTCGTCAGCCTTGGGGTATTTAACAGCGCTTTGATGAATGACGCAGTCTATAAATTTAAACGGTATGAGGATTCCAGTTTGAGCTATACCGGCATCAACAAACATGAAGATGAGGATGTCGGTCTTTACGATACTGTTTTAAGTCCAGATGACTATCAGGCAACCTTTGAGAATGTTGCTCAGAAAGTATAGCACTATATGAAATGGCGTTTTTTTAAAATGGAGTGTAGGACTAATCGGGTAAGGGGGAGTTTCTCTCTCCCCTCCCCACAACACCATGGCTTGCGGGTCCGCACCGTAACAAATTTAAGCACTTTAATATTTGTGATATACAAACCATATCTACAACTCATTTGTTTGTTTGACTCAGGTGCATACTGGTAAGATATCTATACTCAAAACGTCTGGCGAGATAGCCATCAATGGGGTTATCAGATTTTCTGTTTTAATGTCCAAGTTATGGAAATATTTTCCAGATATATAGTCTGATATCATGGAAAATTTTTACATTTATCAATACTGTTATGTGAAAAATAAAATGATTATCCAATTCAAAATGGCGGGTCGGCCAGAACAAAGCTATATGAAATAGTCGGCGGGGGGAATAAGAATGACAATCCTATCACAAGTTTTAGTGGCAGCTCTCCTTATTGCTGTTGCAGTAATCGCCTTTTTTGTAATCCATATTTCAAAAAAGACAAAGACAAATGAAGAATTAAAGGAATCACTGAACAAGTACAAAGACATTGTTGATATTGACGCAGAAGTTTCAAAAAGGAATGCTGTTGTAGCCGCTCTATCCGGTAAACTTGCTGAATTAGAAAAAATATATAAGGAAAAGGATTCCGCTCTTAATCAAGACTATTTACAGCATAAGACGATCTATGAGAACCTACGAAAAGAGGTTTCACTACTTGAAGAAAACCTTGAAAATATTTCATATGGACTTTATAAACCTCAGTATGACTATAAAACGTCTGAAGAATTCAAACAGAAGTTAGAGGAAATAATAAACAGACAGAAGCAAGCTATAAAAAATGAAATGGCGACCTACTGTTCTATCAAATGGGAGGTTGGCGGAAGTAAGACAGAAGGAGCCAAAATGACAAAGCATTATTCCAAACTAATGCTTCGCGCATTCAATGGCGAATGTAATGCTTCCATTGCCAAAGTGAGGTGGAACAATATAGGCAATATGGAGGCTCGAATTGGTAAGGCATTTGAAGCCATCAACAAGTTAGGCTCTACACATCAAATTACAGTCACTAAAGAATATTATGACTTGAAACTTAAAGAACTACGACTTGAGTTTGAGCTGGAAGAAAAACTTTATCAAGAAAAAGAGGAACAAAGAAAAATCAGAGAGCAAATGCGCGAAGAAGAAAAGGCGCAACGAGAAATTGAAAAAGCCAGAAAGGAAGCTGAAGAAGACGAAGAAAGAAATGAAAAAGCATTACAAAAAGCGAAAGCGGAAATTGAAAAAGCAAAGGGTAAAGAATTAGAACTACTGACTGAGAAGATTAAAAGATTAGAAGAGAATCTCCAAAAAGCTCACGAATTAAAGGAAAGAGCAATTTCACGAGCACAGCTTACAAAATCCGGGCACGTTTATATTATCTCTAACATCGGTTCATTTGGTGACACTGTTTATAAAATTGGAATGACAAGACGACTGGAACCGACTGACAGAATAGATGAACTCGGAGACGCTTCCGTGCCATTTGACTTTGATGTGCACGGTTTGATTTACTCCGAAAATGCTCCAGAACTGGAAAATATATTACATAAAAGATTGGACTCAAAACGAGTTAATCTTGTGAATCGACGGGCAGAGTTTTTTAATACAACGATTGATGAGATTGAGGCGTTTGTGAATGAGTTAAATTTAAAAATACAATTGACAAAAATGGCTGAAGCAAAGGAATACAGAGAAACACTTTCGATCAGAGAGGTTCAAAGCGGCATCACTCAAAGAACCGATAAAAAAATAGAAGAAGATACAAAATTTCCAGAGACATTAATTTAAGGAAACCAGATGATAAGGCAAAAAACCACATAACAAGAAAATCCAGCGGACGCGGAATAGCCGCTTTTTGATTTTTGTAAAGGTGGTTGCCCGCGCCGCTGATTTAGGTCGTTCGGCAGAAAACTAAATCATGATTTCACCCAAGACATTTGAGA
>Ga0180015_1000527_pt1 | contig 10939 bp, 10 predicted proteins | sample KR13_S2_MetaG_FD_116508 | JGI IMG/M metagenome (GOLD analysis project Ga0180015, IMG submission 116508) | Groundwater microbial communities from the Olkiluoto Island deep subsurface site, Finland - KR13_S2_MetaG | ecosystem: Environmental > Aquatic > Deep subsurface > Groundwater | place...
CACCACAGGAGGCGATTTAGGCACATATCTAATGGCAGCCGTCCCCAATGCCACTTTAATAGGGTTTACAGGCACGCCCGTTGATAAAACAGTTCACGGCAAAGGAACATTCAAAACCTTTGGGATTGAAGATGAATCTGGTTATCTGCATAAATATTCCATTGCAGAAAGTATTGCAGACTATACAACATTGCCCCTGTTTTATGGCATGGCTCCAAATGAGCTTTTAGTGCCCAGGGAAATTTTAGAGAAAGAGTTCCTGAATCTTGCAGAAGCTTATGGAGTAAGCGACATCGAGGAATTGAACAAAATCCTGGAACGTGCCGTTAATACCCGCAACTTTTTAAAAGGACGGGAACGGGTAGAAAAAGTAGCTGAATATGTGGCAAGGCACTACAAAGATAATGTTGAGCCAATGGGCTATAAGGCATTCCTGGTTGGCGTTGACCGCCCGGCATGTGCCATGTATAAAAAGGCGCTGGACAAGTTTCTGCCCCCGGAATATTCAGAAGTAGTCTATACGGGCAACAACAACGATACGGAAGAGCTAAAGAAATATCACATTGATGCCAAAAAAGAAAAGGAAATTAGAAAGAAATTCACCAAAATAGGAGAACTGCCCAAGATACTGATCGTCACTGAAAAGCTTTTAACTGGCTATGATGCGCCGATTTTGTACGCCATGTATCTGGACAAACCAATGCGCGACCATACCCTTCTTCAAGCCATTGCAAGGGTGAACAGACCCTATGAGAATGAAAAAAAGGACATGAAAAAGCCCTTGCATTTGATAGCAAAGAAATCAATGCGATAGTCAAGGATATTCAACTGCTGAAGCACTTATTCAAGGCAAAGATGGAAGAAAATGTTCCACCCTACTTACAACTGATAAAATTTGGTTTTAACGACAAAGACACCGATAATCTCATTGCGCATTTCAGGGATAAATCCAAAAGAAAAGAATTTTTCAAACTGTACAAAGAGGTGGAAATGCTATATGAGATCATTTCCCCTGATAAATTCCTGAGACCCTATATTGATAATTACACCACGTTTTCTGCTATTTACCAGATCGTAAGAAATGCTTATGCAAGAAGAATCCAGGTTGACAGGGAGTTCCAGAGAAAAACAAATGAACTGATCCAGAATAAAATTGGCATGAGCAATTTGGCGCAGGTCAATGAATTCTTTGAGATTAACGAAGAAACGATTAAAAAAATACAGGATACTCAGGAAAATGACAATACACGGGTAATCAACCTGGTTAAGAGTATTGAAAAAATCGCTGAAAAAGAATCTGACGATCCATTTCTAATTGGTTTGCAGGAAAGAGCCGCACAGGTTGAAGAACGATATGAGGACAGACAAATAACTACGCTGGAAGCATTAGCAGAAATCAGAAAGATTTATGAAGATGATATAAAACGAAAAAAAGAACAGGCTGAGACGGGTTTTGATGGTTTGACTTTCTTCATTTACAGAACACTGCTTGACAAAGATTTTAAAAAGGCAGATGAAATAACCAGGCAGATTAAGGCAGAATTTGTTAATAATCCAAACTGGAAAACAAGCGAAAAGGAATTGAGAGATTTAAGAAAAGGAACATATTACGCTGTGCTTGGTGAAGAAGAGAACATTGATAAAGCTGCTGCTATTGTAGAAGATTTATTCAATCAGTTATTCAAAGCCTACAACTTATGATCATGGGTAAATGGAACGATAAATCAGAATTCAAAGCAAGAGTAAAAGAATTTGCCGGAAAAATGGATATTAAGGTAAAAGCACTTGCTATCAGACCTATGGTAAACAAATGGGCTTCATGTTCGACAGATGGCAATTTGAATTTTAATAAAGAACTTCTGGATATGGACAAGGAAATTGGTGATTATGTAATTGTGCATGAACTGCTACATTTCAATGTTCCCAATCATGGTAAACTCTGGAAAAGCTTAATGACTGCTTACCTGGGCGACTATGAGAAGATAGAGACGAAATTGAATAAAGGTAAGCTTTCTCTGATTGAGTGAGAAAAAAGATGGAAAACAACAAAAAGTCAAACATAAATAGAAAGCCCAACCGCCTCGCCCTTGAAAAAAGTCCCTACCTTCTCCAGCACGCCCACAATCCCGTGGACTGGTATCCATGGGGCACCGAGGCTTTTGAAAAGGCAAAAAGAGAAGACAAACCAATCTTTTTGTCAAGCGGTTATTCCACATGCCACTGGTGCCATGTGATGGAGAAGGAATCCTATGAAGATGAAGAAGTTGCAGAATTGATGAATGAGGCTTTTGTCAGCATAAAGATTGACAGGGAAGAGCGCCCTGACATAGACGGAATTTACATGAAGGTATGCCAGGCGATGTCAGGAAGCGGGGGATGGCCACTCAATATAATAATGACGCCTGATAAAAAACCATTTTTTGCAGGGACATACATTCCAAAAGAGAGCAGGTACGGGCGAACCGGGATGCTTGAGTTAATACCTGAGATCAGGGACATCTGGAAGAAGAACAGGGGCAAGGCAGAGTCTCTTGCCGCGCAGGTCGTCTCATCTCTCAGTGAAGAGCAAGAGGCAGGAGAAGAATTAAAGGTTGATGTCCTTCATGTTGCTTATGAGCAGCTCCTGGAAGCCTTCGATGAACAGCACGGCGGTTTTGGCGGCGCCCCAAAGTTCCCGACACCGCACAACCTGACTTTTCTTTTGCGCTACTGGAAGCGCACCGGTGATATAATGGCTCTCCGGATGGTGGAGCGCACACTCACTGCCATGAGTATGGGCGGGATCTACGATCATGCAGGCTTTGGTTTTCACAGGTATTCCACAGATGCAAAATGGCTTGTACCTCATTTTGAAAAGATGCTCTATGACCAGGCGCTGCTGGTAATGGCTTACACCGAGGCTTATCAGGCTACGGGGAACCAGGAGTTCAAAAGAATAGCGTGTGAGGTCTTTACCTATGTCCTGAGGGATATGACCTCTCCTGAAGGCGGATTTTACTCTGGGGAGGATGCGGACAGCGAGGGGGTGGAAGGGAAGTTTTATGTCTGGACTGAAAATGAAATAGATTCGGTGCTCGGGGAAGATAACGAACTGATGAAAGAGATATACGATGGCGCAATTCCTTCTGGTAACTCCGTCGCCATGCTTAACCTCTTGCGACTTGGAAGGATGACCGCAAATGCAGGATTTGAGGAAAAAGCAGCGCAGATCGGAAGAGCTTTTTCAAAAACGATATGGCAGGCGCCAAGAGCATATACGCAGATGATGGCGGCGCTTGATTTTGGGATTGGACCGACAAGTGAAGTTGTGATAGCAGGAGATGCCGGGGCAGAAGATACAAAAGCTATGCTTGATGCCCTGAGGAGGGAGTTCATACCCGGTAAGGTGGTTATCCTTCAACCTGGTGAGGACACAGGGATCATAGATCTTGCTGAATATACCAGGAACCTTACAAGCATCGAGGGCAGTGCTACTGCCTATGTCTGCAGGAATTATAGCTGCAATCTTCCAGTGACAGATATTGAAGATATGCTGGATATATTGAGAGCCAAATAGATCATAAATGTATTGTTGGATCGTACATAATTTTTGCATAAGGCTCAGTTTAGAATGATTTTTCACATACATATGCATCATTCAAATTATGTACATAATTATAATATATATCATCATAAAGTTAATATATATGACCATATATATCATTTCTATGTTCACAAATGGTCATATTATGCGAGATAAGCACCCAATACATACAACCCTCAGTACTGATGCGATGAAGGTACTGGATCGTTATGAGAAAGAACTGGGGGCAAAGAACATCGTACTTGAACGAGCCCTCCTTGGAATGGACAAGCTCAGGTTTAAAGAGAAGGTAGATACACAGAACATAAGCAGGATCATCAGAAGAATAAAGACTGGTATTCCAGGGTTTGACGGGCTTATTGAAGGAGGGATACCAGAGGGTTTTGTGGTCGTTGTAACAGGTCCTCCCGGCACAGGTAAGACAACTTTCTCGCTGCAATTCTTGTACGAAGGCGTAAAGAATAATGAAAGATGTATTTTTTTCTCATTCGAGGAAAATGCAGAGCAGCTTATAAATCAGAGCATACGCTTTGGATGGGACTTCGGACAATATATTGATAAAGGGTATCTGGAGGTCTTTGGGTTCAGCAGGTTCTCAACAGAGGAGATAATTGAGATCATTGATATTTTCAAACCAAAAAGAATAGTTTTTGATTCACTCAATATATTTTCTGATGATACTGACTTCAGACGCTCCATACAATGGAGAAATATCTTAAGAGAAATCAAAGACAAGAAAATAACCTGCATCAGTATTACGGAAAAGAAATTCGGCTTTTCGGCAAACAAATTCGATGATTTTGATTTTATGGGCGATGCCGTCATTTTTTTCGATAAGAAGCAACGTCATGATATTGACCCTTACCCCGCATATTACATGTATCCCCAGAAAATGAGGTTAACAAAGTTGAATGAAATACCTTTTAAGTTCGTTTTCACGGATCATGGAATAGAACTCAAAATCGAAGCACATATTGATAGAAATATCGTATGCAATACATTCGATGCTAACAAAGCAAGATTGGAATATATAGCGACCATAGATCATGAAATACGTATCTCATTGAACTCTATAATAGGGTTCTCTGAACTCATGAAGGATAAAATCAGAGGAGATCTGAATGAAAAGCAGGAACACTATGTGCATAATGTCCTTGAAAGCAGTAAGCAGCTGCTTCAGCTTATTCAACCTAAATCCTGAAAGGATTTAAATGTTTCTTAATAATAGTTAGAAATGTCAGGTTCTTAATTATAATTGAAAATACCCTTTTCTTTTGGCTTTCTGATCATAAAAATTAAAGTGACATTTATTACTATTCCTATGAATATGCCCATAATGAGATATCTGCTTATATTTCCAGGACTCTCTGCTTCATTTCCATCGTTACTAAGATGTTTTTCTGATTGTTGTTGAGTTTCAATAGTCGTAGTTATCTGAGGAATCCCTTCATAACTTGCGCTGTAAGATTTTTTGCCTGTTATGGCATGCGGAGAAAAACGCGTGGTAATGGCTTCATAATATATCCATTCAGATGTTTCACTTATCTTTTTTGTTGACAATGATGCCCATGCTCCCTGGTAATGCATCATAGTTATGGAATCCGGGTCAATGCTGTTGGATTTTATCCACGATACAGGCACTCTGAAGGTGATCTCTGCGTGCTTTATGTTCTTTGGTGTTGCAAACCCGTAGGTTCCAACCCAGATATTGACATTCTTATATACTGTATCTGGCGCAGGTCCTTTTACGAGCGAAGAAGTGTTCCTGAGCACTTCAATTGCAACATTGATGTCCCCGGCATTGATATTTCCGGTTATGTTAACATAGATTATCGGGTCTGTACTTTTGAAAAAATATGAAGTCATGATATCCTTATTAATAAAACGGTCATATTTTTCTTTGATCTCGATATTGGAGAAGTTCTCTCCTGATACACCGCCTCCTCCTCCCCCACCGCCGCCACCGCCAGTATTTCCGCTATTTCCATCATTATTTGAGTTAGAAATAATATTAAGGAATCTCCTGTTGGATACATTGACGTTCGATAATAGATCTCCGCTGGGTTTACTTATTTTTACATTTCTTAACTCTATAAAGGATGCTCCTGCATTTTTAGCCTTAAAAGTTATCGTTGCAAAAACATTCGGGGTTGTTACGCTTGAATTCTCAAGAATAACTCCAACTATATTTGAAATAGAATTACTCTCGGGAGCTAAATCTGAAAAAAATGTGTTCGCTCCATTCTGGTCCAATAGGTTTCCTTCATTAACAGCTACTGGTTCTAATGTGCTTCCATCAAATATTACGTCTATCTGAACTCCTGCAATACCAACACCCTCAGGATCAACAGTCACGTTCACATCCAGAGTCTGACCTATGTATAGATCAGTAGACGATGTATTCAGGGAAACGCTGGCTGCCCGGGCGTCAATAGCTCCTGCTATTATTATTGTAAAAAGTAAAATTGTTACATATATTTTATTTCCTCTCATGTATCTTCCCCGAAGTGCTGGGCTGTTGTTGTTATATCCAGTACATCCACAACCCCGTCCATATTGACATCGTATCTCGGATAGGGCGCACTTACGATATCACTGAAATGCTGCCCAATTATTACCAGATCCCTAATGTCTACGATCCCGTTATCATCTACATCATAGCGAGGGTAAACATTATTCACATAAATTGTGATTGTACTGTTAGTTATAGCTGTTCCATCACTTACAGATATGTAAATATTGTGGTAACCAGCGTTTGAATAGTTCGTTGTCCAGATATAGGATGATGATGTGCTTACCTGAACACCATCTATTTTAATTACATAGTTTAAAGTGTCGCTATCCAGGTCACTTGCCGTAACTGTTATCTGGATCAGGTCAGTTTCATTAAATACAGACCCATTTGCTGGTATTGATGTGAATGTGGGTGCCCTGTTGACGTTATTTACAACTATTATGATGTTTTCCTGGGCCGTATAAATGCCGTCAGTTACATCAAAACGCATTGAATAATTACCCGATTGGGTGTAATCTGGTGTCCACTGGAAAATCCGTGTCGCAGGGTTAAATGAAGCACCATTTGGCATACCTGTTGCTGAATATAGCAATGGATCGCCATCTGCATCTGTTGCTGATAGAGTGAAGGTAAGCATCTGTCCTTCATTAACTGTTTTATTTCCTATGGATGTGAGTAAAGGCGGGCTGTTGAGATTTACACTTCCATTTGTAACAATAAAAGCGACCGGATTTCCATTTGGATCGCTTATTTTGACATTGGAAAGATTGATATAAGAAGTCCCTGAGGTTCCTGTAGCCGTTGCATTGATGACTATAAAAGTTCCTGTTGTAGATACGTTCTTCCTCCCGATTATAGCATCGAAGACGTTAATTACAGTGCCTGCGGAGTTGTTAATGATGCCGCTATTAAAGAACGTAATCGCTCCGTTCTGTTTGAAAATATCCCCTTCTGTGATGCTATTCACCCTGATCAATGACCGGTTAAATGCAATGTTAAGTTGCGCACCTGCGATATCAGTACCCTGGGGGTCTATGGTGATATTCATATAAAAATTCGACCCCGGAGTTATTATATTGTTTGAAGGGATGACTGCCACTTCTGCAGCGTATGCCTGTCCTGTTATTAATATAAGTCCATATATAAGCAATATTACTCTTGTAATCGTCATACTTACAGAGTTCTGTGAACATCGGTATGAACCGCATGGCCATTGCTACTTGCATGCGTTTATGAATGAAATTAAGATAGATTAAGATCGCTTCAAATTTCATGTATGTTCACCGAAATGCTGGGCTGTTATTGTTATATCTGCGATATCAACAACACTATCTTTGTTCACATCATATCTGGGATACTGGATACCTGTATTTTCATTGAAATGCTGTCCTATGGTGACAAGGTCTCCAATGTCAACTATTCCATTTTCATTGACGTCATATCTGGGGTAAACATTGTTTATATAAATCGTACTGTTCTGCGTAACACTTGTTTTTCCATCAGAAACAGATGCTTGAATGGTATGATAACCCGAGCTTGTGTAATTGGTTGTCCAGATATAACCCAGAGAAGTGCTGACCTGAATTCCATTGATTTTAATGAAATAGGTGAGAGGGTCATTATCAGGGTCATTTGTGGTAATGTTTATCTGGATCGTGTCAGTTTCATTGAATGTCGAACCATTAGCTGGTGTTAATGTTAATGCGGGCGCCCTGTTAACATCATTGACAGTTATGGTGATATTTTCGTAGACTGTATATAGACCATCAAATACCTCAAAATACACCTTCGCGTAGGTTCCCGACTGATCGTAGCCCGGAGTCCACTGGAAAGTTCGCGTTACGGGGTTAAAATTTGCTCCTGTGGGCAGGTTTGAAGCTGAGAAAGTTAAAGTGCTTCCATCAGGATCCACGGCTGATATAGTGAAGTTCAGCGCCTGTCCTTCATTAACGGTTTTATTTTCAATCGCAGTCAGCACAGGGGGACTGTTTATGCGTACTGTTGCGTTAGTCATATTAAATGTAACAGGATAACCACTGGGGTCACTGATCTTCACATTGGATAGATTAATCCCTGATATGCCTGTTGAACCGGTCGCAGTTATATTGATAATTATGAATGTTCCTCTTGTGGTTACGTTATATTTTCCTATGATAGCATTAAAAATGTTAATGACGGTTCCTGCGGAGTTATTGATATTACCACCACTGAAGAAAGTGATGGCTCCATTCTGGTTGAAGAGGTTCCCTTCGGTGACGCTGTTTATTTTCAGGATTGATTTATTAAAAGCAAAATTAAGCTGAGCGCCTGCGATCGGTGTACCCAGCGGGTCAATGCTAACGTTCAGATCGAACGATTGTCCCGGGGCTACTATCTTGTTTGAAGAATTGACGTCAACTGCGAGGGTGCCTGGTATTAACAATACCAATGCCAGCAGTAACATCCCAATTTTCAAAAAATAGTTTATTCTTATTTCACTTTTACAAATACGTTTATCGTTTAGCACCTTCAGCATCAAATTTTTATATATCAACTATCCAATATAACTCTATCTAATGTTGCCAGGGTTTTTATAGTTTATTTTGGTTTTTATTGTTTATGAGTGTTTATTTTGACTTTTTATTGGATTAAATATCGTGTTTTTAAATTTTGAGGTATAATGGGTAGTAATATATTAAAGTAATATTTTAAATAACTATACTGCATACATTAATAAATTAATAAAAATAAAATATTTGTAAGAGCAGTCATAACCGCAAGTGGAGAAGTCCAGAGAGTAGGATACAGAGGTGTTGTTTTTGTTAAGCTGATCCAGATAAAGGAATACCCCATTGATGTAGATCATCTGGATATAAAGTTAAAGGATGCTACAGGAGAATTTGAATATTTTGAGATAAAACGCGGGGACATGACCGAGGAACTTGGGGAACGACTCGATATAGCGAATGTTAAAATGACAATAATGACAAAGCATGATGTTGATGCCCGGGAAACTTCTCACGAATTATAAATATTTTCGAATTATGACAAAAACAAACAGCAGATTTGCGTTATATTTACGCTTTCGGCCAATAATAGCTTCACGGCGCTGGGGTTGCGACCCCAGACCCCGGTGAGGCGCCGCCGCTGGCGGGGTTTAATATAAAATCACCGGTTGCATCCAACGACAACAAGCCATACTTGCACGGGAAATATTTAATAATGTTCATGAAAATGGGTTAAATACCCACGGATATCGTTTTTTATAAAGATGAAAAAGATAAATTATATAGATTAAGATACATGAAAAGTGCTGAGAATATTAAGTTCTGGGATATAACGGATTATGAAAAAAAGATGTCTATTTAACGAGCATATCCATTGTATAAGAGAGCACAACCAGCGCCTTGAGAATATCCTCGAAAAGCTCGCTGAAAAATAGCCCCTACAATTATTATAAAATCAAAGCCATAAATCCCCCGGCGCCCGATTGAACCCACGCACCCTTATTTCTAAAAGAAAAAAATGCAGGAAACTGGCATATTAAGATCATCACACACTATTTCCAGATACCATGACCCAGTCAAATACCTCGATCTCTGTATTGTTATTGATATCACAGCGCTCACAATATATGCCGGTGTTTATGCTGTTCCATACAATATTTCGGTCGGTTTCATCCACGAGACTATCACAGTTCATATCAAAGGGCAGATGACGACATTCCACATAATGCTCACGCTGCCGTTCCCGTTCGCACCCACATAGGTCACGTTATACTGCCCCTCGGTATCCCATGTATGCGACCATACCTGGGTGTTGTTATTCTGATTGGAGCCGTTTAGGTACCAGGCGCTGGAGACTGGCTGGTCTGTGGCCACGCTGAATGGGGTGGTGGAATTGAGCGCATAACCTGTGGTCAGGTTGCCTGGAGAGAACGAGGTGATGGACGGCGACAGGTTAGAGGAGGTGCCGCCTGTGGTGTAGTTTATGACGAGTTTGGGGCATAGGCTTGCATGACGAGGCTGGAAGTAAATGGCTGGGATATACGGCTTTATAGAGGTACGAGCTCATGGGGTTCGGGGCGGTGGGGGAGAATGTAATAGTGCTTGCGGTGGTTTGTCGAGTGGTGGTATTGGGAGCTTTATGAAGGCAGGTAAGGTTTATTACAGTTCGAGTGCATGTTTTGACTATGCAAACCAGAATAAAACGTTACACTGTAACAATCAGAGGTAAAGTTCAACATATTGGTTATCGAGGCATAATAGAGGGCACCGCCCGAAAATTGGATATTAAAGGCTATGTTTTTAATGATATAGATAATAGTGTCAAGATTGTATGCGAAGGTCTTCAGAAATCTGTAGATACTTTTTTAGATTCTCTTAAAGAATTTGCTAGAACAGACATAGAACGAATCGAAAAAAAAGAGATTAATGATGAGATTCCTTTGCCTCATATGTTCAGCAGAGTGGCGACTGATGAATATTATGAATTTAGTCGAAAATTCGATATCGGTTTAGATTTTCTCGATGGAATAAAGACGGATACAGGGGAAATGAAAGGCACTCTTGTGGAGGTAAATGGCTCTCTAAACAAGATAAACAATACATTAGAATCTTTTGTTGGAGACCAAAGAGACTTAAAAATAGAAATGCTAGAGCATAACCAGTGGATGAAGGGGCACAACCAGCGCCTTGAGAAGATAATCGAAAAGCTCGCTGAAAAATAGCTTCCGCTATTATTATAAAATCCAAGCGCAAATATGATCCATGGAATTCCTTTAGATACTGGCGTTTAATAAATATATTACTTTATAATTATTATAATCTCGGCGCACCAATAGGCTCCCCAAGCAACCATAA
>Ga0180015_1000528_pt1 | contig 10924 bp, 8 predicted proteins | sample KR13_S2_MetaG_FD_116508 | JGI IMG/M metagenome (GOLD analysis project Ga0180015, IMG submission 116508) | Groundwater microbial communities from the Olkiluoto Island deep subsurface site, Finland - KR13_S2_MetaG | ecosystem: Environmental > Aquatic > Deep subsurface > Groundwater | place...
AGACCATGGGCATGAATAAGATCAAATCTCTGTTTTGTAAATATTAAAAAAATGAAAGAACGTAAAAAAAGATATGGAGTCAGATAAAGAAATTCCAGAAACGGATATGGTTCCAGTTTGTGAAAAAGATTATGGCCCGGCCAACAAAAGCGATGGATGGTGATGCGTTGTTTTTTTTCAAAACGAGGGGCGGGTGTGTTGATGGTTAACGGAGTAAAGGTAAGAACAGTAATTTGGTGACCATTCTTACTTAGATAGTTACATAAATCATCGAGATGGTTTTCTACTCCGCCTATATTAGGTTTGAAGAAAGGGGTGATCATTAATATTTTTTTGGTTTTTTTATTGTTGCCATTTGGTGCGTGAAATTGGTTTTAATAATTTTAGGTGATATTTTATTGTTGTTAAGGAATAAGCAAAAAAAGAAATGAAACAGGCTAGTGGGTGAAAAAACCAAGCAGGATCCGGTTTTTTAAAATAGCCACGAAAAGAATCGATTATGGGGGGAAAGATAGTAAGAGTGTAGAGGGAGAATTTGATGATGCCGATGCGGTTAGTTTTTGACCAGTTGAATTGACGGATTGGTAGATAAGTGTAGTAATCAGTAAGACGGCGGAATTGTTTGCGGATAAATTTTGAAATTGATGATTCACAATAAGAATGGATGATGCCGGTTTTGACTTTGGCAAAGTATAAGGGTTTTTGAGTTTTTTGTAGAATGGAAGAAATTAGATCGATGTCGAAGAAGTAATTTGAAGGAGATCCTTCGACAGGCTCAGGATGACGGTGGAGGAAGGAAGAGCGAAGAATAGTTCCGTTGGCGCCGATGGTGGGAAGGGTGGAGTTTGGTTTTAGAGTAATTTTTATATATTGATCTTTATCTATTTGATCTATTTTTAGGCCAGTCCAAGTATTGGTTAAATATGAGAAGCGGTCATAGACCTTCGTAACAAAAGCATAGGGGTCGTTGGCGCCGATTAATGCAGAGTAGCGTTCGATAAAGCCACCTGATTTGCGATAAGTAAATTTTATTGGTTCAGAGCCAATTAGAGAGGAGTCTTTTTCTAATGGTTTAATCATTTTTTTGAGCCAAGATTTGTTTGGTAAGATATTGTCTGAATCAATTAGGACAATATAGCGGTTTTTGGCCTTTTTTATGCCGATTGCTTTGGCGGACTCTCCCGTTTTTAGAGGGTTTTTGAAAATTTTGCATTTGTATCCTTTGGCGATTTTGATGGTTTTGTCGGTTGAACCTCCATCGGTAATTAGAATTTCTATTCTTCCAGAGACTGACTTCGCTGTTGCTTGCTTGGGATAATCTTGAGAATTAATAGATTTTAGGCATTTGTTTAATACTTTGGCTGAGTTGAGAGTTGGAATTACAATTGAAATGGTTGGATAGGTCATTTTTTAACTTTTATTAGCCAGTAACAGGCGTAATTTTTGAGTATTTTGGGTACTTTTTTTGAAAAGAGTTTGATTTTTTCAGCATGGAGACCAATGGCAACAGGGATAATTTTGTATTTTTTAAATTTTGATTTGATGAGTATTTTTTTTAAGTCTTGGTAAGTATATTCCCTTTGGTGTTCTTGATATGGGAATTTTTTTTTGCCTGTGAAGAATTCTACAAAAACTCTGATTAATCTTTTTCTGTTTGGTGTAGTTATCAACCCGATGCCGTTTGGTTTTAGAACTCGATAAGTTTCGTTTATGGCATTTAGATCATTTTTTGTGTGTTCCAGGGTGTGACTGCTTATTAGTATTTCGAAGGTATTTGATTTGACATTGTTTAATTTTTGCCAATCCCCTTGTTTATATTTTATATTTTTAAAACTTTTGGGAATTCTTTGCGCATAATATTCAATACCCAAACATTTTTTGCAATGTTTTGCCAGTTGTTTTGTTTTGCTTTTGTTACTGCTACCGATTTCGATTACATTTTTTTTGTTGTTGGCGATTTTTTTGTATTCTTTTAGTAGAAGTATCCAATCGTATGAATTTTTTATTTTCATTTTATTTAAAATCTTTGAGTTTGGAGAGGAATTTTAGGGAGTATTTGGCTAGGTGGGTGAAGTCGTTTAGTGATCTTATGGAGAGGGTTTTTTTTAGTAAGAATTTTGGTGTTAAAACACCTTTGAAAAGAGATTGAATGAGTTGTATTTGTTTTTGTGATGAAATAGGAGATTTTATAACCGGCTGGCTCATGTCGTATTTGTCCCAATCTAGGGTAAGAAGCTTGTTGGCTTGTTTAAGCTCTTTAAAGAGTGGGGTGCCAGGATAAGGAATTAATAGAGTGGCTTGGATGGAATCGGCTAATCCGTCCTTGAATAACTGGCGAGCTAAGTTGAGGGTTTTTTGGGCGTCTGCTTCCGTTTCCCAAGGATAACCAATTATGATGGTAAGGTGATTTTCTATGCCGGCTTTCTTGGCCTTTACAAGAGTTTCTTTGATATCTGATACTTTAATGTTTTTATTGATTTTGTCTAAAGTTTTTTGATTAGCCGATTCAAGTCCGTATAGAATAAATCTGAAACCGGCTTTTTTCATCAGATTAAACTCTTTTTGAGATAAAGCCCCCATTCTTAAATTACAGCCTAGTTTAATTTTTTTGTTAAAGCCCTTGTCTATTAGGCCATGGCAAAATTTTTTGAGCCAATCCCCTGTTGGAATAGTGCCGGAGTCATCAAAGACTTCTTTTATGTTGTAGTTTTCAATTAGATTTTGAATTTCTTTAAGGCTATGTTGAGGTGAAAAAGTTCGATAGGATTGGTTGGGAAAAAGTGTTGTCCAAGAACAGAAGGTACATTTTCCCCACCAGCAGTCACGGCCTGACATTATGTAGGCGCCGGGAGTGTATTTGAAGTTTGAATTGTTGTGGGTGTAGAGGTGGTTTTTGGTTAGAGCGCGATCGATGATGGGAAGAATATCTAGATTATGATTTTTTAGAGCGAATTTACCGGAATTGAGGATTTTAGTATTGGTTTGTTTTTGGGGGGATCCTTCGACAGGCTCAGGATGACGATGGATAAGATTATGGTTTGATCTGAAATAAAAGCCCGGTGAGAGTTTGGTTCCTTTGGTCAGATGTTCTACTAAATTTAAGAGCATAAAGTCGTAGTCACCGCCGGTAAGGATGTAATCGACAGGAGAATTTTTGAATGATTCAAGGGGTAGTGCGGTGACATGGTCGCCCATTAGGACGATGGTAGGCGTGTGTTGATTCCGATGGGATCTGCCAGAGGTGGACAGGTTGCCACGTCTGCGGGCGACCGCAAGGGTCGCCCCTACAAAAGAATTTGCAATAACAGTGGGTTTGTTGACAGAAAAAGCCTTTTTTATATCTTTGATTATTTTCCAATGGGTTTTGATTACAGGAGTTTTGGTTTCTATGGCGATAAGACCGGGAGAGCGTTTGATTAAACGATTGAGCCATTGTTGGTATGAAAGTTTTTCTGCAATAGCGTCATCCCAAAAGACTTTATGGCCTTTGGATTTTAAAAGTGTAGCTGTATAAGCTGGAATGACGGGGAAAATAAAGTTTTTTGTGTTGGTCCATTGAAATTGGCGGTTTTGGGATAAAAAAGCAGTTTGGCTGTTTTTGTGAAGAGGAGGATAAGAGATTGAGACGGAAAAAGACATTGAGGTAGTATAGCGTGTTTAGGTTTGGCGGGGGGTGAAGGAGAGGGTTTTTTTGAGTAGGCCGATGATGAAATATATTCCGTAGTAGATATGAGTTGTGGGAATTGTTATTGTTCCGAGAATGGAAGCCAGAAGACCGTTTTTTTTGAGGAAACTAAGAAAGGTTAGGAATAATAGTAAGAGATAAGAAATTAGGGGTATCGCGTCAAACGCGACTGTGGAAAAAGGAAGGGAAAGTAAATAAACCAGAAAAAGACTGGGGAGGAAATAGCCCAGTCGAAGTGATGTTTGGGGAAATTTTTTGGCAAAGAAACCGCGGTGGAGGGCGTATCTTTTGATTTGAGCCAGATGAGAATTAAAAATTTCTCGACGATGATGATAAACAACAATATTTGGATGATAGAGAATTTTTTTATTTAGTTTTTTGGTTAAATTTAGGCACAAAACCGTATCTTCTCCTGGCCAATGGTGGGTATCAAAGCCTTTTACTTTGTTGAAATCAGATTTTTTGACTATTAAATTGACGGTTGGATAATCGTCGACGAATCTTTGTTTTTGGATACTGTTTCTATAACGGCCGGCCGCTCCACTGCCAAGCCATGACGACCAGACTAATCCTGAAGCAATTTGCTTAATATTGTTATTGGGTGGAGTGAGACAGGGACCGCAAACAGCAGAGAGATTGGTGTTGGTGTTGAAAACCTTTAAAGCATTTTTGAGCCAGTTTTTGTCAGGATAAGAATCGTCGTCAAGGAAAGCCAGGTATTTGCCTTTGGCCATTTTGGCTCCTAAATTTCTTTTTTGGGCCGGATTGGCAGTCTTAGAAATTTTGTCTGTGATTACCAGAATTTCGAAATTTTTGAAGGTTTGATTTTTGAGATGAGATAAGGTTTGGGTCAGAAATTTATTTTTTTTGCGGATAGGAATGATGATGGAGAAGGAAAAATTGTGATTTTTCAAATTTTTAATTTCTAATTTTTAATTTCTAAATTAATTTTGCCATCACGAGTCCTTCGGTGGCACTCAGGACAAGCTTCGCGTGGCAATGACAGATAATTATTGTCCGGTGTTGATGCGGAGTTGGAGATCGGGGTTGAATTTCCATTTTCTCTTGTTGGAATCGTTATAGTATCTAAGAATACGCAAACGATAAAAAATTGCCAAAGTGTCGATAAATGTTTTGTAAATTGTTTTTAGCATTGAATTATGCAGATGTAAATTATCAAAATCATAATTTAGTTTGATTGGTGCTTCATATATACGTTTAAAACCTAAATGTTTTGAAACGGCTAAAATTTCGAGATCAAAGGCGAAGCTTTTTACTAAAAGCCTTGGCAAAACTTTTTCCAATACTTTTCTTTTAAAAATTTTTACTCCTGCCTGCGTATCACGGATTTTGAGATTAAAGAGTGTGCGAGAAATGAGATAAACAAAGAAGCTGATGATTTTTCGATCAATTGGGTAATTAACAAGGGAAGCGGGGTGGCGTTTTGATCCGACTATAATATCGGCGTCATACCATTCTAAGTGTTCCAGAAGCATAGAAATGCCGTTGGGATCGATTTCCATGCCTGCATCTATGAAGGCGATGTAATCCCCTTTTGTTTTTGTCATACCAAAACGAATAGCGTGGCCTTTGCCGTGATTGTGTTTGTAAGTGTAAATTTTTAGATTTTTGCGTTTAATTTGTTGGCAGATTTTGTATGAGTTATCTTCGTTTTTGCCGTCCACTATGGCAATGATTTCGTATGGATAACGAATTTTTTGTAAAGTATTGTCAATGTTTAAAATATCTTTTTTGATGGTTTTTTCTTGCTTGTAGATAGGGATGATGATTGAGAGGAAATGGGTATTCATTTTATGTTTTATTTCATTTAATCGGGCGACCGCAAGGGTCGCCCTTACGAATGTATTTCGTGGCAATTGCGGGGTGACAGAGTCGGTAAACGGCCAGAGTTTGGAGAGCGGTCAGTTTCCATGAAAAAGCCCTGGCTCTTTTTTGTCCCAGTTTGGAAAATTTTTGTCTTAATTTTGGACTGGTCATGAGTTTTTTTAGGGCCTTTTTAATACTTTTAAGGGATTTTGGATTAAAAAATACTCCGTTATAGTCCATAATTTCGGCCAAACTGCTTTGAAGACTATAACAAACCGGGCAACCCGATTGCATAGCCTCTAAGGGGGTAAGACCGAAGCCTTCGGCAAAAGATGGTTGGCAATAAAAAGTAGCCAGATTGTAGATTTTGGCAAGATCCGGATCAGGAACGAAGCCGGTAAGTGTTAAAAGCGGGTGGTGTGTTTTTTGGAGCCAGAGGAGATCTTGGTTCCAGGGATGATTAATTACGTTTTTGCGAGTAGCGGCAGAACCAACTATAACAAGTGGGTATTTTAAGGATAAACAGGCCCTAACAAGATTGGGAATGTTTTTGTTCCAATTGATATCGCCAACATAAAGAACAAATTTTTTTGGCAGTTTGTATTTTTTCCTAATTTTTTCTAATTCTTTTGTGTTTTTGATTGATTTAAAAATTGGATCGGCTCCGAGATAAATAGGATAGATTTGGTCGGTTGGATATTTAGTGATTTTGTGTATTGCGTATTTTGAGAAGTGTGAATCTGTGATAATATAATCGACTTTTTTTAGACGATTTTTTTGGATTAGCCAACGGACATTACCTTTTATGCCGACTGGATAGTGTTTTTTAAATTGGCGAGGGATAAGATCGTGGACTGTGACTATGGTAGGAACGGTTTTTTGAGGTAGGGTTAGTTGAAAAGGATCGAAATAAGGATAATGCAATAAATCAAAAGTTCCAATTTTTAATTTTTCCCCCTTCGGGTGACTTCGCTTCGCTTCGCAATTTTTAATTAGTTTTAAAGACCAGGATTTATATTCGGGGTTGGTTTTTAGTTCTCTTTGGAGATATTTGACTAGATTTTTGGTATAAAAACCAACTCCTCTTTTGGAATTGGCATTTTTTGTGGGAGAGATATCAATAGCGATTTTAAATTTTTTCATTAATTCCAGTCGGTTTTTAGATTTATAGATCGTTTGGTTTTTTTTAGTTCCCAGAATTTGATAAAAGCGATGGGGAAACGAAGAGAAGAAAAATAACAAAAAATAAAACCGGGAAATCCATCTACAAAGCCTTTGTGTCTAAAGTAGGTTAATAAAAACCAATGAATTGGTTTGACAAGAAAATAATTTAAAATACTTAGAAAATTAATTTTGAAATCTTGATCAATTAATTCTTGGGCTATTAGGGTGGTGTAGCGATTGTTGCGTTCTATATAGCGTGAAAATGAATAATCGGCGTAGTGAAGAAGATCGTTTTTTAGACTGCTGATTTTTCCATTTATTTCTACTTGTTCGTGAACCGATTTGCACGGTAGCCAACCTTTATTATTTTTAAAAAATCTGATAACCGGATCCGGATATTGTCCGCCTTTTTGCAAAAATTCACCTAAAAAATAATTTTTCCTTTTTATCCAAAAACCGTTATAGGGAACTTTGTTTATTGGTCTTTTTAAAATATATTGAATTTCTTTTTTTAGTCTTGGAGTGACTCTTTCGTCTGCATCTAATTGAAGAATCCAACCACCGTTGCATTTGTCTATGGCTTTTTGTTTATTAATATGAAAAATGGCTTTATTGGCGGTTTTGATTATCTTAACCTTTTTGTAGTTTTTGGCAATCTGGCGAGTTTTGTCAGTAGAGTTTCCGTCAACTAAAATTATTTCGTTGACCCATTTTAGACAATCAAGGAAGTCTTTTATGTTGTGTTCTTCGTTGTAGGTGGCAACGGCGACTGAGATAGTATGTTTCATATTTAAATTAAATTTAAATTAAATTCTAAATCCTAATATTTTTGTTTTGGATTTTTGATTTAGTATTTAGGATTTTCATTGTTTAGTATATATTTTAAACGCTGGGAGGTCGTTTGTGAAATTGATGATATCAACCGGCTGAATTGGAACAGTTTCGTTTGAGGCTACTATAAGTGAATTTGAAGGAATATTATCCCAATTAATTTTTTCAAAATGAATATTATCTATTTGTTTTACTGTAGAAAAACCAAATTTATCCGGAGGTGTTAATTTGATTTGGTTATGAAGGGCAGGTGGTGGATATTTTGAACAAAAAAGATACAGGATGTAAGGTTGATCGTATTTATCGGTTATATAGATGTTGCTAAAATTATTTTTTTGAGACTCTATATAAGGAATTAGCCGATCAAAACCTTGATTCCATGCAAAGGGATAGCGTTTGGGGGAGTGAATGTGATAAGAGCTAAGGTAGTAGGCTATCGAGTAGGAGTAAAAAATAACAAGAAAGAAGAGTATGGAGGGTTGTTTGTGAGTAAGACTTAAGAAAGATTGAATACCAAAAGCGGTGAGGATAGTGAGGGGGATGACCATGGGAAGAGCGCGGAGAGCGGATGGGGCCTGGAAAGTGAGGGATGAAGCTATGGGTGAGAGAAAAAGCCAGAGAAAAATAAACTTATAATTTGTTTGAGTGGTTATGAGATCCCTCGACTTCGCTCGGGATGACAATAACTTCGCTCGGGATGACAATAACTTCGCTCGGGATGACAATAACTTCGCTCGGGATGACAGCATAACTACAATGCCTAGAATTAAAAATGGGAGTTCTATTAAATGGAATTGACCTATTTCTGGGCTTTTGGAACGTGGGACCTCGTCTCCATTGATAAAAAGAAAGTTTAAATCAAAGTGGGAAAAGTATTTTTCGGCCCATGAAATTGCGTAAAGAACTCGGGCATTATGTGTGATTCTGTTAATCAGTGTTGTTTTTTGACTTTGGTTAAAGTGGTGATTTAATAATTCATTGGAACGCCACAGTGGACCTTGATCGGCTGTTATACCAACTCCGGAAAAACGAGTTGTACCGCCATTCTTGAAGAAGGAAAAAACAACTGGCAGAGTGATAAGGATGCCAAAAAATAAAGAAAGGATAAATTTTTTATGAGATCCTTCGGCAAGCTCAGGATGACGTAGTATTTTATTTCGATTAATAAAAAATAAAGATAAAGCAAGTAAGGGGGCGAAAATGCGGGCAGAGTGATAGGTGTATAAAGAAAGAGAAAGGAAAAGAGCGAAGAGATAAAGATTGTGTTTTCCCCCTGCGGGTGACTGCGCTGATGCTTGTTTTGTGTTAGTGTTTTTGTAGAAATAATAAGTGCCGATAATAATAAACGAGAGGGCGGTACAGGATTCCCAGGCACCGCGGGAAAAGTGGATGTGCCAGGGGTTAATAGAAAGCAAGAAAGCAGAAAGTAGAGAAAGTGTTAAATTGTTTGTAATAAGAAGAACAAGTTTGTAAAGAAAATAAATTGAAAGAATTGAAAGAATTAGGTTAGGGAGGCGAACAGCAAGAGGAGTAAGGCCAAGGATTTTGATAAAAGGAAGAGTAAGGTAAAAATATCCTCCGGGTTTGAAGTCACTAAATGATTTAAAATGAATGGGCCAAGGGATACTGTGTTCGTCTTTTCCGGTTTGGAGTAAAGAGTAAGCATTGTAGCCGATAGCGGCTTCGTCTGGATTGAGAGAAGGAAGATTGGAGATATTGTAGAAACGGAGAAGAATTGCAAGGATGAGAATATATACGATAGGATTCTTCGCTACGCTCAGAATGACGACTGTTGGTTTGGTTTTGTTTGATTGATGATTGTTTGTCATTTTGTTTATATTGATTTAATTATTTTGGGAGGTTATGAGATCCCTCCACTTCGGTCGGGATGACAGAAGTTTGGTAGGCATAGAAGGTGGAAATATTATTAATTGGAGATAATTGTATTAATTTAGAAAAATCAGTTGATTTATCTATACCAAGGCGAATTATTTCTTGGTGTGAATAAATTACCAAAGTATTTTGTTGGCTTTTGATGAATTGGAAATCTGGTGCATGAAAGATAATGTTGTCGAGTTTTTCAATTTTACCTGTATCCCCTACTTGGTTTTTTGTCAAAAATGCTTGTTGTTGATATTTAAGAGGTGGATATTTTGAATAAAAAAGATAGTAGATGTATGGTTGGTTGTAGAAATCGGTAAAATATATATTGTCATATTTATTTTGATTTTTGATTAAATATTGAATTGATTCTTCGTAGCCGTATAAAAAGTCTTGAGGTGATTTTTTGGTCATATGGTTTAGGTATAGATCTGAATAGTAAAAAAAAGAGAAAAAATAGACAGTAATGAGCAAAAAGTAAAAAGTAAAGAAAATTGATTTATGACCGTGCCTACCGGCAGGCAGGTTTATGAAATATGATTTATGAATAAAACTTAAAAAAGAATTGAGGCCAAGAGAAATAAAGAAAACTATGGGGATGGAGAGGGACATGGTGCGGGTGGCTTGGATGGAATCACGGGTAAGAGAAGCGGGAATGGGGGCGATGAGAAGCCAGAATAGGAAGAAGATGGAAAGCGTTGAAAACGAAAGTGAATGAAAAATTCCAATGAGAAGAAAAATTATACTGGGGTAAAGAATAACACCGATATAAGGAGCTGAGTGGCGGGGATTTTGCCAATCGCCTTGGAAAATAAGAAATTTAGGCGAAAAGTGATTAAAATAGCGGTTTAAAAAATTTCGTAGAAAAAAGATTGGTTGATTGTAAAAAATTTGATAGTCCAGTTTATTGCCTTCGGAGATAATTGTTTCAGTTTCTTGTTGGCTTCTGGGATAAGAAAAAAGACTTAAGACTTTTAGACGATTAGTGTCAGATGAAAATAAGAGGCCATAAATAATGGGAAGGGAAAGAAGAAAGAGAGGAAGAATGAAGTGTTTTAAAAATTTATTTTTGTTTTTTTGTATTTTCCCCCTGCGGGTGACTGCGTTGACATTTGTTTTTAAATTAATTGAAAACAAAATAAATATCAAAAACAGACTGATCATTTTGGCTGACTGATAGGTGTATAGAGAAAGTGAAAAGGCAAGAGACGAGAGTAAAAAATAATTGTTTTTTTTAATGTTCCCCCTGCGGGTGACTGCGTTTTCGCTTGTGATGGCTTTGAAAAAAAAATAGGAAGCCAGAATTAATTGGAATGTAAGAATATTGGTTTCCCAGGCTCCCCTACTGTAGTGAATGTTGTATGGATTGAAGGCTAATATCAGAGCTGATATTAGAGCTAAGTTGCGTGTTTTCTTGTTTTTGGGATTAATTTGGGTGATGAGCAAATACAAAAACAAAGGTGTTAATGAGCCTAAAATAATTGATGGCAGACGGACTGAAAGCGGATTAAGGCCGAATATGGCCACAAATGGAAC
>Ga0180015_1000530_pt1 | contig 10914 bp, 12 predicted proteins | sample KR13_S2_MetaG_FD_116508 | JGI IMG/M metagenome (GOLD analysis project Ga0180015, IMG submission 116508) | Groundwater microbial communities from the Olkiluoto Island deep subsurface site, Finland - KR13_S2_MetaG | ecosystem: Environmental > Aquatic > Deep subsurface > Groundwater | place...
GACCTCTTCATGGCAGGAAAAACAGGTGGCCTCATCCACGCCCTTGCCGGGCTTGGCCGTTTTGGTCGCCGCCAGACCAGGGGTAGCCCAGGCCAGGGTCAGGGCCACGATCGAGCCTATCCATATCCGCTTCTTCATGCTCCGCGCCTCCTCTATGTGGGTGATTTCAGGAAAAATACACTCCAGGGATATGGAAAGTATAGCACGGGGGACTTGAAGCAGGTCAAGGCAATTTTTGGTGCGCACCGCGAGCGGTACGCGACAAAAAAGGGGAACCCTTGCGGGCTCCCCTTGATAGACCCGGATTCTCAATCCGGGATTACAGAATGGCCTTCATGGCCCCCATGTAGGAACGCAGCTCGGCGCCGATCTCCTCGACCCCGGTGTAGCGGATCGCCTCGTTGACCTGAACCAACTCCATATTGTTCACCCCGTTGTCCTTCAGGCTCAGCCCCTTGCCGATCACGTCGGTGTCGATTTTCTTCATGAACTTGGCCAGCATGGGCACGGCGGCATGGGCAAAGAGGTAGCAGCCGTACTCGGCGGTGTCGGAGATGACCACGTTCATCTCGTAGAGCTTCTTGCGGGAGATGAGGTTGGCGATGAGCGGCACCTCGTGCAACGACTCGTAGTAGGCGGACTCCTCCTTGATCCCGGCGGAAACCATGGTGTCGAAGGCCAGCTCGACCCCGGCCTTGACCATGGCCACCATCAGGATGCCGTTGTCGAAGTACTCCTGCTCGCTGATCTTCTTCTTGGTGGAGGTCGACTTCTCGAAGGCGGTTTTGCCGGTGGCGGCGCGCCATTTGAGGAGATTCTTGTCGTTGTTGGCCCAGTCCTCCATCATGGTTTTCGAGAAGTGCCCGCTCATGATGTCGTCCATGTGCTTGTGAAAGAGCGGAGCCAGTATCTCCTTGAGGTCTTCGGCAAGATAGAAGGCCTTGATCTTGGCCGGATTGGAGAGACGGTCCATCATATTGGTGATGCCGCCGTGCTTCAGGGCCTCGGTGATGGTCTCCCAGCCGTACTGGACGAGCTTGGAAGCGTAGCCGCTCTCGATGCCCTTTTCGATCATCTTGTCGTAACACAGGAGCGACCCTGCCTGGAGCATGCCGCAGAGGATGGTCTGCTCGCCCATCAGGTCGGACTTGACCTCGGCGACAAAGGAGGACTCCAAAACCCCGGCGCGGTCGCCGCCGGTGCCGCAGGCATAGGCCTTGGCCTGCTCCCAGCCCTGGTCCTTGGGGTCGTTGGCGCGATGTACCGCGATCAGGGTGGGCACGCCGAAGCCGCGCTTGTACTCCTCCCGCACCTCGGTGCCGGGGGACTTGGGGGCGACCATGATCACGGTGAGATCCTTGCGGATCTGCATGCCCTCTTCCACGATGTTGAAGCCGTGGGAGTAGGAGAGGGTCGCGCCTTTCTTCATCAGCGGCATGATGGCGGAAACCACCTTGGTGTGCTGCTTGTCCGGGGTGAGGTTGATGACCAGATCGGCCTTGGGGATCAACTTCTCAAAGGTGCCCACGGTGAAGGCGTTTTCCGTGGCGTTCTTAAAGGACTGGCGCTTGGTCTTGATCGCTTCCTCGCGCAGGGCGTAGGAAACATCCAGACCGCTGTCGCGGAGGTTAAGCCCCTGGTGCAGCCCCTGAGCGCCGCAGCCGACGATGACGATCTTCTTGCCCTTGAGCGCCTTGACCCCGTCAAACTCGGAGGAGTCCATGAAGCGGCACTGGCCAAGCTCCTCAAGCTGCAAGCGCAGCGGCAGGCTGTTGAAGTAATTCTCTCCCATGATGTTTCTCCTTATCGTATTGGAAATATGTTTTTTCTTATACCTCGACCCATCATAGCGGTATTTTCCGTTGCGTCAAGTGACTTGTTCGCGATATTGTATTGCGAAAATTGCAACATTGGGCGATTATGCAAACCCGGACGTCCTTCATATAATCGAAAAAAGCACCCTTCGACAGGGCTCAGGGTGAACGGAATGCAAAAGAGAGATTGTCCGCTCATGCTGAGCCTGTCGAAGCACCTGCCTGTATCAATTAAGGGAACAATTCCATGGACATGGAAGAACTCAGGCTCTTTCGCCACCTGGCCGAGTCCCTGCACTTTGGCCGTACCAGCCGCGCCTGCCATGTAACCCCCTCGGCGCTGACCCGCACCATCCAACGCATCGAAGCGGAAGTGGGGGAGCGGCTTTTTGACCGGGACAACCGCTCGGTGCGGCTGACCCGGGCAGGTGAGGGTCTGAAACAGTACGCCGAAGAAACCATCGAGCGCTGGAAGGCGCTGAAGGAAAGCCTTGCCGGCGAGGCAACCCTGCACGGCGACATCTCCCTCTACTGCTCGGTCACCGCGGCCTACGGTATCCTGCCCGGTATCCTGGACCGATTCCGCAAAGCCTGCCCCGAAGTGCACATCAAACTCCAGACCGGCGATGCAGCCCAGGGGCTAACCCGGCTGCGCAACAACGAGGTGGAGGTAATCATCGACGCCCTGCCGGACAAGCAGGCAACCGGCCTGGAATTCATGCCGCTTACCGAAACGCCCCTGGTCTTCATCGCGCCCTTGGCCTTTCCCGAGACAGTTATTTATGAAGGCCCGGAGATCGACTGGCGAAAAACTCCGGTGATCGTGGCCGAGCAGGGATTGGGCCGCGAGCGGCTCGACCGCTGGTTTGCCGCCAGAAAGATCCTGCCCAACATCTACGCCCAGGTGGCGGGCAACGAGGCGATCATCGCCATGGTCAGCCTGGGCTGCGGGGTCGGGGTGGTGCCCCTCCTGGTGCTGGAAAAAAGCCCGCTCCAGGAACAGATCACGGTGCTCGATATCTCCCCCCGGCTGGCCCCGTTTTCCCTGGGGGTCTGCACCGTGAAGAAGAACCTGCGCAACCCTAAGATCCAAGCCTTCTGGGAGATCGCCGGGGCGCGGTGAGAGGGCGGGAAAAAGAAAATATGCCTCGAAATGCGGCAAGGATGAACGGCGCTGCAGGCCGTGAACCGGGCGCTGGTTACGCGGACAGCAGGTCGTCCATGTCGCAGCGCAAGGCGGCGGCGAGTTTGCGCAGCAGGCCGGCGGAGGGCTTGCGCTTGTCGTTCTCGATCTGGGAGAGAGCGGCGGCAGACACCCCGCACCCCTTTCCCAGGGCGGCCAGGGTGAGGCCCCGGTACTCCCGCCAGACGCGCAGCACGTGTTCCCCGGCAAGGAGCCGGTTGACGAATTCCGCCGGAAAGGTTTCCTCCTCCCCCTCGGCGAGCTGTTTCATGGCGAGGTCATAGCGCTGGATGTCGTCGAGGGTTTCGGCAGCCTCGCGCAACCGTTCGAATTCGGCATACGGGATAACGGCGTATTCCGGACTCCCTTCGCGTTCAATAATCTGAATGTTCATTTGTAGATGTCTCCTCGTGGTCGGAAGACGCGAGATCAACGCCAGATGGGCCAAGGCCCTGGCGGTGCGATTCGGGGTTTCGTCGGCGGTTTTTATTTAATCCTGTCCGCGCCAGAGGGTGTAAAAAGGATTGTGTAAATGGCCATTCCGGGGGTAGAAAAGTTCGCTCCCAACCAAGGAGAGAGATATGGCCATTTCCAAAGAATTGCTTGACCAACTGATTGCTGATTACAAAAGGCCGGAAGACCTGATTGGTGAAAACGGCATACTGAAACAACTGACCAAAGCCCTGCTGGAGCGGGCCATGCAAGCTGAGATAACCGATCACCTCGGCTATCCCCGGAACGCACCGGAGGGGAAGAATAGCGGTCACGGAAGAGGTCCGGCTCTAGCAGAATCGGCCGCTGCTGGAGGATGTTTATCCCATCGTCTATCTGGATGCGGTGCGGATCAAGATCAAGCACAACGGTCAGATCATCAAGAAGGCTGTTTACCTAGCGATTGCCGTGACGTTGGCTGGGGGGGAAGGAAGTGCTCGGTGTGGGCCGCCGAGACCGAGGGCGCCAAGTTCTGGCTGAATATCCTGACCGAGCTGCGCAACCGGGGTGTGAAGGATATCTTGATCGCCTGTGTCGATGGGCTCAAGGGTTTTCCAGAGGCCATCGAGGCAGCATACCCTGCCGCCCAAGTCCAGTTGTGCATCGTGCACCTGGTGCGGCACAGCCGGAACTTCGTTTCCTGGAAACAGCGCAAGGAGATGGCGGACGACCTGAAGGAGATTTATAGCGCCCCGACCGTAGAACAGGCCGAGGCAAATCTGATATCCTTCGGGGAAAAATGAGATGCTACCCATCCTCGGGTCAGCCAGTCATGGCAGAACAACTGGCAGCGGATCATCCCGTATTTTGCCTATCCGCCAGAGATCCGCAGGGTGATTTACACGACCAACACCATTGAGTCGTTGAACATGTCATTGCGCAAGGTGACCAAAAACCGTGGCTCCTTTCCGAATGACGAGTCGATGTTCAAGCTACTGTACCTGGCGCTGACAAATATTTCGAAACGATGGACAATGCCGATCAAAAACTGGAAATCAGTGCTGAATCAGTTCAGCATCATGTTTGAAGACAGGCTGCCGGAATTTTGATCACAAAAACCATTTACACAAAATTCTTTACACACCCTTATCTGACAACCTTTACTACAGCAACCACCCAAGAAATTTCTACCCCAGATCAAGCACCTCCCGCAAAGCCTGATCCACCTCTGCCAGCAATGTTTCCGGACAGCGCAGCAACGGCCCCTTGACCAGGCGGTTGTTGTCGATGGCCCGGAGTTGGTCGAGGAGCAGGTCCGAATCCTGGGCCAGATCGCCGCCTGCCTGAACGCGCAGACGCAGCGGGGCGGCATCGTCGATCAAGCGTGTGGTGAGGGGCACCACCAGGGTGGAGGGGTGGTCCACGTCGAGGAGGGGTTGGCTCTGCACGATGAGGACCGGCCTGGTTTTGCCGGGCTCCGTGCCCCGGACGGGGTTGAGGTTGGCCAGCCAGATCTCGCCGCGTTCACGCATCCGGGGCCTCCTCGATCTCGGCAAACTCCCGGTTGACCCGCATGCTTTCCGCCCGCACCTTCCGCGAGGCCTCCTGGAGGCGGCGCCGCCGGAGATCGCGGGCCACCTTTTCGTTCATCTCGGCGATGGCCCGCCGGAGGTATTCCGTCCGGCTCAGGTGCAGCGCCTTTGCCTGATTGGTCACTGCGTCAAGCAGCTCATCTTCGAGGCGCAGGGAGATTGTCCCCATATCGTACCTCCTTTTTTGTAGTTCAAAATAAATATATATTTTGCACTACAATAATGCAAGGTCGATTTAAGGACGGGCAATACCTGTCGTGGTGAAAGATCACCGCGAGCCGGTCGTGCCCGCCCGCCGCCGGGATTCCGTTTCCAGGTTCGGCAGGAAGATGGCCAGCAGACCGATGGCGGGCAGAAACGAGCACAGGCTATACACATAGGCCAGGCTGGTCAGGTCCGCGAGATGGCCGAGCACCGCGGCGCCGATCCCCCCCATGCCGAAGGCAAAACCAAAGGACATCCCGGCCACCGTGCCGACCCTGGCCGGGAGGAGTTCCTGGGCATAGACCACAATGGCCGGAAAAGCCGAGGCGAGAATCACCCCGATGGGCACGCTGAGCACCCCGGTCCAGAACAGATTGGCATAGGGCAGGGCCAGGGTAAAGGGAAGCACCCCCAGGATCGAACCCCAGATCACCACCTTGCGGCCAAAACGGTCGCCAAGCGGCCCTCCGGCGAAAGTGCCGACAGCCACCGCGCCGAAAAAGACAAAAAGATGCAATTGCGCGCTCCGCACCGGGAGCTGAAACTTATCCATCAAATAGAAGATATAATAGCTGGACATGCTGGCCAGGTAGAAAAACTTTGAAAACATCAAGGCCAGCAGCACCGCCAGGGTCAGTGCCACCGTGCCGCGGGGCAGCGTTTCGGGCGCATGTGCGCTTGCCCGTGCTTGCAACCGCATGAGCCCGTGCCGCTTGTACCAGTGGCCAACCTTGATCAGCAGATATATTGCCAGCAGGGCCGCGAAGGAAAACCAGGCAAGGCTTGCTTGTCCGTGGCGCAAGACGATGAGCGCAGCCAGCAGCGGGCCAATGGCCGAGCCGGCATTGCCCCCCACCTGGAACAGCGATTGCGCCAAGCCATGCCGCCCCCCCGAGGCCATCCGCGCCACGCGGGACGATTCCGGATGAAACACCGACGAGCCGGTTCCCACCAGGGCCGCCGCCAGCAACAGCACCGGATAGCTGCCCGCCTGGGAAAAGAGCACCAGCCCGGAGAGGGTAAGCCCCATGCCCACGGCCAGGGAATAGGGCCGGGGATTCCGGTCTATATAAAAACCGGCCATGGGCTGGAGGATCGAGGCCGTGCCCTGGAAGGTGAGGGTGATCATGCCGATCTGAGCAAAGCTCAAGCCGTAATTGCTCTGGAGCAGCGGATAGATCGCGGACAACAGAGTCTGCATCATGTCATTGAGCAGATGACAGACGCTGATCATGATCAGGATGCTGAAGGCTGTTTTTTCGGCGGGCGTCTGGGCGCTAACCGGGGTCACATTCATTTGGCTTTCCATTATTGCGGCTCCCCTGCCGGAAAATTCCGGGAAGAGCAGAGCACCAGAACCAAGTCATACTCCAGCGGTGGCGCAGGACAGACCTTGAGTGAGTGGTCGGACACGCCAAACACTATGACGCGGGACCCTATCCTTTTTCCGAGGGGGCAGGTTCTGGCTCTTTCCCCTCAGGCGCTCTTAACTGATCAACACCCATTACATCCCGCCAAACGGTGACGAGGACCGCAAAGAGAACAGGCCCCAGGATAAGACCAAGAATCCCCAGGGCAAAAACGCCGCTGATTGCGCCGAGGACAATCGCCGGGGCAGGAATATTGCTCTTTGCCCCAATGGCAAGCGGCCGGATCGCGTTATCGGCAAAGCCCACGAAAAAAATACACCAGAGCGCCAGGAATAGTGCGGCGAGATAACCGCCGTTAAAGGCGACCAGGACTGCAAGGGGCACCCAGACAATGGCCGTGCCGACAACCGGCACGAGCGCAGCCACCGCCGTCAACGCCCCGTAGAGGACCGGGGCAGGGGCTCCGGCGGCGAAATACCCGAGTCCGGCGAGCACGCCCTGCACAAGACAGGTAAAGATTGTCCCGACTGTCACTGCGGTGGTTGTGGCGCGAATCTCGGAAAAATAGTGGCGGGCTTTGTCCTGGTTGGTGGCGAACCGTTCGATCGCCGCGGCCACAATCCTTGCCCCGTCACGGTAGACGAAAAAGAGGATGAACAGCGCCACCGCCAGGGTGAAGAGGAGTTCCCCAAGGTTTTTTGCGGTATTGGTCGCCACATGAAAGAGATATCCCGAAGCGGTGGCAGCCAGCTTTGCGCCGAAACCGGAAAGATCGATGCCGAACCGCGCTCCCTGGGCAATAATCTCGCTGGCAAAGGGAAACTGGCTGAGAGCGCCTGGCCCCGTGGTGGTTAAGGCCTGAACAAGATGCTCACCTTCCTTGTACCAGCCGACGGCGTTTTGAGCCACCATGACGATGAAGGCTGCAACCGGGAGCATGAAGCAAACGGATATGGCGAGAACCATCACTCCGGCAGAGCGGTTAGGATGACGAGGAAACTTCCTGACCAGCCGGTTGTGGTGGGGAAGGGTCGCAAGGCCGATGATCAGAGCCCAGGCCAGCGGCTTGGCGAGTGGGGCCGCCAGCAGGGCAAAGAGCCAGATCGCCGCGGCCGTGGCAAGGGCCGCCATGATGCTCAGATATGTTTTCTTGTCCATTATTGCTGCCTCCTTTCTGAAGAAAAACAAGGGCGCTGGCCTCCGGCCTGTTCCCTACCAGCCTTTCTCCGCGTACCCCTCGATCCGGTCAAAATTGAGGGAGCGGTAGACCTCGTCCGCCTTGGGGGTCACCCGTTCGCCGATAAAACCGGGCAGGGTCTGGTGGGTCTTCACATCCACCGGCTTGGGGTAAGCGGCGGTGTGGCAGAAGGACTGCATGACCAGGGGCGCGGAGAACTTCAGGCAGGCCAGCTCCTTGATCTCGTCTCGGGTCATGGGGCCGGTGGTGTGCAGGATGCTGAAGGCTGTTTTTTCGGCGGGAGTATGGGTGCTTACAGGGGTTGGTTTCACTTGGTTTTCCATGATTGTGGCTCCCTGCGGGAAAATTCCGGAGAAAGCAGACAGCAATACCACCAGCTTTCACTTCTCGCAACCCCCCACCCAGTTTCAGCCCAGAGTCCGGCGCCGCATGCTACCCCAGCGGGACTTGGCGCCGAAAAGGCTTTGCAGTAAGCCGTACAGCCGGAACAGGGCCATGAGCTGGCGGTAACCGAAATTTTCCAGGATCGCCACTCCGAGCAGAAGCACTGTCTGTCTGCTCTTGGGGTAGATATGGAAGGAGCGCTCCTCAAGAAGCAGGGAGCTGGTGGAAAGGAGAACCCCCATGCCGATGGCCACCAGGAGAAAGGCGATCATGGCCTCGGGGCTGAGAATGCCAACGACATACGCCCAGAGCATGAAGACGTAGCCGCCGACCTCAAAGATCGGGCCCCACCACTCGAGAAACACCATGAAGGGAAAGGCGAACCAGCCGGGCAGCCCGCCCCGGCGGCTGAACATCAGGGACCAGTTCAGGGAAAGACTCTCTCCCAAGCCCCGCTGCCAGCGGACCCGCTGATTTTTCAGGGTGGCAAGATCAACGGGCGCCTCGGTCCAGCACACCGGGTCCGGCACAAAGGTGATCCGGTAGGGGCGGCCCTCCCGGCGCAGGGTCCGGTGCAGCCGCACCACCAGTTCCATGTCCTCCCCCACCACGTCCGGCCGGTAGCCGCCGGCCCGCACCACGGTTTCCTTGTGGAAAAGACCAAAAGCTCCGGAAATGATCAGCAGGGCATTGAGGGGCACCCAGCCCAGCCTGCCAAACAAAAACGCCCGGAGATACTCCACGATCTGAAAGAGAGCCAGAAGGTTGGCGGGCAACCCGGTCCGCTGCACAACCCCGCCCTTGATCTCGCAGCCATTGGCCAGCCGCACCGTGCCGCCGCAGGCCACGGTGCGCGGATCCTCCAAAAAGGGGCGCACCAAGAGCCGGATGCTTTCGGGATGGAGCATGGAATCGGCATCCACCCCGCAAAACAGGGGATACCGCGCAGCATTGATCCCCGCATTCAGCGAATCGGCTTTGCCGCCGTTTTCCTTGTCCAGCACCCGCAGGTTCGGATACTGGAGCGAACGGTAGATGGCCAGAACCGGCTGGGTTGCCAGACGCACCCGGTAGGCCTCGGGAATTTTTTTGAGCCCGAAGGCCTGCTTAAGCACCTCCAGGGTGTCATCGCTGGAGCCGTCATTGATGACAATGACCTCGAACTCCGAATACCTGAGCTGCAACAGGGAGCGGACCGAATCCTCAATGGTGAGCGCCTCGTTGAATGCGGGCACCAGGATGCTGATGGGCAATTCCAGGTCGGTGTACACCTGGGGCAGGCTGGTGATATCGCGGGACTCCAGATAGTCGCCGAGCCGGAAAGAGGCCAGAAAATTCAAAAGAAGATAGCCGCTGTTCAAGAAAAAGAAATAGACGAAAAAAAAACCATTCGGCGGCGAGGATTATCTGCTGCTGGCTCATCTCTGGCCTCCCTCTTCGGTCATGGCCTGCTCCAGCATGGTCCTGGCAAAGGAATCCTCCATATTGTCGCGAATTGTCTCAATCTCCTGGTGGGTCATGCCGGGCATTTTAAGCAGGGCTTGGGAAGCCCTGTAACGCACCCACCACTCCTCATCGCCAAGGCGTTCCAGCAGCAGGGGGATATCCGACCTCTGCCCGATCCTCCCCAGCGCAGCCACGGCCTGCATCCGGAGGTGCCAGCGGCCATGGCTGACATATTGGCGGACCAAGGCCAATTCCTGGCTGCACTGGATACGCTTGAGAATTCTGGAGGTGAGGCGGTCGGACCTGCTGCGCTCCAGAAGGATGCGCAGGATGCGATTTCGCTCCTCATTGTACATGTGCTCCACATAAGGCAAAAGCTTGATGGCCCCGGGATCCGTGCTGTTCTGTAAGGCTTCAAACAGGGGCGGGGTTGCCAGCTCCGCGGTCAGAACGCTGCGGAGCAGAACCGCCACCCGGGCTTCCGGCCAGTCTTCGCGCCGGACCAGCTCGGCAAGGACCAAGGGCAGGGCGCGCTCCTGATCAATCTGGATGAGGGCGCGGGCCGACAGGAGGGAAAGCAGGCTGTTCTCGTTGGCAAGCAGCTTTTCCAGAACGGGCCAACTGGCCCGGTCTCGCAGGTTGCCGAGAAAAACCAGGGCCACCAGGCGCTGCCGCATCCTGCCCTTTTGCAGGAGGTGCTGGGCATGCACATGCAGCTTGAGCTGACGGGCCAGGCCGTTCAGTCTGACCAGGGCCTTGCCGGAAAGACTCTCCTGAAACCCAAGCCAGCAATTCATGAACAGGAAAAAATCGCGGCGTCTCAGGGAAGGGACCTCGGCGCCCTTGCTGTAACAGTGCGGATACAGGGCGATTTCCGTGAAGATGGGCTGCCAGATCCCCTCAAACCGAGCCTGATACTGTTGGCTGAGATACAGCCGGATACGCAGGAAAACAATCCAGAGAATCATGAACAGGGTGATGAGACAGACAATGGCCAGCCCCACATAGGCGTGGCCGACCAGGGTTTCAGAACTGAAGACGAATCCCAAGGGCTCCTCCCCAGCGGGTGTAGCGATCCCCCTGTTCCTGGCGCCAAATCTCGTAGCTCAGTGCCCACCGATCGCCTGGAGTCCAGTGTCGGCCGACAATCCCCAGGCTGAGCACACTACTGCTCAACAACTGATTCGGGCCCGGCTCGCCGGAGTTTTCCGTTTCCTGGCCCGCGGCCACATAGAGGGCAATTCGGCTGCGCTCGCCATAAAAACTGGTCCATTGCAGCCGATGGGTATAA
>Ga0180015_1000531_pt1 | contig 10875 bp, 10 predicted proteins | sample KR13_S2_MetaG_FD_116508 | JGI IMG/M metagenome (GOLD analysis project Ga0180015, IMG submission 116508) | Groundwater microbial communities from the Olkiluoto Island deep subsurface site, Finland - KR13_S2_MetaG | ecosystem: Environmental > Aquatic > Deep subsurface > Groundwater | place...
ATTCGCTAATTAAGCGTCTTGATCCCAGGGTTAAGATACTTGAGGTATTTTTTTTCTCCATTGTTGTAGCTGTATCAAACAGCTTGCCGGTCCTTTTTTCAGCCCTTGCTATTTCCTGCTGTATCGTTCTGGCAGCCAGAATACCGGCAAGGGAAATTTTCAGGCGTCTTGTGCCGGTCAATATGATGATAATTTTCCTCTGGTTTTTTCTTCCTTTTACTATTGAAGGAAAACATTTGTTTAATATTGGTCCGCTTGCAGTAACTCATGAAGGATTAATATATGCATTTCGAATAAGCATCAAATCTAATGCCATGATGCTTATGTTAATCTCGCTTATAGCCTCAACTGCAATCTTTACACTGGGACATGCCATGCTTGAATTAAAGATGCCCAAAAAACTGGTGCATCTTTTTTTCTTCACATACCGCTATATTCATGTCATGAATAAAGAATATATCCGCTTAATAAATGCCATAAAAATAAGAGGATTCAGGCCTGGAACAAATTTGCACACGTACAGAACATTTGCTTATATAGTCGGCATGCTTTTGATAAAAAGCTTTGATCGTATGCAGAGAGTGCGTAATGCCATGCTGTGCCGAGGTTTTAAGGGTAATTTTTACACCATTAGAAATTTTTCTTTAAAAAAAATTGACGCCATCTCTATTGTTTTTATGTTTGCGGTTCTTATTATTCTGGGGATACTGGAGTGGACAGCCATAATCTGATCATAAACCTTACAGATATATCTTTCAGCTATAACGGTGGCCCAACTGTCCTTAACGGGCTTAACCTGAAGTTTTCAAAGAATGAAAAAATCGGTCTTATGGGACCCAATGGCTGCGGGAAAACCACTCTTTTCCACATAATCATGGGCCTGTTAAAACCCCTGTCTGGAAAGATTGAAATTTTCGGCAAAACCGCAAAAGAAGAAAAAGACTTCATTGATGTGCGCCGGAAAATCGGCTTGCTTTTTCAGGATGCCGACGACCAGCTTTTCAGCCCAACTGTACTGGAAGACGTTGCCTTCGGCCCTTTGAATCTAGGCAAATCAAAGGATGAGGCTATTGATATTGCACGTAAAACTCTGGATTTTCTTGGTCTATCAGGATTTGAGGACAGGTTTACCTACAAGCTATCCGGTGGAGAAAAAAGGCTGGTATCTCTGGCCACAGTCCTTGCCATGGAACCTGAAATACTGCTTCTTGATGAGCCGACTACAGGCCTTGACGAAAAAACAAAAACAAAGATAAAAAAAGCTCTATCCGAGCTTGATCTCTCCTATATTCTCATATCACATGAATTCGATTTGCTCTCCGAAATAACGGATTCAATTTATACAATGGATAAAGGGAAAATATTTTATGACGAGGAAGTTCATCTGCACGAGCATGTTCACGCTCATCCCCATGGTTTATACCGCCACGAGCATGAGTAATAACAGTAAGCAGCCCCACCCACAGCTCAACCTTAAAGATATCAAAAAGACATCAAAATATTATTGGAGTAAGTAGAATCAGAGATAGCAGTAAACACAACTTTGGAGTATTTCTGTGCACCCCAATATATTGTGTTCGCCACGAAAATAAAAAAGTGCAGAATAGAAACGATATTCCGCACTTTTCATTTAAGATACTGGCCGAGGACAAATAGTCGCATGATTCAGTTCCGAGATTGTCATACGAGAGGCGTTACGGATCGCATATCTAAGTTTTTCAGAGGTATGGAAAACCTAAAATATGTTTGATATATTTGTATTTTTAAACGGCTATTTATTTTCATAATATATCAACCATCTCACAATTAAAATACAGGTATAATACATTATAAAACATTATTGAGCGATAGGTCCAAAGTAAAAAATGTTCGACTGAGGGTTGATTGCAAATTTAATTCTACTGAGGAATCCGTCTAATCCAATGAAGTTAGGAAGGTTGCGTTCATCTTGCGGAACGAAGACTGTCCCCTCAATAATGATATCCTCCCCTTGTTCAGCGCATATTCTAACAGGAAGTCTAATCAAAACTCCTCCTGTCTTTTCACCACGAATGTTTAAGCATTTTGTATCTATAGCTTCATCTTTATAATTTGGGTTCAATTCTATTGCTTGTTCTTTATTTAAAATACACCACGGTGCACCTGTGTCCAAAACTGCGAAAGTTTTAGGAAGGGTATCAAACTGAACCGATACATATATTCTGCTCTCAGGATGTTCCCCAATTTTATCTATGTAACTGGTCTGGCTACACGCAAAAATGGTTCCATCATCATGTCGAAGCATATTCTTCTCGCCTATAATACTTTGATAATAAATACATCTCTGCCTTTATAGGTTTTAGCTAACTTACTATAGGAATTTGAAACACCTAATAGTCTCCCATTTGAAACTGCAATCCACTTTTTTTCAAATTCTTTTCCCAAGTTTTTTAAAAACTGTGTAGTCTCTTGAATACCTTCTGTTTCTGATTTATTAGAACTAACCACTTTTGAAGGCGCGATAATATTTTTTGCGACACTGAATTTTTTTTCATCAGGAAAAAATTTGACAGCAAGCTGGAAAAGTTCTCTTGCTTTTTCAATTTCTTCAGATGATAAAAAACTTTCAAATAATTCATAAACTTTATTTTTTAAACCTTCATTATACAATTCTTTTTGTTCTGGCACCCTTTTTTGGATTTTTTCAATCATATCTTCAAAAGAGGCTAAACTATCAATTGAAGCAATCTGATCTTCTAATGCCATCCCTTGGGATACTATTGTATAGGAGTGACTTTTATAGAACTCAGAAGGGATATAGCAATCAGGCTTGACCTTATTGTTCGCAAATTGAGCATACCTAACCAATCTGCCTAAACATATATAGTTAATTACTGCAGTTGTTGTTGAATCTTCGGCTGAATAAACTTCTGTACTAAACATTTAAATCACACCATATTTTGGGTCAAAAGTTTTTAGAAAATCTGGATTCAACAAACTAAAAAACAGCTTTTTTTCTTCCTTATGAGCATTTTCAATCAACTCATTTATGTGCTCAAATTTTATTTTTCTTTCTAATGAAACATCTATATCAATTATCGAACCCTTGGCTATCTTATCAGGTGCCTGCAATTTCACTTGAGCATTATTTACCAGGATGAGTTTAGACGCAAAATCGCCTGTCTTCATTACAATTGTTAAATTATTTTCGTTTTTAAATAGATTTTTATTCTCAAGTTGTATTTTTAGCATAGATTTCTCATAGATATTTATATCAGCAAAAAAGTTTATGTATCTTAAACCAAATCTTTCAATTCTATCTACTATCCCCAACCCTGATAACTTTTCAAACGTATCCTTAATTTTATCTGAAAACGTATCCCAACCTACATACTCTTTTACATTTGCTAAAGAGAACACTTTAGGACCTACCTGCATTATGTAATTACTTTTATGCAATTTATAGTAAGGCATGTATATTAGGTTCGGGTCTTGTGACCTAATAGCCTCTGGCAACTGCAAAACTGGTAATTTTTCTGGTCCCTCAAATTCATTATGGAATTTATTATAGATTACACCAAAAACAGCATCATCTGGTAAGTTTGTAACAAATCTTAATTCCACAATTGCTTCGACAATGGGACATGGTGTTATTTTAGTCGGTATATCCATAAGTTTCCTATCATATAATTTGTATTCAAATAAAAAGAAAGAACATTCAACTTGTTTATTAATTAATATTGCCAATTTAGCAACATGTCAACAAAATCGAAGCTTTTACACTTATTTTATTATGTCTTTTTGGATACTAACCAATATCTGATGGTCTCGTAAAAAGTCAGGCGTGATATTTGCCGAACTTAAGCGTATTAATAATGTTAACGACCATTATATTGTAAGCAGGTCAATAATTACATCGTTTTGCTCTTTGATAAATAAAAAATAGCGCCTCGGAGAACTTTATGCCTCACAAAGGCATTCTACCGACATCATTCTCACTACTTTAATGGCAGCAGCCCTGAAGATGTTCACTCCCAAAGCCTTTAAGGTTGGAGGCCAGTAGGGGACGTCCGAGTAGCAGTAGGGGACGTCCGGTAGCAGAGCAGTAGGGGACGTCCGTGAAATATTAACTTTCTCGGTCCCCACGGCCCCTGTACACTGGAATGTCAAAATGTCACGGACGTCCCCTACTTTCCCTCCCATGGCTACTATCGCCACGAGCACGAGTAACCACAGCTCAAGCTTAAAGATATCAAAAATATATCAAACTATATCAAACTATTCTTAAAATCAGTGTAATCAGAGATAAATAGCAGATATCTTTAGCACTACGCATCAGTGCTGGCTGATTGCTGGTCCTTTCATTATAGCTATTAGCTTTTTCGCAATTTGGAGCCGGTTAAGAGCTCTTAGTTCTTTGATGAACGTTTCTATTTCCACTGTCGACATGCCGTGATCTATTAGCCAGCGTTTGAGCTTATCTATCCAGGGGTCGTCAGGCAGTTCTTGCGGCACATATGTGCTACTCATAATGACAACATAATTGGGATCTTTTTCTAATTTGTTGATTATCTCTGGCTCACCCTTCACCGCTACTACGTTGCCATAGTGAGGACATGGCTCTTCCCGTGGCCAAGATGGAGCACCTGTAACATCCACGAACCCACTGAGTTGATAATGGTCAGTAATGACAGCACGTCGTTTGTCAAACCATGTGCCAGTTCCAGTCCATTCCGATAGAACAATGATAAATCCTGCGCTTACTGCTTCTCTCAAAGGGTTAATAGGACTGGAATGTATCTGCTGGCTAACTTTTGTAATCCTATAGTCGGTCAGTCTATTGCCTCCTGGGAAAGCAACATTCGGCCCATACTCAATCCCCTTGTTCTGCTCGGCCGGTATATACAAAAAAGTGGGAGCTCCATTGACTGGTAGTGAAGAAACGATTAAGGTTGCTTGCTTCTCACCCAGAGATAGGTTCCCTCTCTCTGCTGTAGCTTTTGGCAAACTGACGGCCATGAGATTGTTCCCTACAGTTTTGTAACGAGCAGCAAATCTTCTAATTATTACTGAAAGCAGCGAGAGGATCGTTTTAGGACTGACATCCTTCGATGCACACCGCTTCAAATTCCTATTCAATTCACGAACATACATCTTGTCTTCAGCAGATACTGGCTGTTGACCTGTGAGCAAAAAGAAACATTTGTCTGACTTTTTGAGTTCTGGAGATAACCATATCTCAAACTCATTGTTTGCTTCAGCCAAGAGGTGCCCATGTTTGTTTCCAGCCTGGTAATTAGAAATGAGGATCACTGTAGGACTGAGAGTTGCCCCTGCTGATTGCTTGATCCATCCAGCTCCTACAAATGCATGTCGCTTTGCAATCTGGAACCTGCTTTGTTGCCAGCCTCTAGGCCTCCGAATACTCCTAAAATAGCACGTCGCCCTATCACGCACAGCCTCAATAGCGTCTTTAAGAGACCGGTGTGCTGGATCAGAAAGCACCTCTGTAAGCCAAATGTCAGTTTTCTTGTTTTCAATCTTGGCAAGGCCGGTATAGCCAAAGGTCATAATGCTGCCAAAAAGAACTGCCTTATTTTGATCATCTTCGACTGGTACAGGTGTACCTGTACTCAAATCCACTAGGCGCCTATCGGATACTTGAATGGCGTGATTATGTGTCACACAGGTCAAGACCAAGGTCACAGGCCTCTTCTCCTGTACAGGGGATTCCCATCAGCCAGCATTCTTTGATCACCTCGCTTGATGAGTTGATATGGAAATCTAACGATTAGATCTCTAATGCTCAACCTGTAGTGTATTAATATGTTAATTTGTCGTTTGTAAATCTCAAACTAATAAAAGTCAAAAAGGGTCTTGCGGTTGAGCATTCAAGAGCATCTTTTTGTTAGCTGCCGTTTTATTTTCTTAAATCCAATCGGATTTTCTCGTATCAGATAATTGAAGTTATTATTGTGGCAATGCCTTCAAAAGAGACCTTATTTGTTGCGCTTCAAAACTCTCTGGATCGTTTTTCAGTATCCACCTATGTTGCTGGATTGCCAGATTCTCCTCACCAAGTTTCAAATACGTTGAGCCAAGATAAAATCTTGCCGTAGTCGATAATGGATCAAGTTGAACTGCTTTCATAAGTTGCTTTTTGGCTTCATTTGGTTTATTAAGGTTGAATAATGCCGCTCCCAACGCCATTCTAAATTCTGCATATCCGGGCTCTAATTGCACAGCTTTACGAAGATCCCTTAGTGCTTTACTATAATCTTCTAAATTAAGATAAAGAGAACCCCTGTCAAAATAGGTATGAGCATATTTGGGATCAATAGAAATAGCCCTCTTATATGTTTCCAAAGCCAAATTGATATCTCCTTTTGCAAAATGAAGGTTCCCTAATAAATCTATAGCCGATACGTCATTAGGAGTTTTATTTAGTGTCTCATTTAGGATGATTTCAGCTTTAATAAAATCCATCATTCCAAGAAGTCTGAAGAATTGAGTTCTTAAATCCTCTTCTTGATGAATATAAACCACATCACCATCTTTTGAAATTTTGTTGTAAGTGAAAGTTATATTAACATTATTGCCGATCCAATGAATTTGGTGGACGGGGTCTACTTTATCTGAAAAGACATAACCATGAGTGTCATAAAGGAATTTACGAATGTTATCCGCATTTTTATCATTTTTAAACATAATCACTACACTAGAGAATTTATTTCTCGTGAATATGTAGGCCTTCCTTATAACATCTGCCCCTCCAAATTTCATTGTATCGTATTTCCCAAGACAGACAATTTTATCATCTTCTCTCTGGTAAAGGACCATGTCTTTTAGCTCATCAATGCTTGTCCCCCACTTAATGCCATTAAACTTGTCAGGTTCATTATAATCCCCAGCATAGGAAATAAGGCATAAAGGGAATAGTACTACATATGGAATTACAAATAACCGGATAATATGACTATGATATTTTGCCATATTGCGATCCTCATACTCTCAGATAGAAATACTGGGAAATTAAGAAAGGAGCTATTCACACCCTCCCATTTTTCATGGCCTAACGCCAGGTGTAACCCGTAGCGCCAAGATCGAACAATTCTATTGAATATATCTACTGGAAACCTTTAATTTTTGGGTTATTAAATTGTTGTCGTGAATAGCAGCTATCTTTAACATCTGAACTCACCGGCACCAGAAGACTCTATCTTTGCTAAAGCGAGTTATCCCTGAAGCCGCTAAAGCTTCGATTGCCCGTTTCTGATGTCAGAGCGAAGTGATTAGCCATTTTCTCTTGTTAATATCTTTGTTGTTACTGTTGCCACTTCATTTTCGTAGCCTGAATTTGATAAGTTGATTAGTTCGTTTTTAATCCATTCATCTGAAAAGAAATTCCACCCTTTGGTATTAAAGTATTCTGACAGTTCCTCTCTATCTGCCTTAGATGCAACTTTACCGGACGCCAGACAAAGTTTTACAGTTGTATCCTCTGAGCATGATCCCGACTCGACCAATTGAGTTAGCAGACGATTAAATACAACGTCACGAAGTGTTTCTTCATTGAAAAGCTTATACCTTTCTTTCCATTTCCCATTTTTCAGTCCATCAGCTTTGACACCTGGGCTATCAAGATAGGATTTACACTCAATTACTAATATTTCTTTACTGCCACCTTTATAAGCGACAACATCTAATTCCCACCTCGGTGATGAAGGACGACCTATTTTTCGTTTTTCTTCTTTGGTAAGATCGACTTTGAAACTGGTTTTTACCCAATACCCCTTGCTCTCAAAAATCGTTCTTACAATTGATTCAAATGAGTCCAACGATCTTCCTTAATTATTGCTAAAGTATGCTTTACTGACGAGTGCCACTGAATCACAATCTATGCTCAAAAGCTAATTTGCAAGCCTATAAACAATGCAAGCTAAAAAGCATCCTATGGCTCTTGTTCATGTGCACACAATGGTTATACATTTTTTAATATCCAACATTATCGGTTGTCCAACTATCACCATCAAAACTAGCAAATATTGCAGCATCCAATATACAAGGATAAATATCGCTTGCAGAGCAAAGTTGTTGTATACCATCAGATACAAACTGATAATAATTCTTATCCCCTAATGCTCCGGCACTTAAAACAAGGGGAAAGCCAAATTTATTTAACCATTTAGTAATCCTGCTATCAATCGGTATTTCGTAACGTGTCAAGCCTAACCACTGTAAAAAGTTTCGAGACTGTTTAGGGCCAAATCCCTGTAAGCGATTATCAATAAAATCTGCCGCTTCTCTCTCTAAATCTGGTGATGTATTCTTATCAAGCTGTTTTAATCTGGTGAGCAAATCAGTCCATAGCCCTTTTTCAAGACGTGATAAATTCGCATTTATTTCCTTAGCTATACTATTTGTTCTTCTAATTCCACCAAAATCAGAAAGTGTTTTAAGGCTAAATCCCTCTACGTCATGTTCACTTCGGCAAGTTTCATAAGAAAGTAGAAATGGATTTGTTTGTAATAATCTGGAAACATTACTTTCCGGGCCTGATCGCTGTTGTGTTGTTAGAAGACATCCGACGAGCACTCTCCATACATTTTCTTTGGTAATTTCGAAACAGTTACCTCCTAAGTTTCTCTTCTCACGATCCTGCACAAACGGATTGTTTTTTAGCTGGTCAATAAAGTCCTTTATTTTTCGTATGTCATTAGAATCGACTTTCCACTCAATTTGCATCGTATATTTCCTTTTTTAATATATAACAATGATTAGTGGGAAAAATGCGCAATATCATGGAACGAAGACACGCATCACGTGTGCACCTTTTTGTATAGTTTGCAATTCGTTGTAGCTCGCCAACTCCGAATATTGAAATCGAAAAAGTGAGCTGTTTCTCTCATTTTTGCCAGTTCTCGTGATGTCGATTACTTGCCAACAGGGCAACCAAAGATCAGACGATTCTAATGCAGATAAGATTTGCATATCACAATTATTAAAGCGTTTCAAAATTTCATTGACTTTCCCGTTGATGCAATAACCTGATTTCTGCATTTCCAGAAAATTTTTCAGAAAATATCACCCTTATGCAGCCGTTCCAGGAAATCCTTCAGGGGCAAAACGTCTATGCCGTCAAAATGATATGCTCTTTTGCCCATGTAAATACCAATCATCCTGTCCACATGGATACGGTCAGAGCTGCTCATCGATCGTTTTACGTGAATTTTTCTCATAATGCAAATATACAACTATTTTGTAAAATTGCACTGCAATATTACAAAAAGAATACAAAAACGGTTTTTCTAACTGTATATTCAAAAATTTGGATGTTAAACAGAGAATCAGATAACCGTATAATTTATTTAAAAATAAGGGAGCCGCCATAATAAAAAAGGCAGGGTCATTGCTGACCCTGCCTTATATAGCGTTTTTATTGTTCTCTATTTAAATCATGCAACGCAGTCTTTAATGACCACCGCCAGCTGCTTCTTCAGCATGTCCACCGCCGGCCATAGCGTCCATAGCTCGATCAGGATTTGCCTCAACATTTTCAAGGATATCCGTTGTTTTGCTTTCCGGCAGCCAATTAACAATACCTGTGCCTACATCATAAATAGCACCAACCACTTTTGCTTTTCCGCTCGTTACAATCTCCCTGCTTGCAGGGCTTGCCATGAAGAGGTCTTCAATACCCTGCCATACATTTTCTTCAATAGCATGTGGAACAATGTCATTTCCGTGCACATCCGGATGTTTAGACATGGCAAGGCGCACAGCGGGCTCTATGTTGTCAACCAGAGGCGGAATATTTCGTTCCAGAGCATGTCCTGTCCCATGAACAGCATGAGTAACGGCAGTAACGGCTCCGCACTGGGTATGTCCAAGAACAACTAACACAGGAGTGTTAACATGGCACAAACCATATTCTATAGATCCAATCTCGTCTGTATCACAGACATTACCTGCAACTCTGATAACAAAAATATCCATTACGCCTGCGTCAAAGAGCAATTCAACTGGAACACGTGAGTCTGAACAGCTAATAACCGTAGCATAAGCATGATCTCCCTGATTTTCTTTTCCAGCCTGAACGAGGCGTGCACGATTGATATTAGGATGATTGGATATTCCATCAACAAATCTGGCGTTACCTGCCTTGAGCATTGCAATAGCTTCGTCAGGGCTTGGTTTTGCTTTTTTCTCTGCCACAGACGTTGCTTCATGCTTTACTTCAGGCTTTGCCTCTGCCTTTTTAACGGGAGCTTTATGTTCCGCTGTGTCGTCCCCACCACCACAAGCCACAGGAAACATTATCAATGAAAAAATACAACTAGCAGCAATAATTAGTTTAATAATACGATTCATTTAACCCCTCCTTTTAAATTTGTTTAATCGTAAGCGTTCACGGAACATTGAAATTAGAAAATAGAAATTGGAAATTGGAAATTTGGCCTTCATGCTTTTGTACTGTTCTTCCCAATTTCCAATTTCTATTTTAATCTCTCCCCAATTTCTACTTTCCAATTTCAAGTTTCAAGCCGTGACCGGTTACTAAAAGCCTCATATATCTTTTGACAGATGTATTGTCAAGAAATTAGCCCGCATTTCTCATGAACAACTCATAAAACACTGCATAATATAATTGTATTATTGAAAGTTATAACTATCTTTGTCTGCTAAGCTGTTCAACACTTTATTTGTGGAATTTATAATAAATTTCTTTGTGATTTGTTCACCCTTCGGGTTAGCCCTTAATTCCTATTTTCGAAACCTTCCAACTATAAATAATATAAAAAATATAATGGATGATAATATTACAATGGTTGCGCCTGATGCAAGGTCTGCATAATATGAAAATAACAGTCCTCCTACTGTGGATATCAAAGCAAC
>Ga0180015_1000532_pt1 | contig 10849 bp, 10 predicted proteins | sample KR13_S2_MetaG_FD_116508 | JGI IMG/M metagenome (GOLD analysis project Ga0180015, IMG submission 116508) | Groundwater microbial communities from the Olkiluoto Island deep subsurface site, Finland - KR13_S2_MetaG | ecosystem: Environmental > Aquatic > Deep subsurface > Groundwater | place...
CAGGTAAAAAATACAAACAGCCTTTATGAAACAATAGTAGAAATTCTCAGTGATAGCGATAAAGCCCGGAATATGGGAGAAAAAGCATTTAAAGTCTTTAATGCCAACAAGGGTGCTGTTGAGAAAACGTTAAAAGTTATAGAAAGCCAATTGAAGGCGTAACTTCTCAATAAGTCCGGGCAAATTACATGATCAGAAATTTACAAACTCATTTTTATGTAACATTTAGACAATATGAAACCGGCTGCACATGAGCTTCAGGTGTGGTACATTCAAAACAGGAAACTGTTTGAGCGCATTATGCCATTTCATACGGTGAATGATTATGTCAGGCAACAGCCAACTTCTTTTCATTTTGAATGATGATCTTTGGGTCAGGATTTTTAATGGGAATAGGCAGTTTTTGTTCTATCAACAAATTGATATGTTCTTTCATTCCCCATTTGGCTTTATAAAGACAGTCCTCAACTGAATGCCCTATGCCGGAAAAGCCTTCTAAATCCGGTGAATAAAAGCCAAAAAAATCCGGTTCCTCTGTTGCTTCAATCACCAAAGAGTACGGTAAACCAATCATTATTGATTCCTCCCACACATTATTTAATACCAGCAGCCCTTAAGATAGAGTGACAAGTACCAGTTGGAACTTCCTTTGCTCCATGATAGTCAACCCGAATTAATCTGTTCCATCCTGTTTTCCCATAATACCTTATCGAGCCCTTTTGTTTGACGATTTTGAAGCCATTTTTTTCGAGCAATTTAATCAGTTCACTGAATTTCAATTGGTTGCTCCTTTATCTTCGAGCATAAGTAATTATACGATTGCCCGCTTAAATACCAAAAATAAAAAAGATTGCCAAGAAAAATACTATTACTTATGTTTTTATCTAACCGCTTAATACTCAATAAATGAAGATAGACGTATGCGGATAAACACAATGAGAAAGATTCCCGCCGCCCTGAATACACAGTTCGACGCTTTATTGGTCAAAAACAAAATACCCCAAAATTTCATAACGTAACAATTTGGGTCTTTCAAAAAAAACAATGGGGGTCTTCTTAAGTGAGCCTAAAGAAAAAAGAGTATTAAATCACTTAGAAAAATTGATCTTTATGACTTGAATTCATCCTTTTAACGCTGAGCTTAACTGGTTGCGAGGAAGAATACAGGAAGCCTATGAATTAACCTAAGATAATGATTGCGGCACCGTATTCGAATAAAAAAGGCGGCTCCTCGCAATCCAGTTGAAGCGATTTTAGGCAATATTAAAGAAATAGGTCATTTTAATTTTTTGTGTCACTTTCAACTTTCTTCATTGAATCTGCCATAAATACTATTGAACTATGGCTGCCAGCACCAGCTACACGAGCCCACTTAGCCAGAACCTTAACATAATTACCGCCTGTCAATTCAACCATATCCCCTTCACTCAACTTAAAAAGTAAATCAGCAGATTCTTTGGGAATCACAACCATATTTGCTTGAATTTCTCCTGAGAGAGGATTTTTTTCGCCTTTAGCTCCAGGTGGAAGTGCTCTAAAAACTGCCTTCCCCTGTGTTGAAACTGGAAGCACCCAGGCACCAGTACCGACTGCCACAAATTGAACTACTGTCTTTATATCACAGCCTACATAATCTTCTGCAAATCCTGCGGTTACCAGTTTGGCGAAAGAAATTTTAGTTCCAGGTGGTGGACATTTAGTTGATTTTGGTACAGCGACATATCCTGTTGGAATACACCCTGAAAACACTAACGAAAAAATAAATCCTAAAATATATATATTTTTCATTCTAAATACCTCCTATATAATTTGTTTCTTCCGGGTACTTGAATAGTCTATCTATCCTAAAATTTTGATTAACAATAGAATCTTTTACCACCCCCTTCTCTCAAGACAAGAGGATTTCCTGCCTAATGTCTCCGCATCACCTACAAGCGGGGAAATGGGCATTTGTGAATGCTACGTTTTCCTCAAACTTGGCAAATGTTACAGCCGCACGACTCTTCACGTCAGATACAATTGTGTGGTTAGGCAAAGAAGTTGAAATATTAATATGTTACATCCCTACATCAACAAACTCATGAAAGGAAACTTTTAGCCTATAGACGTTCCCATAGTCCCCACAAGTTTAATAGGTCAATACGTTTCCCTGTTTCGCATAGATTGGAAAATGACCTTGTCAGGTCGTATCAATCCTTAAAGGTTAGGTTGCTTATCTTTGTCGTATGAAAATAGATGGATATGCCACTCAGAACTTCTCCCTATCTTTGAATATCGATATTTACTTGTTCCTCTGATGCATTTGTCACACCTAAATTACGAAAAAGGAAAACATGAAAATTATGAATAAATTCTTCATGTAATCCTCTGATAGCTAAACCTCCACCGGATGTCGCTGTAGTATGCACCTGAACTCTACCTCCGAGGCTTTTCACTCGGACACTCAGAATCATTTCAACTTTCCCTACTGATTTTCGAAAAGATATTGTACCTGACTCTCGATCTGATGCACTCAACTGCATCCCTTGTTGGGCGCCAGCCTGTATTGCTGCGCTAAACACTTCTTTTTCCGAAAATCTTTTTGGTGCCTCCCACACAGACATTCTTGGTAAGATAGCGCACGCAGTTAAGAGCGTCGCCAGTATAAGAGACACCTCAAAGTAAAAAAACCATTGTTTTTTGAATAGACTGAGCATAACTCTTCTCCTCTCTTCCCATTTAAATCGGTTAGCAAGCGGTGGTAATGGGAAAACCCACCGCCTTAATGCCATTGTGGCGAATATTTTGCATAATCTCATAATTTGCTTCAGTCGGAAAGTCATGGAGTTACAGTAACATATTTACCATAATGATCTACAAACTCGTTTATAACATTCTCGCCACCCTTACTTGATTTTACCTTTAGGATAAATGCAAGCTTCCCTTTAGCTCCTTTTTCAAGAAAGAAGTTCATATATGTTAATTCACCGACGCCTGAACCTCTTTGTGCAAAAAAGGTCCCAGCACTTTTATCTGATGTAAAAACACCTAAACCGATCTCGGTTGAGGTTCTTATAGCTTTTGAAAAAGCCTCATCATATTCAACTCCAGTTACAGTAAAAGACTTTATTATTTCACCTCTCAGCAAACAAAGGTTGCCAGCACAACCTGTAAGCATAAGAACTGCTAAAAAACATCCAATCATCGCCTTAATGTCTGTCTTTGAAATTTTAGCTACCATGACAATACTCCTTTCGTTTGAGTTGATTTGTCTGTTTAACCCCCAAACCCAGCAGTTAGCGCAAAAGAGACTCAACGGACATGTGGATATAGCATTGGACATGTCATATCCGGGGGTCTCCGGCTTGTAGATCTATGAGAGAAACGTGAGTTTTGGTGGAACTATGAACCCGCCGCACACACTGAAAGAGTGCGTGTCGGAAACTCTCTGCCCCGTTGACTGCGCGCTCTGTAATTCCATCCCGACCTCCCAAAACTGTCCCTACATATTTGATGATAAATGCAAGCTAATCCTTTTTCACAAACTCTTCGTAAATGTATCCCTCGACTTCTTTTGTGGTAATTTTGTACCATGCTCCATCTTTTTCAAACCAGTGCAGGCGTGTTCCTTGAGGCAGAGTTGTTATTACCCTTGAAAATGGGTTTGGTTTCTCTCTTATTTCCGCAGGCGTATCGCTGATAATTTTTATCCATCCCTTTTGTTCTTCTTTTTGCTGTGGCAAAGATGCAATCTGTGTTGTTTCTTCATCATATTTCTTATTATAATCGAGCTGTTCCGGTTGCTCAGCAGCAGGCAATTTTTGGTTTTTCTTTTGTTGATTTGATAGATCATTCTCTACTGTCACTGTTCCCTCGCTGGATGCATTCAGAACATTGAGATTTGAGCTTGAGTCTTTTTCAGTGGAAGTATTAGTTGATTGTAAAGTAATATCAGTCGGTATAAGGATTCGCTGCCCCACATTCAAGTTGAAAGGTTCTGTGATATTGTTATGATTGGCAATTTTTCTCCAGTATCGGCAACCGCCCAAAGTTTTCATGGAAATATCGCTCAGTGTATCTCCAGGCTGGACAATATAATAATTTCCGCCTTTGTAGCTTGTTATGCTGTCAATAGCCGAACTATGAGGCTTTTGAGCAATTATTGTCTGTTCGTAGTTCATTTTATTATTAAGATTTTTGAATAAAATGTGTTGCAATGCGTTGGGTCCATCAGGAAAATCTACCATTTTTTGTGCCAGGAATGCTTTTTGTGACCAGAATGGGACTGAAACCTTAACAATGCATCCTTTATTCATTGCGGAAACCATTATTTTATATTCATATTTTAAAGTGCTTTTGCCCTGGACACTTTCAAGAAAGGTTGGGGTGTTAAATTTTTTCTTTTTAGTGGAGATAAATCCGACTTTTTCATCCATAAAATAAATTTTTTCTTCCATTTCTTGTAATGTACTTATCACAGATGCCCATGTTTTTTCAAAATTTAGCGGATAAATTGATTCGAAGGATGCAGCTTGAGTAAAATCTATATCAGGATACTTATTTTGAAAGTAATTTATAGCAGGCTGAGCATCAAGGGTAGCCGAAGTGGTTGCACATCCTCCTAAAATTATAACACATAGGAAAATAAATAAAGCTTTTGATGGATTATTAACCACAAGTTGCCTCCTATTACCTGCGTGAAACTTACTTTATTGTCTATCATGGATTAACCGCTGCATTCAATAAAACCCAAAGCTTTTATTTTTTGGTTCGATCTTTATTTGCTAAAGCGATTTTTTTGACTCTACTTTCTTGCTCATACTTTCTTCATCAGTGCGAGTAGTAAAGTTAGAACCAATAGAATTAAGGTTAAATATTTTTTCAGTGTATTGTTCGTGTCTTTGGAAAATCTGCATGGCCTGCGCTATGAATATCGTAAGAATTCCAGCAGGTATATTTACTACTTTTAATATATCAACCCAACCAATACATTCGATAAATTTGCCAATAAAACCATAAGATTTATATGATGACAACTTTTTTGCATGTTGTGCGGCCTTAATTGAACAGCCAATGAGAAGGATAATTATCAACGATAAGAGTGAAAGTGACCTGGCTGAGTGTAAAAAACTCGCTATTGATACCTTGAAATTTTCCTGGTTCAGTTTCTTAATTTCCTGCAAATGTGATTTATACTTTTCATCTAATTCATTAATAATTTCCCTTTCTTCCTCAATGCGAGAAGTATGCATAGTTTCGATATTTGTAAGATATTGATTTTCAAGTAAACTGTAAATGAAATCCATTTTGCTAAGGATGTCATTACTGTCTTTCATGGCATATAATTTCCATAGATAGTAAAAATCATTAAGATTAGCCTTCACATCAAAACCAAAGCCGTCAATGATTCCATTTAGCTGATGAACTATTGAGTTCCTATAAGATATTTCTGCCTTATCCATGAATCCAGACTTCTGTTGCAGGATCCCATAGTAGGTCGGAAGAGCAATATTTTTATTCGTAGGGAGAGGATCTTTATATGGCAATATCTCCGGTGCTTTAATATTATAATCAAACGCATTGATTCCAAGATATATTGACAGTTTTTCAACTGCGTTCACAGCCTGTTCGTAAAGTTTTCTTTGCAAAGCCATATCGGCAAGCTTTAATAGCTGCTCTGCATATCCCTTGCTATCCTTCTTTATGGAGTCAATGGCTTGCGATAATGTGTTTGCTGCCTGCTCCAGTCTGTTATTCTTTAAGAGAAAATCTACCATAAGAAAATATTCTTCCGGAGTTCCGGCAAGACGTATTGACTTGTTGATACCGGCAGTTACGATGTCTTCCATTCCGTTTTCCATAGAAAAGGTGATGATTTCTATAAGCTTGCTTAAGTCTTTAGTAATTTTTATGGCTTTTCCTGTTGATTGAATTGCGTCTTCTAATCTGTCTTTTTTGATAAGAAAACGGCTGAGATTTATTAGTTCATCCGGGTCTGATGCTATATTTATGGCTTTTTGTAATGTTTCACGGGCAGATTTATCCATATGTGCTTTTTCGAGGAAATCCGCCAAATCTAAAAGAACGGACACATCCTTTATGTAAGGTAGAACTTTTGGGATAGCTTGACTTGCGGATTCGATCTGTTCCTGTTCTAAAAGAAATTTGATGCCATTTGTTGCAAAAGGAATTTGTTCCTTATCTGCAAAATAAGAATGATGATCGTAAATTTTTTTTATAGCATCTACAGCCATTCCTTTACGATTATCTTCAAAATAAAATGCGGCAAGAGTAAAATAATATGAAGGGGTCCCTACATTTACTTTATTGAGAGGTTTCAGTATTGGATTTCGTACAGTCATTTCTGGAAGTGAAATTATTTTGCCTTTTTGTGATTCCGCAGATTCCAACCTTTTGATTATTCGCTGCAAATCAGTTAAGGACATGATTTGTTCGCATTTTTCCAGCTTATCTATCAGAGGATCAGGCTGTTCAGATGTAGCGCCACTGGCAAATGCCGGCATAAAAAAGAGTATTAATAATATGCCGGCTGCTATTAATATAGCTTTTTTCTTTCGTAAAAATAATGAGCGCTCTCTAAAATAGAGATATATGCATCCATTTAATATCGTCAGTGGAAAGAAGATATAAAGGAAAAGAGACAGAGTATCGGTTGAACTGAGCGCCTCAAAGATAGATAGCGTAAAAATTAATCCTAATGGGTAAAGACCAATTGCTATAACTTTTTGAATTCTTGCAACATATAAGAAATGGTCTTGTGATTTTTGGAGATTGTTTTGTAGTGATGAGATTTCTTTTTTTGCATCACCAATTTTTTTATTCAAAACTGTTTTTTTGTCTTTTAATTGCTTTATCTCAGAATCATGGCGAGACACCAGCTCGTTTTTCTTTTTGTAGTATTGTTGCCTCTTATTGTTAAGCTGTTTTAATATCTGGTCATTTTTTCCAGCAAGAGGTTCGGTAGAGTTCGTAATAGCCTCTGTGGACTGTAAGCCTTTTGAGGTTTCACTAAATGCATTTATGGTAATGCCAGAAATTAGAAAAATGATCACCAAAAATAGAATTAAAGGCAAGTGTGAACGACCTCTATTATTTATAATCGGTTTCATACTACCCCCAAGGTTGACAGTCGGTTAACTTATTTTCTTGTTATATCAATCTGTTTTGCTTTTTCTCTATCGAAACGCAAGAAAGCCATATCTTTATTTAGTTATCGGTATATTCCTGACAGGTATTATTTTCTTAAATTGATCTACGGCAATAGTTGCAGTCATATGGGTTGCATTGGGATTTACTTCTTCCGCAATAAAAGTCACATTTTGAGGCAGGTGGGGGACAAATGTTTGTTTGACATAACGCTCCTTTTTAGATTTATCCCCCTGTTGCACAAATACAAGATACTGATTTCCAAAGTTATCATATAAATAACTAGGAGGAGAACCATAACTACTATTTATTCCTAATTCTTTATCCTCATTACCATTATTTTGGAATGAAACTGTGCATCTCACATTGCTGCCACTTCTTTTACATTCTACAGGCCTAAATATAAAGCCTTCTGCTTCAACGGCCTTCCCTGCGGAAGTTGGAGTAGGCGGCATTGCCACCGGTCTTTCTCCAGAAGCTGTGGCCACCTCTATTCCTCTTGCCAGCAGTTCCTCAATAGCTTTTGTCCTGGCGATATTCCCGCTGGAAGCGCTGATCATCTTTGCTGTTTCAGTGTCTAATACTTTTACCGCAAGTCTTATGCTGTCTCCGAAAGGCGTTATTGTTCCTGTAATAAGGGCATCAACACCTGCGATTTTTCCCAGTTTTCTTGCAGTTTGAGGATCTATTAAACCGGTTGCAGAAAGCTTGTGCTCTTCAATGATACTCTTCAAGTGAGTTCTATCCACAACCATAAATCCTTTATCAGCGCCTGCAATCGCGATAGAAAATTCCTCTGCTAAAAATCTGCCAAGTTCCGTTACATTCCCTTGAAGATCGGTAAAATCTACTACGGCTACTATCTTTTTGCCTGCACTGGCGATATTTACCGTCATTACAGAGGATAGATTCTCTATTTCATTTTCATACGCTATTGAGTTTTGAATACCGGAAAAGAAAAAGATGATAGATAGAACGTAAACAATAATGAATCTTCTAAATTTTTTTTGCATCTCACTTGTCTCCTTATGCCATTTTGTTTTTTCTATATCCATATTTAAAAACCTTTATCAGCCCCTTGAGTTGCCTTTTGTTTAATATACTGCTCTGCTTCGCGTTGTATATCTTTTGACATAATAATCATAAGTCCTATTTTATCAAAGGTACTTAAAAACATAGTTGATTTTTCTCCTTCCCATGCATAGCGATCAGTCCCATCATCCAGTTTAGTTTTCTTAGCTTCACCAAATGTATCAAAAACCACTTTTTTTAGTTTTTCATAATTTTTAATATCATGGACAACAATATCAACTTTCATAAATCCACCTTGCCAAAAACCATAACCAAGATTTGATAGTTGCGCATCTCCGATCATTAAATCGTCCCTTTTTATTTTGTAGATATCAATATTTTTTTGGACTCCATTGAATTCCAAGCCTTTTACTTCTTTTATTTTTTTGATATCAGTACCCCACTTGATTCCTCGAAACCCATCCGGTTCTGATCCTGGTTTAAACTTTTCTTGTCCATAAGCACTTGCTGTTGCAAAAAGCATTATAAGTATAATAATCAAAGCAATTCTATTTTTCATTTTATTTACTTCCTTATTTTTTTATCGTATTCCCTTGGCGGACGTGGTTATTGTTCCTGGTAGGGGCGGCCCTGACGATATAGCTTCAGTCGATTCTCGCCACCGTCAATATGGCCCAAGGACAGTGCTCGTACTTGCGTGCTTACGGCTTCTTCGAATTGCCCGTTTCGTGCATAGGCGGCTGCGAGCGTGTCTAAGTTATTTGCTATCGGCTTGAGCTTCGTCAGCTTCAACGCCAGTTCAACAGCTCGTTTCCCGTTGTGTTGCTTTACGTCCTTGCATGTTGCAAAATGCCATGCCAATTTATTCAGAGCGTCCACATTGCCCAGCCCCCAAGACCTTTCGTATTCAGCCACCCCCTGTGCATAGAGGCTTCGCCTGAACGCATTATGGCCTGCCAGAAATGCCTGCGCCGCTTCTACCTTTTTGGCACGAGCTGCCTGCTCCGCTTCCCGCTGTTTTTCGCGAGTCAGCCGCTCGGCCTCACGCTTCTTCGCCTGGGCGCGTTTCTCCGCTTCTATCCGAATCTCACGTTCTTCTACCGCCTTCTTAATTGCAGACTGAATTTCGGCGGCTCGATTGGAACCATCCCGCGCATACGTTCCTCTACTGTCGCCGCCACCATCAAGAATGAGTTCATCCGCTGTGACGACCGCGAAGAGTGTCATGACAGAAGTCCCTCCGAATAGTCCACTCTTCGTCACTTCTACTTTGATACGGCCATCTTCCAATTCGGACCAGCGACCCGCTACACGCTGGTTGCTGATCTCGAAGTAGCAAGACCCGTCTTTAAAGAACTCGCAGCGCTCCTTCCCATACTCGTACTGTGAGTATTCGCTCCACGCACCGATTAGCTTGCTGCCTGGATCACTACATCCGGAGATCATTATCATTGCCAATACACCGAATATTATGATGAAATGTCGCAATAGAACCCTTGAACACCATGGAAATAACTTTTCCGATTTCATATTTATTCCTCCTACAATAGTTTTTTAAGTAAATTGCCTAACCTGAGATATATTTCACTTTTTTTAAGATAAAAAAGCTTTTTGTAGTTGAAGTCAGGTCACGCCCTTTTTTAACTTCCTCCGGAAAATGAGCACCTTTATAATTTTAGGGGGATTTACTAAAGGATGCATCTTGAAAATCATCTAACCTTTGAAAGCGGGGTATCTCCCATTAATGTTTCGTTAACTTTCGGCCTTTGTTTGCCCTCAGTTAAAGCCCTTACTTTTTTTGTTAGATAATTATCAAGTTCATTTATAGTCACCCATTCATCATTGTTTTCGTTCGCTTCACCTTTAAGTCCGTTGATAAGACAATGTGTGAATATCCCGCCCTTCCATTTTGGATGCTCAAGGGAATATCCTGTGGAGCTGGAGGCTGAGAAAGTCACCACTCCAGTAGTCGTAGTTTTGCTCAGTGCCGTAGCCAGACTGTTTATTTTCTCATTAACCTCATACACTCCAATACCCCTTTTGGCATATCTTTCCGATAATCCGCTTAGACCTGAATGACATGCGTCAAGATACATGATTATCTTGCCTGCCGATATGTTTTTATTCAGAATGTCTGTGAGGTCTTGGTCTGAAAAACCAGTACCACGTAAGTTCTCAACATCCGTGTCATAACAAAGATAATACAATGTTCCATCAAAATCAGTTATCCCGTGTGTTGCAATATATATCTCAACAGTATCCTCTTTTGTCGCTTTGCCAAGCAAACTGGTTAATGTTCCGATGACATTTGCCCGGGTTGCTGATGAATCGGTAAGGAGCTTTACACGTTTTTCGGGCAACTTTCCGCCGGATTCCGACCTTAAGAAGTCATAAAATTTCTTGCCGTCGCTTGCAGCATAATTCAGATTGTAACCAGGATTGTGAAACTTGCTGATTCCCATAACAACGGCATAAATGTCACCCAGCTTTGCCTTTTTGACAATCCTGACTGATTGTTCGCTTTTTTGACCGTTTCTGTCAGTACAGGTGATTTTTACCACATTAATGCCGGGTTTGAGCAAAATGGACCCATCAAAAACCGCCTTGTTATCTTCAACTGGCCTTTTGGTAATTTGATTTACGTCAAACCTATTATCCTCTGTAACGGAAA
>Ga0180015_1000533_pt1 | contig 10845 bp, 9 predicted proteins | sample KR13_S2_MetaG_FD_116508 | JGI IMG/M metagenome (GOLD analysis project Ga0180015, IMG submission 116508) | Groundwater microbial communities from the Olkiluoto Island deep subsurface site, Finland - KR13_S2_MetaG | ecosystem: Environmental > Aquatic > Deep subsurface > Groundwater | place...
AGTTCAGCGGCCTGGGAGGCCATTTTGTTGACGGTCTGGCGCATACCGAGGCCGAACTCGGCATTGTCTTCAAACAGGGAGTTGGCCCAAGTCGGCCCCCGGCCATCATCCCGCTTGCAATAGGGAGTGGTGGGCAGGTTACCGCCGTAAATGGAGGAGCAGCCGGTGGCATTGGCGATCATCATCCGGTCGCCGAAGAGCTGGGTGGCCAGTTTGATGTACGGCGTCTCGCCGCAGCCCACACAGGCGCCGGGATACTCAAACAGGGGGCGGAGCAGCTGGCTGCCCTTGATAGTGGTCGGCTTGACCTCGTTATAGTCAAGCTCCGGCAGGGTGAGGAAAAAGGCGTAATTGCCTGATTCCCGCTGGCGGATCTCTTCGTTATTAACAGCCATGGCCAAGGCCCGATCCTCGGTCTTTTTGCCGTCCGCATCCTTCTTGCGGGCCGGACAGACGGAGACACAATGACTACAACCGTTGCAATCCTCGGTGGACACAGAGATGACAAATTTACGGCCCTCGAACTCTTTGCCCACGGCGTCGGCACTTTGCAGGGTGTCCGGCGCACCGGCCAGGGCATCCTTGGTAACGATTTTCATGCGGATGGAGGCGTGGGGGCAGACCAATGAGCACTGACCACACTGAATGCAGGTGTTCGCATCCCACAAGGGCACTTCCACAGCGATATTCCGTTTCTCATACTGGGTGGTGGCGGTGGGCCAGGTGCCGTCACAGGGCATCTGGGAAACCTTGATGGTGTTACCCTTGCCCTCGATCATCTTTGCCGTCACCTCTTTGACAAAGGCAGGCGCATTGGCCGGTACGGTTGGCGGCAGTTCGTGGCCGGTGATTGCGCTTGGCACAGCAACGGCAACGATATTGTTCACCGCTGCGTCCACGGCGTCATAGTTCATCTTGACCACCTTTTCACCTTTGTTGCCGTAGGTCTTCTTGATGGCGGTCTTGATGGAGCTGATAGCCTCTTCCTTGGTGATGATGTCGGAAATCAGAAAAAAGGCAGTCTGCATGATCATATTGATACGGGCGCCAAGACCGAGGGCCGCGGCAAGGCTCAGGGCATCGATGATGTAAAATTTCAGTTTCTTGTCGATCATCTACTTTTGAACCTTGGCCGGCAGGTGATTCCAGACCTCATCCTTGCTGAAGGAGGTGGTGAGCAGAAAGGTGCCGTTTTCTTCGATGTTGGCCAGCATATCGTACTGGTCAAGAAAGGTGAACTTATGGCAGGCGATGAAACTGGCCTTGTTGATAAGATAGGGAGCCATGATCTTGTTCTTGCCGAAACGCAGGTGGCTGGTGGTGATGGACCCTGATTTTTTGGAATCGTAGACAAAATAGCCCTGGGCGTTGTTGTCGGTCTCGGTGCCGATGATCTTGATGCTGTTCTTATTGGCGCCCACGGTGCCGTCCGCCCCTAGGCCGTAGAACATGGCCCGGTGGACATCCTTGCCTTCGATATCGTAGGTCTTGTCGTAGTCGAGGCTGGTAAAAGCCACATCATCATCAGGCCCCACGCAGAAATGGTTCTTGGGGTCTTTTGCACCCATATTGTCAAACACTGCCTTGACCATGGCCGGAGTAAACTCGGCGGAGCCCAAACCATAACGGCCACCGAGGACGATTGGCGCTTTTGACAGCACCCCTGCGTCCTGGGCCTCGCCGACAACGGTGCGGACATCCTGATACAGCGGCTCGCCGGCCGCGCCATTCTCCTTGGTCCGGTCGAGCACGGTGATGCGCTTCACACTGTCCGGCAGGGCACCGATAAGACCGCTTGCGCTGAAGGGCCTGAAGAGCCTTACTACGACAAGGCCGACTTTTTGTCCCTGGGCTATGAGATATTCCACCGTGGCGCGCACCGTCTCGGCTCCGGAAGCCATAACAACAATGACATCCTCGGCATCAGGGGAGCCGAAATAATCAAAAAGATGGTATTTGCGGCCGGTGAGTTGGGCGAACTTGTCCATGGTCTCCTGGACAATGTCCGGGACTGCCTCATAGAATTTGTTCACTGTTTCGCGGCCGGTGAAATTAACATCCGGGTTCTGGGCCGTGCCTCGCATCATCGGCCGATCCGGGAAAGACCGCGCTTACGGTGAGCGATAATCAGCTCTTCGTCGATCATGCTCCGCATGTCATCTTCAGAAAGCTGCTCGATTTTCTGGATTTCATGGGAGGTGCGGAAGCCATCAAAGAAATGCATGAAGGGGATGCGTGACTTGAGCGTTGACTGGGTGGCGATGAGCGCCATGTCCTGGGCTTCCTGGACATTCTGAGCGCCGAGCATGGCCCAGCCGGTCTGCCGGGCTGCCATGATATCGCTGTGATCTCCGAAGATAGACAATCCCTGATAGGCCAGGGCGCGGGCGGAGATATGAAAAACCGTTGGGGTCAACTCGCCGGCAAGCTTGTTCATATTGGGCAAAAGAAGCATCAAACCCTGGGATGCAGAGAAAGTGGTGCACAGGGAGCCGGTGGTGAGGGAGCCGTGCAAAGCACCCGCCACCCCGGCTTCGGACTGCATCTGGCTTACGGTGGGAACCGAGCCCCAGATGTTCTTCTGCCTGGCATTGGCCTTGGTGTCGGACTCTGCCGCCATGGAGGTTGACGGGGTGATGGGGTATATGGTGATAATTTCGCTGGTGGCGTAAGCCACATGGGTGCACGCCTGGTTGCCGTCAATGGTGACCATTTTTCGGGACATGTTTCTGTTTCTCCTGTTGTTATTGTTTCAATTCGGTTTCTAAAAAAAATCGTTTTTGCCTGTCTTTCAGTTCAAACGCTGGCGGCTAACGCCGCGACAATCTTCTTGGGCAATTTGCCCAATGAATCGAACTGCGGTTCAAACATCTTTTTCAAAACTCCTGTTGTCGTGGCGGAACCATTTCCGCCGTATACTTTTTTCTCGTCAATAGTCGGCATATGGGTCATCAGGGGACACACGCCACATGCTTTACGCTTGGTCATGTCGTGGGTCAGGGCGATGATCTCCTTCAAGGCTCCTTCTTCGCCGGCATAGATCATCTCCCTGCCGATCTTGTCTGCAAGCCCGGTTCTTTCAATTACCGCCATCACTTCCCCCTTGACCCGGCACATGGCAAAACCAATCCCGGCCCGACGAACCCTGTCCACCAGCAGGGACAAAGCGTCTTCCCCCGAAGCATCGATGTCATTGATACCGTCAGCGACCAGAAGGATGAATTTCAGCTCAGGATTGGCGGTGCGAATCCGGAACACCTGTTCGTCCAGATAACTGGCATTGGCAAAAAAAAGTGTCCCGTCAAAACGAATCACCGCGATATGACTGCACACCCGGAGTCCGTGATCGATGGCGCATCCCAATACGCCTTCATTACTCATCGCCAGGGTCGACACATTGGGATGCATCCTTCGATACAAAAACACCGCCACGGAAAGACAAACGCCCAGCAGAATTCCCTTGTCCAGATGCGGGGCAAAAACAAGAGTGGCGCAAAAACTGGCCACGGCGATTATCCCATCCGCCTTCTGCGCCTTCCAGGCATGAGCAAACCCTTTCACCTGCACAAGGCTGATAACCGCCATCATAATGACTGCGGCGAGAACTGCCTGGGGCAGGTGATACAAAAGGGGAGTCAGAAACAGCAAGGTCACGGTAACGACAATTGCACTGAAAACATTCGCCAATCCTGTCTTGCCGCCGGCCTGCAGATTCACCGCTGATCTCGAGAACGAGCCTGACACAGGATAGGAACCGCTGATGGAACCGAGGATGTTGGCCAGTCCCTGCCCTATCAATTCCTGATTGGCATCAAGCTTTTGCCCTGTTTTCGCGGCGATGGCCCTGGCGATGGAAATTGCCTCCATAAAACCGAGCAGGGAAATAATCGCGGCATAGGAAAAAAGCTGCGAAAATACCTGGAGGTTTAATTCCGGAAAGCGCAGGGAAGGAATACCTTGGGGGATATTGCCAACCACCGCACCTCCGCCGGTGAGAACCAAACGATTTTCCGGCAAAGCATTATTGCCTGCCTTGATCCGCCATGTCCGACCATCTTCTTTCATTTCCGGCGGGGTCTCCCCCTTCCGGTAATAAACAACCCCATCTTTCGTTTGAACAGCGCTGAGTTGCATGGATCGCAAGGCTGATCTGTCGGCCTGGATCTTTCCCTTGGCCTCATCAAGCATGAGGCTATGCACCGCCTTATTGTGCTGCATTTCCAAAAGCGCCAACGGGTCAAAACCGGTCTTGTTTTTGGCCGCATTGATTTCGCCGATCACCGTCGAACGCTGTTCGCTATAAATCCTTATTTTTTCCACGCCATGATTGAACTCTTTCACCAGCCCCTGAATTTCCTGCGAGCGTAAATCCTCAAGCGAGACGGTCTGGTGGCGCTCAAAGCCGGTGAACCAGGAAATCAGGGTGGTGATCACAACTGCGGCCAGAATTGCCGGTGCTTTCGGGTACGCTCTTTTCAGGCCCACCATGACGGCAATGGCCAGGACGGCCATGCCGAATGTCGGCCAGTGGATGTATTGCATGCCCCTCTGCAGCACAAGAAAAATGGTTTCGTAGTGGTATCCCGCCTTGTCGACCTCAACCCCGAATATTTTCGACAACTGCGAAGAAGCTATAATAATGGCGGCAGCATTGGTAAACCCGCTGACCACCGGATGGGAGAGAAAATTGACCACGAGTCCGAGCCGGAAGACGCCAAGACAGAACTGAAAGAGGCCAACAATAAAGGCCAGCATGATGGCGTAGGCGATAAACTGCTCACTGCCCGCAGTGGCAATGGACTCAAGAGACGCTGCGGTCACCAGGGAAACCACCGCCACAGGACCTGTGGCGAGTTGCCTGCTCGACCCGAAAAAAGCCGCCACCATCGGCGGGAGAAAGGAAGCATACAAACCGTAATACGCCGGCAGGCCTGCGAGCTGGGCATAGGCCATGGACTGAGGAATCAGCACCAGTGCCACGGTAATGCCGGCCACCGCATCCGCCTTGAATTTTTCCTTGTCGTACTCCCTGAGCCAGGGCAGAAACGGAAACAATTTTAGAAGCAAAAGAAAAATCTCCCTTGTGTATCCACGATTAAGCAAACTGTTCCACTATGCCGTCGCGACTAGGCTTTGCCTTTTTTAAGCTCTGCCGACTTTTTCATCAGACTTTCACGGGTTTTCGCCCTGAACTTTTCCAACTCCCCTGCGACCTCAGGATATTTAATCGATAGAATTTCACAGGCGAGATAGGCTGCATTCTTTGCGCCATCAATCGCCACGGTTGCCACAGGAACCCCCGGAGGCATCTGCACCGTGGCGTACAGCGCGTCAACTCCGTGCAGAGCCCCTGATGCCAGAGGAACCCCGATAACCGGCAAAGTGGTGTGGGCGGCAATGACCCCGGCCAAATGCGCCGCCATTCCGGCGCCGGCAATAATCACCTCAAGGCCCCGCTCTCTGGCCGTACCGGCATATTCCGCTGTTTTATCCGGAAGACGATGTGCGGAACTGATATCCATCTCATAGGGAATGCCCATTTCCGCAAGCACCGCTCCTGCCTTTTCCATAACCGGAAGATCAGAGTCGCTGCCCATCAGAATTCCAACAAGTGGTTTGCTTTGCATTATTCTCTCCTTTGTTCTGATTTTTTCGGTGCGCCGGCGCACCACCATTTTCAGATCTGAAAACCTGTATTATTTTCCCTGCCCCACAGACTCATGGGGCAATCTTTATATCTCTTAAGGTGGCGATAACCCTCAACAACGCTCTGGCTGCTTTTTCCGGCCCGGACGCTTCATACCCTGGAATGCCAAGCCGAGTCCGCAACTGACCGACCTTTACTCCGGACTCGAATGCCGCCTCAAAAACCTTTCCGGCCAAATCTTCATGCGACTCTTTATATTGTGGCGGGCCAAAAATATTGGCAAAGTACGAATGAACCAGACCGGTGGATGTTGTCGTTCCCTTGGCCATTACCGCCCCTTCCCGGAAAACGTTCAGCGCCTGGGCAGGGCTGGTAAATTGCTCAAGAATCGGATGCTCCGGGTCGACCTCTTCATAATTGTTGGCGTACAACAGGTAATCCAGAGGATACCCTTTCAGAACATCTTCAATGGTCGCCACCGGCAGCACGACACGGGCGTTGACCTTCTGCGGACTCATGATGATGGCCCTGTCAATCTGCCCGAAAGCATAGCCTTGCTGCAGGTCATCCAGGCGGATAAATGCGCCGATTTCCGTGCCGTAGGCAATAAGCCGTCCTGCCTCATCAATCTCGATCGAACCCATGTCATCGGCAACGATCCGCATTTCCCGGATATACGTTTCCCCGAGAATCCGGAATGCTTCCAGCGTTTCCGATTTTCCAGCAGCCGTATCCCCGATAAGCAGGATGTTAGCCTCTATACCGGTTTTGACAAAACCGCCTTTGAGGGAAATATGCACCATGGCCCCATGAAAAGGCAGGCGCCCGCGCTTCATCATGATCACATTGTGAAGGGTCAGGGTCATTTTTTTGAGATAGCCGAAATAGCCGAACCGATCTTCAAGCGGCACAGCTGCGACCAGCAAGTTATGCCCGGCATCATCGAAAAATACCGTTGGCAGATCACCGAATTGAACCATTTGTTCAGGAGGAGCGCCAAAAACATATACTGCATCGGGACCAGCACTAATCTGCTCGTCCGTGGCCAACTCGAAGAGGTTGGCGACAGAGGAGCCCAACCCCATAAATTGGTGGTGAAAGTATATAAAAACAACGAGCGATCCGACCTGCGCCGGATAACAGAGGAAATCCTCCGGCGCTAAAACCAGGTCACTCAGCGGGTTGACCTCTGTCCGCTGGAATTGTCCGGTGCGCTTGTTTGTCGGGGGATCGATAATCAGGGGAGGAGCAATCCATATCTGACGGATAAACGGTATTTCACCCAATATTTTCTCATACGGTGTCGGCAGGCCGGAAACTTTTGCCACAGCAATAATGCCGACCTTGCATCCAGCCGCAACATGTCGATATACCCGAGGATGACTGCCTGTGATATTCTCGCAAATATTGCGATACAACGAGCGAACTTGATGCGCCAAGGAAACAAGCGTCTCATTAAAAGCACGGTGGGGACGCTGATCCATGCAGTTTGGCCCGGGCTCGGAATACAGCACCATATAACGATCAAAGGATCGCCAATAATCGTACAGTTTTTCCACGAATTCATGAAAAGCCTGCTGCCGCAGCGGGTCAGACAAGAAAGCCGCCGAGGGGAGCAGAGAAACTACCTGCGCCACCGGATGTTCGCTCAGTGCTTTCAGGATATTGATGAACAGTCTCTTATCCCTGTCACTCTCGAGACATAAGCCCAATTCCGACAACAGCGGTGATTCGTCGCAACGGAGATCAGCTATGTACTGGTTGAGCAACTCGTCGAATACTTCACTGTGAATGAGCTCTCTTTGCGACTCGCAGATCTTGCCGTCCGTGCTGATGATAATTTGCTTCCCTTGCCTGTGGATTTTTTTTGCCGCCATAATGAGTCGCTCCGACCAACTGCTTGAATACAAAAAAAAAGGCCGAAGAATCCTTAAAAAGGATGCATCGACCTTCATTCCAAGAACCGCACTCAACCCTTGAGTCGGCTGGACAAAATATCAGATATGTTTCAGGCAAAAAAAAAACGCACAATATCAGAAACAAGTCAGATATCGTACGGTCCTTTCTTGGCAGGTGCTTTTGACACCCCCCAAGTCTCAACCTATGTAAGCAAGAACTTACCTTGTGATGCCCAGGAAGTCAACGGAAAAATCCGCTCATTTCTCCGAAGACAGAAAAGAGCTTTCAAGACAGGTCCGGGGCCGAATTAAGAGTGAATAAAATTATTCTCTCGCCGGTCACAGTACTAATATCCGTGTGCAAACTTTTGACCTTTTTGCCTACAATGCCTTCTATGACGGCCTCTAGCAAAGGACGCCCTTTTTCAAGCAAGGTACACCGCACCTGTTTAATCAATTCTCGCCCGTTGGTAACATCGGCAGCACCTGCCAGCTGGTACTCCGCCTTAGTCAATACCCCTTTCAGACGCACAAGAACCATGTCATCGACAATATACGTTTTGGTTTCAAGAGGTCCGCGCCCCATATATTCCTTTTCAAATCTGATGATCGCATCGCTGATCTCCGCCTCGATCATACCCGTACTCTTCATTTTCCTTTCCTCTCTTGCCTGCCCGAAAACTCACCAGTCAAAACAGTATACCCCCCGATACTTCAAACCTGTAGTGGAGTACAATGTGCGGGACAAAAAAAAGCTGGCCTGAACAATCCGTTCAAACCAGCTTTGCGTTTCACACTAAGGATGAATGTATTAATTATCCTCTTTTACCTCTTTCACCGCACCATAATTCACCAGCTCAAGGATAGCCATCTCGGCTGCATCACCGAGGCGATTGCCGGTTCTGATGATCCTGGTATATCCGCCGTTACGGGTCATATACTCATCTTTCAGGACATCAAACAATTTGGCCACGACTTTCTTGTCCTGCATAAAAGATAAAGCTTGGCGGCGGGCATGGAGATCGCCACGCTTTGCCAAGGTAATCATCTGATCAGCCACCTTGCGCACTTCCTTGGCCTTGGGGGTGGTGGTAATAATTCTCTCATGCTCGATCAGAGAGGTAACCATATTGCGCACCATGGCTTGACGGTTGGATGTTGTCCTGCCAAGTCTCTTGCCTGCTTTTCTATGTCTCATAACTACCCTCTTCCCGGATTTATGACTGCTCTTCAGACACTTTGTCTGACACGACAGGAGGCTCCCAGCCTTCTAATTTCATGCCCAGCGAAAGTTCCATCTCAGACAGCAACTGTTTGATCTCATTGAGAGATTTACGACCAAAGTTTTTGGTCTTCAGCATTTCCGCCTCGGATTTCTGCACCAGCTCGCCGATATAACGGATATCCGCATTACGGAGGCAATTTGCTGAACGGACGGAAAGCTCAAGATCCTCCACGCTACGATAGAGGTTCTCATTGACAGGAGACCGATTGTCAACGCGTGCATCATCAATGGCTGGCTCAACAGATTCTTCATCAAAAGCGATAAAGACCTGCAACTGTTCCTTCATTATTTTTGCTGCATAGGCCAAGGCATCCTCGGGCCGTACACTGCCATCGGTGGTAATTTCCAAAGTCAGCTTATCGTAATCGGTCTGCTGACCAACACGGGCCTGGCTGACAAGGGACTTCACGTTGACAATGGGCGTAAAAATAGCATCGATGGGAATTACCCCGATCACTTGCTCTTCGGGCTTGTTTTTCTCGGCAGGGACATATCCTTTGCCCCATTTCACCTCAAATTCAGCCTTGAAAACACCCTCGCCGGTGATGGTGCAAATCTCCTTATCGGGATTCATAATCTCCACCTTGCCCCCGGAGAGAATATCCCCGGCCGTAACCGTGCCCAACTTGTTCTTTTCAATCCGGACGACCTGAGAGCCGGGAGTATTAAGTTTCAATCGCACTTCTTTAAGATTAAGGATGATCTGGGTAACGTCTTCCTTAACCCCTGGAATTGTTGACAACTCATGAAGAGCGCCATCGATTTTCACCGATGTAATAGCCGCCCCCTGGATGGAAGACAAAAGTATCCTCCGCAGGGAATTCCCGATAGTCGTGGCAAAACCCCGCTCTAAAGGCTGACAGATAAATTTGCCGAAACTTTTTGTATGGCTGTCCTGGTCTACTTCCAGTCTTTCAGGAATGATAAGCTCATGCCAATTTCTGTAAAACGGATCAGACGCAAGTGTCATGGTTTCTATTGCTCCACGGTTGGCTAATTATTTGGAGTAAAGCTCTACAATCAACTGCTCCTGAATCGGCATGGTGATTTCCTGCCGAACCGGCAATGCTTTCACAGTTCCCTTGTAGTTATCCTTATCAAGCTCCAACCAGCTTGGCACACCCCGGCGCACAACGGCTTCAAGGCTCTCATTGATGGCACCGACCTTGCGGCTTTTTTCCTTCAAGGTAATGACGTCATTCACAGAAACCCGGAAGGAAGGAATGTTCACCTTTCTTCCATTTACCTCAATATGATTATGGCGCACCAATTGACGCCCCTGATTACGGGAATTTGCATAACCAAGACGGTAAATCACATTATCGAGCCTGCTTTCCAGGAGCATCAACAGGTTTTCACCGGTAACTCCCTTGATCCGCTCGGCAATCTCAAAGTATTTGCGGAACTGGCCTTCCAGCATGCCATAGATCCGACGGACCTTTTGCTTTTCCCGCAACTGAATGGCATAGTCGGAAACCTTGCGCATACGGGCCTGCCCATGCTGCCCTGGGGCAAAAGAACGCCTTTCAAAGGCGCACTTGTCCGAATAACATCTGTCGCCTTTCAAAAACAACTTGAGTTTTTCCCGCCGACACTGCCGGCATTCCGCGCCTCTATATCTGGCCAATTTGGACCTCCACTCAATCTCACTCAATCATACTTTAATTATCAAACACCCTGCAACCCGCCTGCTTTGCTACACCCTTCTTCTCTTGGGTGGCTTGCAGCCATTATGCGGCACTGGGGTCACGTCACGGATAACGCTGACATCAAATCCATTGGTCTGCAAAGCCCGGATAGCGGATTCACGTCCAGGGCCAGGCCCATTGACCCTAACCTCAACCTTGCGCATCCCATGTTCCTGGGCTTTTTTCGCCGCGGCATCAACCGTATTCTGCGCAGCAAAAGGAGTGCTTTTCCGTGACCCCTTGAACCCCAGACAACCGGCACTGGACCAGGAGATCACATTCCCCTGCCTGTCCGCAAAAGTAACCAAGGTGTTGTTAAAGGTGGAG
>Ga0180015_1000534_pt1 | contig 10841 bp, 10 predicted proteins | sample KR13_S2_MetaG_FD_116508 | JGI IMG/M metagenome (GOLD analysis project Ga0180015, IMG submission 116508) | Groundwater microbial communities from the Olkiluoto Island deep subsurface site, Finland - KR13_S2_MetaG | ecosystem: Environmental > Aquatic > Deep subsurface > Groundwater | place...
GCGGATAACCCAATGGGTTATCCGCTCAACGCAAGTGGTTAACCCCTTGTAACCCCGCATTAATGCGGGGTTACGACGGCCCGGAGGGTGAAAATTGCACGCCTCCGTGCAATTTTCAGGTACTACCAATGGATGATACAGGCATAGTCGCCGCGCTCCAGTGTGGAGACTCTTCTGCCATTGAAGAATTGACCCGTGTGTATGGAAACCGATTGCTCCGCTCGGCCTGGTTACTGTTGAAAAATTCTACAGATGATGGATTCTTCTTCCTCTGGATCACTCCATCCACTGCACTAAGTCCGAGAGCGGCAGGCGGTCTGTTCTCTTAACGGGACTGGGTTCCTCCGGCCAGCCAACAGCAAACAGGATGGCTGGGCGGATAGAGACCGGCCAGCCCACGATCTTCCGGATGACGGCGGGTCGAATCCAGCCGATCCAACAGGTGCCGAGGCCAAGTTCCATTGCCTGGAGCACGAGGTGTTCCCCGGCTATGCCCAGATCGATCCAGGCATAGTCCACACCCGAAAGCCATGGCGCCACCCGATGCGTTACTACCGCGCGGCACATACCCATAACGATCATAACAGGCGCCCCGACCACCCATTGTGCCGACAACCCCGGCAACAGGCCCCGGGATGCGATTGCCTTCCGGGTTTCTTCACGTGTTACCACGGAAAAGCGCCACGGCTGACGGTTACAGGCGGATGGCGCCCATCGGGCGGCATCCAGCATCTTTTCAATTGCTTCCCGCGGCACGGGGTCCGGGCGATACTCCCGGCAACTCCACCGGGATTGAATCAAGGCCGATAATGAAGACGCATCAGGCTGGGGTTGATCCGCCATTTTATATAAATCCTTACGCCTGTACATCTAAGAACGAATATCCCCGGCGCCAAATAACCACGGATTACTATTGCAAACATAAAACCAACTCTTATAATAATGGTTATTCAAAAAAATGAAAGATAAAGTCGGAGTGGTCTTCGGGTACGGATACGCAAATTCCACCCCCGAATAGGAAAGGAAAGAAGATATGAAAAAAGCCCTGCGAACGACCAAAACGGTTGCTCCCGCCAAACGCGTGACCTTCCAGGTCACGGCCAACCCGAAGAGTGAAGTCTTCCTCGCCGGCACGTTCAACCAATGGGATTCTCGCCGACACCAGATGAAAGACACCCGGGACACCGGCAAGTACTCGATCACCCTGATGTTGGCCAAGGGTGAATATGAATACAAATTCGTCATCAACGGCAACTGGGTGGTTGATCCTGAATGCCAGAACTGGGTGCGCAACTCATTGGGTACGCTGAACAGCGTTGCCAAGGTTGATTAATCCCGGGCCTGGCCATTCGTGATTACCTTTTCCGATAATTTTCAGGAAAAGGGTTTATTTCGTGTCCCGGCAGGGATTCGGCTTGCCCTTCGGCTTCGCTCAGGGCCTTGAGCCTGTCGGAAAGGATGAATCCGTCTCTGGGTTGCAAAGCCCCTACCTAATAATTTCCTATTGATTAGGTCCCGATCCGGATCGGGACAACTTTGCCGTTCTCCCGAACAGCCTCGACACCCATCCGCTGTGGCGGACAATCCCGGTAAACATCCAACGCCCCATGTTCAACGTTGAACACTCAACGATTCAGCCTCCTTATATGTTTGAATGTTTAATTTTTTCATTTGATCATTCCCTTCCATCCCGACACAATAACAGTATCCATGAATCCAGCACCCAAACGAACCCGGAATAAGAAGCCCCCAGCAACTATCGTCGCCGAACTCCCGAAGCTGGTGCAGGACGACCCGTATCTGGTGCCATTCACCGACCGGATCACTCAACGCGTTGCCCAGTGGAAAACTGCGGAACAACGTTTGACCGGCGGGACCGTGGCGCTGGAGGATTTCGCATCGGGGCACGAGTATTTCGGTCTGCACCGCGTCGGCGACGAATGGGTACTCCGGGAATGGGCGCCCAACGCCACGGCGCTGGCGCTGATGGGAACTTTCACCGGCTGGCGGGAACAACCAGATTTCGCTTATCACCCGATTGGCCGGGACGGTGTCTGGGAACTGCGCCGGCCGGTTTCGGCCATGGCGCATGGCGACCTGTACCGTTTACGCATGCATTGGAACGGCGGCGAAGGCGATCGCATTCCGGCCTACGCTCGCCGCGTGGTTCAGGACAACACCACGAAAATCTTTAATGGCCAGGTTTGGGCGCCGCTGGAGCCTTATGTCTGGAAACATCCGGATTACCGGCGGCCGCTTGTTGCGCCTCTGATTTACGAAACCCACGTCGGCATGGCGCAGGAAGAAGGCAAGGTCGGAACATACCGGGAATTCACCGAGCGCGTTTTGCCGCGGATTGCGGAGGCCGGCTACAACACGCTCCAGATCATGGCCGTCCAGGAACATCCGTATTACGGATCGTTCGGATACCACGTGACCAATTTCTTCGCCGTCTCCTCGCGATTCGGCACGCCGGAGGAATTCAAAGAACTGGTCGATGCCGCCCATGCGCGGGGTCTGGCGGTCATCATGGACCTGATCCATTCGCATTCCGCCCGCAACGAAGTGGAAGGCCTGAGCCGGTTCGACGGCACCCTCTATCAGTATTTTCATGACGGTCCCCGCGGCGTTCACACCCTGTGGGACTCACGATGTTTCGATTACGGTAAGCACCAGGTGCTTCATTTCCTGCTCTCCAACTGCCGCTTCTGGATGGATGAGTATCATGTCGACGGGTTCCGGTTCGACGGCATTACCAGCATGCTCTATTTTCATCATGGCCTGAGCAAGGCCTTTACATCCTATCACGATTACTTCGATACCAGCGTAGATGAGCAGGCTTTGACCTATCTGGCCCTGGCGAATAAGGTTATCCACGCGGTCCGGCCCGACGCCATGACGGTGGCGGGAGATGTCAGCGGCATACCCGGCCTGGCGGCGCCCCTTGAAGCCGGCGGCATGGACTTCGATTATCGGCTCGCCATGGGTGTGCCGGATAACTGGATCAAGCTCATCAAGGAAGTACCGGACGAGCGCTGGCCCATTAACGGAATGTGGCATGAGTTGACCAACAAACGCCACGACGAGAAAACCGTCAGCTATGCCGAATCGCACGACCAGGCGCTGGTGGGCGACCAGACCCTCATTTTCCGGCTCATCGAGCGGGACATGTATGACCATATGTCTCCGGCGACCCGCAACCTGACGGTGGACCGGGGCCTGGCCCTGCACAAGATGATCCGGCTTGTGACGCTGGGAACGGCCGGCAACGCCTACCTGAATTTCATGGGCAACGAATTCGGCCACCCGGAATGGATTGACTTTCCCCGCGAAGGCAACGGCTGGTCCTACCACTATGCCCGGCGCCAATGGCATCTGCGGGACGATCCCAACCTGGTCTACCATTTCCTGGCCGACTTCGATAAAGCGATGATCGGTCTGGCCCGGCTGACGAAACTGCTGGATCACCCGCCGCCCCTGCTCCGGGTCGAACATTGCGACAACCTGATCCTGGGATTCGAACGGGCCGGCTTGCTGTTCCTGTTCAATTTCCATCCCACCCGTTCCTATCCCGATTACGGGGTGGAAACGGCGCCGGGAATATACACGTTGGCCTTGAATACCGATTCCCCTTGTTTTGGCGGACACGGCTTAGTGGTGGACAACTTAACTTACCGCACAATAGCGGACGCCCAAGGCCGCCACTGGGTCAAGGTATATCTCCCCAGCCGCACCGCGCTGGTTTTGCGCCGGGAATACGCCTGACGCGGCCTGGCAGCGTAGCAATAAAAACATGATACAAAACAAGTTTGGAGCGCGCAAGCCGGACCTGCCTACGCCGGAGCGGCTTCGCGCAGGCAGGGCTTGCGCTTTGGTTTCGGCGAAGCTCGCCCTTCGCCGGGGCAAAGCGATAGCGCAGGCTATCGCACTCCATATAAATCACCTTAAGAAAACAAGATTATGAGGGGAAGTATTATGAACACATCCGATAAAGTCATATTGCGCGACCTGACCCAAAGGTATCTGGATATTTGCCGGAAAGATGTCCAGCAGGAACGCCGCGCTCTCTGGCGCCGGCACAACAGCTTGAAACGCAACCGACCGTTGATCTATATCCGGGCCTTTGCGTTTGACGAGCTGCCGCAATCCCGATGCGTCTGCCAGGACCCGTTTTTCCACGACTACGAACATTCGTTCCGTTACCTGTTATTCTGGGACAGCCTGAATGATGACTCGATCTTTGAGCCCTGGATCACCGTTAACGCCATTCATCGTTGCGCCGGCTGGGGCGTGGACATCCCCCGCCGTGTCAGCGACGACCCGCGCGGATCGTTCAAGATTGATTATCCCATCAAACAGCTTGAGGACATCGAGAAACTATGCGCGCCGCGGCACGAGATTGACGAAGCCGCAACCGCCGAACGCCTCGCGCGCTTGCAGGAAGCCATCGGCGACCTGATTACCATCAACGTCGATCGGGCGCCGTCCTACCGGATGTGGACAGGCGACATTTCCACCAACCTGGGCCATCTGCGGGGAATGGAACATATCATGATGGATATGCTGGATCATCCCGAATGGCTGCACCGCTTGGTGGCCTTCATGCGGGACGGCATCCTCCGGACGCACGAGCAGGCGGAAGCCGCCGGCGACTGGGGACTGGGCGCCCACCAGAACCAGGCCATGCCCTATGCCGGGGAACTGCGCGATCCCGCCGCCAACGTCAATGGCGTCCAACGCAAGGAATTATGGGCTTTCATGGCCGCGCAGGAATTCACGTGCGTTTCACCGGAGATGCACAACGAATTTCTGCTCCAGTACCAGTTGCCTATTCTTAAAGCCTTCGGCCTGGTCGCCTACGGCTGTTGCGAGGACCTGACCCGCAAGATAGACATATTGCGGCAAATTCCGAATCTAAGGCGCATTGCGGTGTCACCCTTTGCAGATGTCGCCCGGTGCGCCGAGCAGATTGGCGCCGATTATATTCTGAGCTACCGCCCCAGTCCCACCGACATGGTCGGCTACGATTTCAATCCCGATCGGATCCGCCGCATTTTACGGCACGATCTCGAAGCCTGCCGGAACTGCCACGTGGACATCACCCTGAAAGACGTGGAAACCGTCCAGGACGATCCGGACCGCGTCCGCCGCTGGGTGGCCCTGACGCGGGAAGTCATCGATTCAGTCTGGCATTAACGCGCCACGGTCCGCGACCCACAATGCTTTTTTAATTGCGGCTTTTCTTTACGGCTTAAATACGCGGAGCTTCAAATCTCTGATCGGCCTGAAGTGTTTGGCATTGCTGGCGCATAAGGTTAAATCATGTTCAGAAGCCGTCGCGGCGATGAGGGCATCCCCGCGCAGGTCAAGGACGTCCATTTTGACGCCCCCGGCAAATCGGCCGGTCGTCCCCTTTCTCACAACATGGGTGACATCAAAACCAGCCTGGGACAGCATCCAGCCGTGCATGATGCCGACATTTCCCATTCCGATAATGAGGCTTTGTATACCATGCTCCTTACCAAGCTTCTTTCCATCAGAATCCCCGTAAACAGCTATCGGTACTGTTTCTGCACCATCTGCAGTTGCTCGCGGATTGGAATGTTGTTCGGGCACTTGGGTTCACACTCCCCGCATCCGGTACAACCATCCGCGCGTTTGCCCGCCTCCATTTTTTCATACTGATTGCGGGCCCAGCTACGAAGTCCGAATACATGATCGTAAATGTAGATCTTGAAGTTTCCGGGAATATCCACGCCGTGAGGACAGGGCATACAATAGCCGCACGTCGTGCAAAACCGTTTTTGGATGGTCTGAAACTCGTTCAAAATAGCCTGGACTTGCGCCCATTCGGACGGACGAAGATTGTCAAACCTGTTGGCCGTGGCCACGTTCTCCCGCAGTTGCTCCAGGGTGTTCATGCCGGAACAGGCACTACTGACCGCGGGATTGGAAAGCACGAATCGCAAAGCGGCTGCGGCCGTGGTCGCCGCCCCGCCGGGAATCAGTTTCTGAAGCGTTGCCGAGGGCGCTGCCAGCAATCCCCCCGCCACCGGGCACATGGCCACAACCCCCACCCCCAGCTCTCCGGCGCGCTTGATGGTGGATTCATACCGACGATCAATCAGGCTATAGGGCATGGTCACGCTGTCAAAAATACCCGTTTCAACCAAACGGGTAAAATGCTCCGGCTTATCATGCCCGGTAAAGCCAATATGCCCGATAAGGCCCTCGTTCTGAGCCTTCCGCAACGCCTCCAGGGCCCCGCCCTTCCTGGTCAGCATTTCAAGCCGATCCAAAGTGAACCAACCCACTTGAAAGAATTCGAGGTAATCGACGCCGAGGATACTCATCTGAAGCTCGATTTCCCGGCGATAACTGTCCGCGGTTGTTTCCACGATCACCTTCGCTTTCCCGGACACGATCAAGCCCCTACTGCGGCCCTTCAACCCGCCGGCGGTCAGATGCTGGCATTTACCTTCAATATATCCACGGGTGGTTTCAAAGTAGTTGACTCCGGCGGCAATCGCTTCGTCGATGATTTGCGCCGCCAGATCCGGATTGTCGGCCGGCAGGCGCATGCACCCCATGGCCAGAGCGGATACCTGCAACCCGGTTTTGCCAAGGGGCCTATATTTCATTCTGCCTTTCCTTAGTAAAAACCACGCGGCATAGCGTCGGGAAACACCTCCATAAACGCATGTTCCGCCACTGCGAGGTAGAACCCGATAATTTCCCCGCCGCGAATAAAATCAAACACCTTCCGGAATCCCAGCCCCGAACAGTAGTCAATCCCTGCTCCGTCGCGGCAATGCACACATGCGCCAGGCCTTTGATTATTTGTTCTCCTTGTGGCAAACGTCACGGGTGAGCGGATGATTTGCTGCGTCACGGGACTTGGCCGGTATTGTTCGGCATCGACGGTAATGATTGGATGTTTATCGCCGGGTGCAATTTGTGCCGGCGACCCAAATTCCTCCAACACTCCGGTGCATAGCCTGATTTCAATGCCCAAATCGAACTCGACGATTTCCTCGACATCCAGGGGGAACTCCCTTTTGGCAAGTTTATGTTCGATGGCAACGGCGTTGGCCTTTTTCGCGATTTCTTTCCATCCAAAGATCGGGCGAGGCGGCAAGCGAAACATGGATCAGGACCTCCGCCTGGCTCATGATGTCCTTAGGCACAATTCCGCAATCCGCCGCTGCGGAGTCGAAGAAGCGATACCAGTCGTCCGACGCCTGTTGTAATGCAAGCACAACATTCACAAAACAGCTTCAAGGTGCAGCGCACGCGGCATTGAACTCGTCTTTTGCGAGACGAATGCGGAAGAGTCAATCACGGGATGCCGGAAAAGAAAATTCAGGATGTCGTCGTGTTACATCTCGACATTGGATATCCGGTTCGCAGGTTACAGAAAATCAGTATCATTCAGATTCCCGAGATGTGTTTGACGAAGTATGATATGATATTTCCGTCTTTATTAACCGTGGGCAACGCCGCTATCCATCACCCCAGCCGGTCGCCGACCTTCAAGGGATGGCCGCACAGAAAGGCCGCGCCGGGCATGGCCTTGCGGCCTTCCGGCTGGAGTTCGAGCAAACGCAGGGCCTGGTCGCCGGCCTGGATCACCGGGCCGTCACCTTGGTTGGATAAAATCTCGCCTGGCTTGCCCTGCCCCGCCACAACCCGAGCTTTCAGCACTTTGACCGATAACGGCTTCGGCTGGTGTATTTCCAAATAACAACCTGGCCAGGGATTGAAACCGTGAATGCGATTGTGTAACTCAACCGCCGGCCGGGACCAATCCAGGCATCCATCGCTCTTTTTCAACTTGGGCGCATACGTGGCTTCCACCGGGTTCTGGGGTGTGCGCCGAACGGTTCCCTGTCGCAGAGATTCCACCGTGCGGGCCAGCAGGTCGGCGCCCAACATGGCCAGCCGGTCATGGAGCGTTCCGGCGGTGTCATCCTCGCGGATCGGTTCCACCGCCTGATCGATAATGTCGCCGGTATCCATGCCCTCGTTGAGGAACATGGTAGTCACCCCGGTCTGCGCTTCGCCCCGGGCAATTGCCCATTGAATGGGGGCAGCACCCCGGTGTTTCGGTAACAGCGAGGCATGCACGTTGATGCAACCCTTGAGAGGGATTTCAAGAATGCCGGGCTTGAGAATCTGGCCGTAGGCTACAACAACAATCAGGTCCGGCGTCAGCGCCCGGATGGCCTGAACGCTTTCCGGTGCATTGACATTTTCCGGGGTGAGGATGGGAATCCCGCGGACTGCGGCGAGCGCCCGCACGGGACAGGGCGCCGTTTGAAGCGACCGACCCTTCGGCCGGTCCGGCTGGGTCACCACCCCGACGACCGAATCCGACACGCCGGTCAGCAACCGGTCCAGGCAGGGACACGCCAGCTCCGCCGATCCCATGAAAACAATGCGCATAAGAATGCCTTTGAAAAAATCACTTCATCAGCTTCCGCAGGTTTCGGTCAGACTCCGCGGCAATTCGCTCATGCAGGCTACGACCAAGGGCATCCATCGTCACCAGGGCGGGGAAATCCTTGACGATCAGCTCCCACATTGCTTCGGCCGAGCCGAATGACTTCATGAAATGGACTCCCCCAATCCGTTCAACCTTGTCCGCCAGGACTTGCGCGGCGCCGCCGACGGCATGAAGATAAACGCATCCGTGTTTTGCGCAAGCGGCCCGCGTACCCTCGCCCATGCCGCCCTTGCCGATAATGACCGCCAGACCGTGCCGCCGGATGATCTCCGGCATGTAGGACTCCTCCCGGATCGAGGTGGTGGGACCCGCCGCGCGGACAGTCCACCGGCCCCGTTGCCGGATGACCACCGGGCCGCAGTGATAAATCGCGCCGGCTTTCAGGTCCACAGGTGATTGTCCGCCTTCAGCCAAAAAGCGATGCAGTCGGTCCCGGCCCGTGAAGATCCGGCCGGAGAGCATCACGCGATCCCCAACGGACAGCGATCGAACCTGATCGCGGGTGAACGGATATTTCAAATGCTTGGTCATAATTTGATCCGATAGGTAATGACACAGCTTCAACACGGGCAGTGTCCACAACCTAATAAATTCCAAGTTCCAAAATCCAAATTCCAAGGAATAGTTTCCGCCTTTGGCTGATCCGCCATGGCGGAAAATTCAAATGCTGCCAATTACGAAACAAACGAAATCAACCCTGATTTTCTAAACTTTGCCTTAATTGATTACATTTCCCTGGAATTTGCCACGTCGCCGGGCAAGTGGCCCCTTGGCTGCCGACGGGGGAACTTGGCCTGCCCGAGCCCGGCCAGGGATTTTGGAATTTCATTGGCAACTGAACCCCGAACACTGAACACCTGAATCTTAATACATCCACCGTCTTATGCATCCATCCGTCCCCAGCGCCACCCCGCGCCGACGAAACGCCCAGCACATATAGGACACGCTCACGAAATAACTGGCCGGCAGACGGCTCATGGCGCCAATTTTGACTCCCAGCAAGGTCGTCCGGCCGCCGCAGCCCATGGGTCCGATTCCTGATTTATTGGCTGCGGCGAGAATTTGTTTTTCCAGCCGGGCCAGACCCGGATCGGCAGCATGATCGCTCAACCGCCGGAGCAATTGTCGCTTGGCCAGTTCGGCGCCCGTCGCCCGGTCGCCGCCGACGCCGATCCCCAGCACGCCCGGAGCACAGCCATTCCCCTGGGCCCGGCGCACGGCATCCAGCACACACCGGCACACGCCGTCCCAGTCCCGGCCGGCCTTAAGCCGCGAATCCGGCAGGCTGTACTGGATGCTCATGTTTTCACTGCCGCCGCCTTTCATGATCAGCCGGATATCCACCCGGGAACCCCGGACATATTCCAGGTGAATCGCTGGCGTGCCGAGCCCGATATTTCCAGCGCAGGCTTTATCGGTCAACGTATCAATGGTATTCTGCCGGAGATATCCAAGCCGTGTCGCCTGGCGTACCGCGCACCGGATGGCGCCGGACAGGGCCAGGGTGTCAAATCCCACGGGGACCCGGCAATCAAACAGGAGCGTGCCGGTATCCTGGCAGAGCGGCGCACCACGTTCCCGCGCCAAACACACGTTTTCCAGGATCGTGTCCAGCGCCCAGCGGGCGGGAGACGAGGCTGATTCCTTCCGCCGAACTTTCTCCAGGGCGGCCGTCACATCATGCGGCAGATCCGAGGACGTCCGCCGGATCAGTTCAAGTATATTCCGCTGCCAAATCGATTTCATATGGTTTCGTTATAACAGCTTCTCTTCGTGTGCTTCGGTTACACCGGGGAAGCCCGGCAACTCTATTCAGATGAAAGGTTCTGAACATGTAAATTGTTCGTTCGACATGTAGCCACGCCTTGGCGTGCGCGGGTGACCAAACACGCGAAACAAGGCGGTCTGGAATCTCGGAACTCAAAAGAGGGAAGGGAAGCTGGGCCAGGAGGGGTGGTTCCCTGCTGAAGGCGAAGAAGCGAGCCTGAAATCCGAAAGGATGAACCCGATTCGGCCTCGTTACACAAATGCCAGTGGTCAGGCTGCCGGAAGCGATGAAATCCGTTGGCCCGCGAGGAAGAAACGAACAGATGCACTTGCGGGCACTGGCCGGGGTGATTGGGGCAAGCGCGCTTCGAGAGAGTTGACGGAGTCCCGGGAGACCCGTGACGGTGTCCGTGCGGCCAAGGAAGTCGCGGGCGGACGAGGTGGCAGGAAATCCATAACTTGCGACCTACCGAACGGGAGTCAGAGCAGTCGGTAGTAGTGAAGAAGCGGGGTAATACCCGTGGAACGAAGCGACTGTACTTCAGTCGCGTTTTCAACAAGAAAGGGA
>Ga0180015_1000536_pt1 | contig 10801 bp, 7 predicted proteins | sample KR13_S2_MetaG_FD_116508 | JGI IMG/M metagenome (GOLD analysis project Ga0180015, IMG submission 116508) | Groundwater microbial communities from the Olkiluoto Island deep subsurface site, Finland - KR13_S2_MetaG | ecosystem: Environmental > Aquatic > Deep subsurface > Groundwater | place...
ATACGAAAAGTATGCAAACGGAAAGAAAAATTAGCAGATTTGAAAGAAGGCTAAATGTCCATTTCCCCCGTTCCTACCGTCAGTTTTTACTCGAACACGGTTCGGCTATAATTGATGGTTTCCAGATTCTTGGCTTAGCGGAAGAAGAATCTGGAGAAAAGGAGGAAGAGCAGCTGGATTTGACCAAAATAGCTGAAAGCGAATTTTGCCCAGTCTGCAAGAGACAAAAATCTAAGGGTAAAATCACTTGCTATAACTGTTACAATCAGTACTCTGCAGAAACAAACAGGCAGATGCCACTTTCTCTGTGGGTAAAAGAAAAGATTTCCCTGCGGGTAAAACAGGAATCTGAACAAAAAAAGAAAACAGAAGAAAAGAGAGTCTCTGTTACAGAGGCAACTCAGTATTTGAGAGAAATGCGACCCGAGCTGTATAAAAAACTTGTTGCCGTCTGTTTCAATGGGGGTAGAGTTCTCTGTTTAGAAACAGGAAAAACAACAGAAGCCGATTGTCCCTTAATCGATGTCTCCCTAAATAAAGATGAACCATTAATTCCAGTGGGGCATACATTCGGAGAATGGCTTCGAATCCATCAGGAATATGAGGGAAGGTTCAAGGAAGCGTATGCTAGGGTGCAAAGAAGAAGGAAAGAAGCAGAAGAACGAAAGGGGAAGAAGTTTGGTGGCAAAAAAGGACTTTTGCCCAAACCTAAAGATTGGCATCCGATTGTAAGCAAAACCCAAGATTACATTGTTGGGTTAACTGCTTTAAGATTTAACCCAATGCTTAATTGTCTGGAAGTTGATGAATTTTGCAGCATTGACCATCCAAGTTACAAAGCAGGGGGCTCAATCCGAAATTTGGTAAATATACTGTTTACAATGGCTCGAGACTTTACTGGCTCTCTAAGTATTGCGTTCACCGAAGAACGGCAAGACGGAAAGCCGGGTTTTTCTAGGCCGGCAACGGCTGTACCAAAGGAATTAATCGCTTTGGCAGGAAAGTACGACATTGTTTTTGAAAAAGCAAAAGAAGGTAAAATCTCTCATCAAGAGGGTGTCAGCCTTTTTTTCGCTATTCTCGAAATGCCTCAAAAAACACAGGAAATAGTAGCAAACCTTGAAGAAGCCGGATATCTCAACAAAGAGATGATTACCGAAATTATTGCCGTAGGCATTTGGAGCAAAGAAGAAGTAATTTGGCTTCTAGAAAACGCCTCAAGGCCAGAAGCAATAATTATGGGAACAGACCTAGCGGAAAGTAGAGTACTTTGTAATGATTCTTTAAACTATGGCAAATCGGTTTTAATGGTCAAAAGACTTCAACAAGTGGTTTTAACGGAAATAACGGGTGGTTTTTCTTCCGAAGAAAGTAGAACGCCCGAATGCCGTTTGCAACCTTGCGGAGAATTTTGGATATTAGAATCTGCCAAGGAGTTTAATTTGCCTTGGCTGATAAACAAGGAAACGAAGGTTCATGTAGAACCAAAAGAAAAAGTTCTTGTTCTTTCAAGACCAAGGATTATTGCAGGCAAAGAAGAAAACCAGAAATGGATTAACGAAAATATTGCCTTATTGATAGGAAAAAAAGAAGAGTTGGGTATTGAGAAGGCGTGCCTAGTGCTTAACTACGATTTCATCAGCCCTGATTTTAATCAGAACCCGGAAGAGGTTTTGGTGGTGGCCGAAGAGGTCGTTGAAGATAGCATCTATTTACTCTTTCCGTATGATCGTTGCGATCAATTAGATCTGCAGGTGGAGGAAAAGATGCGCAGAGCAAGAAGGATGCGTAAATTTCCATCCAGAGAAGTTTCTCTAGATCTGCAGATGATGCTAATACCAGCCGAAGAATGGGAATACAGTAAAACATTCGGTCATTTGGCACAAAACGCTTATGACTACGGCGAGTTAATCGCAAGCAAGGTGAATATTTCTCGATACCGGAACGATTTTATTATTACCTCCGCTGCCGTAGAAAGGGTAGCGTTTCAAATTGCAGAAGGCAGTAAAAAGATTACGATACCGGCAAAAAGCAGACGACTGGTTCTTAGCGCGCTGAAAAGAGAAAACGGAATCAGTTACTCTTTTGTCAAACCAAAAGAAATGTCAGAGTTTCTGGAAAAGATAAGCGATAAACCGCCTTCTTCAAAAATAATTCCCTTTGGGGCTGTGATTGTTTCAACTCCTTATAAGAAGTTCGACGAACCCTTAGAGAGACTTGAAACGCCGAGAAACCAAGTTGAAATACCCAAAGAGGTTATTTCCGCCATTAACAGTGAGGTATCGGAAAAAATAAAAGAAGGAATTTTTGTTAGCCGTGACGACAACATCAGGTCGGCCCATCAACAGGTGCAAGAAGCTTTAAAAAATGGACTTCCACTGGCCGTATCATATCTTCAGCCTCAGGTTTTCGTGGAAGCAATTAGGGGTTATCTCTATGCCCTTCACTTTGGCAGGAAGAAAACATTAGAACCTGCGTACCTCCGAGTTGCTTACAATGATGGAGGTGAAGGAAAACCTTTTCCAATTTTCTGCCTCGACAAAGAGCCAAAAGTTGGAAAACATTTTTACGATTTTCCAGCTCAGATAGTATCCTTGCGGCATATGTTGGGTGATTTAGCGACAGAGTGTTCCATTATCAGGAATGTGGAAATACAGCGGAAAGAGGATTCTGTTGAGCAAGAAGATTTTGCTTTTAGAAAAGTCTATTTCTTTATAGAGACTCTTCTGAGGTTAATTCAAAAAGAGGTTTTAATAGAAGAGGTAGAAAAAACAACAAGAATTTTCCGTCTTTTATGGGAGTATTCGCACACTACAGACGCTCCAATAAAAGACTGGGATTCTCGAGCAGGCTTAAGGCTACACTTATTCCAGTCTACTGGATTAGAGCCAGCTGTGGTTGGAACCTATCGAGCGGTGGTTGAGCTTTTGCAAAAACACCGTGGTAAATTGGTAGTAGTGCCAAGGATATACAGAAGAGACGATAAGCTAATGCAGAAGTTTGAAACCGTTTCACCGCTTAATGAAGCGGAAAGAAGAAGAATAATTTCTGAAATGTACCATTCGGCTCAAGAATGGATTTAATATAAGGGTGGCTAAATACCACCTTTTTTTATTTATTTTTTTGACAGAAGCAGTAAAAAATGGTTAAACTAACATCAGTAGCATCTTGAAAACTGAATACTGAACAAAAACCCAATTGAAAGGATAAATCCAATGGCAATATGCAACAGTTTCCTAAAAGAAAGCGATGATGAATTAGTTGCGGCCGCTCAAAGAGGAGAATTTTCGGGCATTAAGAGTTGTTCACCTGAGATTCAAGCTCAAATAGAGAGAAGTATGCCTGCGGTAGAAGCGGCCATTAAAGAATCTACAGAAAGAGTGCTATTTTTTGAAAGCGACCCGGAGGGTAGAGAAGTTTTGCTCAAGAGCGGGCATTTTGGAGAATTTTCTCCGGAAGAAATAAACGCTATCGAAAAAGATAGAACTCAACAAGAATCGTTGAGTTTTAGGACGCTACACGGTGAGTTTGAGATAAGGCAAGACCCGGGATCTAATTTACCCATAGAAGAGGTAAAAAGGATTTATCGGGAGGAAACGCCTCATTGCGTGGTTGAAAATCTGCAGGGCGTAGGCCATATTGATAAGGTAAAACAGGTTCAAGGAAAAGATGGCAAGCCGGAAACAATTCTCGGCGAACACCATTCCTTCGTGCCAGAAAAAGACGGCACGCCTGTTCCTCATCTAAGATCAGAAATCTATACCTACAAACACCCTGAAAATACCCTAAAATCCAGACGCGAAACTTTAGAAGTTTTACAACGGGGAAATCCTGAAGAAATCAGGCAAGCTCTAATGCAAAAAGAAAAAGAAACTCACTTTCATGAAATCGGAGAAGAGATTTATGAAAGGCATTTTACCCTTGAAGAAATTCAAGAGTGTGATAAAATACATCAAGAGGCGGTTAAGGGTGGATGGCTTAGAGCGATTTGCGACCACTCCCGCCCCACTGCTCCTGAATATGTCTGCGACGCCTACGCGATGTTCAAAACAAATCCGCAAAGGTTGAAAAGTATTGACGGGAAAATGTTTGAGCTTCTTAAAAGCAAAACCATTTCCCTTGAGGTTAAAGACACTTTTGCTTCTTTAGAGGGGCAAGAAGATCAAGGAGAATAAAGCCATGACAGATAAACAAGCACCAGTTTTAATGTGTGATAAAGTAGAAATCCTTGGAACCAAGGATGGCAAAGAAAGAGTTATTGCTGTCATTTCAATAAAAGACGGCAAGGTTGTCGTAGAATCCGACGACAAGGCGTTCAAAAAGGACGCGGAAAATTTCATTAATGCGGACGGAAAAGTTATTCGGACAACCAGAATCAACTCTTCAGGTTTCCGTCAGATAGTGCTTATTCCGCAAAAACCAGGAGAAAAATATTTCCTCCTTTCTCTCATGGGCCCATGGGGTGATAAAATTTTAGATTACACCTACGTTTGGGGGAGACAGGCTGGAAAAATTTGGGAAGAAGAGCCCACAGGAGATCTCCTTTAACAACAAGCAGCTAAGAGCTGTAAATCCTAACGGGTTGATTTAACTATCGCCCGTTTTTTTTGACAAAACGCTTCTAAAATGGTTAAACTAACATCAGTAGCATCTTGAAAACTGAATATAAAACCAAATCCTCGATATCGGAGAAAAACAATGACAACCAAGGCAAAAAAATACGTCTGCAAAGATTGCAGGGAAACTTTTAGGTATGATGAACTCCCCTTTATTTTGAAAGCTGAAAAAGGGGAGAGCCGACCAGAAAGATGTCCAGGGTGTAGGCAAATCCACGGAGTAGAAAGGGGTAAAGTAAAAGTTCCCTTTTTTGAACCCATCGAAACAGGATTTTCTGCTTCACGCTTTAATTCCTCGCAAGGTGTTTTTGCCTCTCGTGGCGAAAGAAAACTAGAAAAGGAATCTAAAGAAGTTGATTTATCTGAAATAGAATTTGGAATAACAGATAAAGACATTTTGGCATTTTATGAAAAACTAGAGAATAACCAAGTTGTTGTAGTAGTAGCGCCGACTGGTTCTGGAAAATCAACCTTTCTTCCTTTAAGATTAATCGTTTCTCCAAAAGGATATAAAGGAAATTTAATTGAAAAACTAATCAGGCAAGGCCAAATAATTATTACAGAGCCCTTAACGTCGGCCGTTGAAAGAATCCCTACATTCATAGCTGAAAAGCTTCTGGGATCTAAAGTGGGTCCTGGAAATATGATAGGACTTCGTCACGGCGGCGGGGAAGAAGGCGAAAGATACGATAGATGGAACATTGAGGTGCCTGTTACTGACGGCTCTCTGCGCAATTGGATAAGAGAAGGTAAGCTCAGCCAATACAGCTTGATTATGGTTGATGAAGCACATCAACGCAGTTGTAATATTGAAACCATCTTGATGCTCTTGAAAAATGAGCTGCCACGTTATCCGAACCTGAAGGTCGTAATTTCTTCTGCGACTGTTAATGCAGAACGTTTTAGAGATACATTTAAAGAGACCGGAGTGAAAGCAGACATTCTTAATCTCGATCATGCTTCAAGGAGAAAACATAATTACTATGTTCACTTTTGGGGAAATGACCAGAAAGTCAGTGACTGCGATTGTTGGCTTTGTCAGGATTTAAGAGAACGAGAGAAATTCTGGGAATACCGAAAAGACTCTCCAAAGGAGTCTAAACTTCCAGAAGTAATTGCAAAGCTTGTAATAGAAATTTTGAAAAAAACCAACAAAGGAAGCATTCTAGTCTTTTTACATGGCGAAGCCTTCATAGAAAATACTGCAAAAAAGATTAAAGATCTTAAAAGAATAAATCGCATTTCAGTATCTGAAGTGCCAGTGCTTACGGTTTATCGTAGATTGGGTGAGAAGGAGGTGGAAAGGAGATTCAACTTGAGGGGTGAAAAAGGAAGAGTCCTTATCACCACAAATATTGCCGAGACTTCTCACACTCTTGACGATGTTATATATGTCATTGACTGCGGATATATAAAGGAATCCACGTGGGATCCTGCTACCAAGATATCAAAGCTTCCTTCTCGGCGCCACAGCCAAGACGGTTGTCGCCAAAGGTGGGGGAGAACAGGAAGAAACTGCGATGGTTATGTTTTCTGTCTCTATACAGAAGAAGAATTCAATGGGTTTGAAACCCACACCAATCCTGAAATTACAAGAAGCTGTCTTGATGAGGTAATACTAACCCTCAGCGCTACGGGAATTTCTAATCCCGGAAACATCCCTTGGTTAGTAAATCCAGAGGATTTATCGGATGAAAAATAATTTAACATTAAAGGGGCAAAATACCCCTTTATTTTTTTAGGTGTTTCTGCTAGTCTGACCATAGAAGCACCTTAACAACCACCGTAAGGAGTTAGACATGGATAATAGAGAGAATTGGGCAACAGAAATATCAAGATCCGTACAATCTGTGCGCGATAGCCAGTTTGTTACTAAAACAGGCGTTATCACAGAAAAAGCTTTAGAAATATTCCATATTCCAAGATCAGTTCAAGATATAGATGTAATTACTTTAGCAGATGAATATAACTGTGCGCTGGAGGCGACGGTAGTTCTTTTCCTAATGGCAACTCGCGATGGCGAGCCAAGGACAGGAGCAAAGCTATATTCATCAGGCATTGGTCTTCTGTTTTGGGATATTAATTGGACAGCTTCGACAAAGGCAACAATCTGGCATTTACATCAGGCCCTAAAAGTAGGATGTAAAGATGACCTGGATTTTGTGATCAAGCTTGCTTATTGTTTTGTTAGAGCAGAAAAACGAGGTTTAGCCGAATTATGGGCGAAATATTTTCAGGTTAATTATCGGGTTATACAAGACGCTTTAGATGAAGCTCGAAATATACTCGCTTCTCACCATAGGATGAATGCTCTAGAAGAAGAAAGAGATATTGATATTAATATCGTTGGAAGAATACGACAGGTGTTTATTTCAGCCTGGCAGAACAAAGTTACGGAGATTACAGACGATAAGCCAGTTCCCTGTCTGCAAGTAGAAAAAACAAAAATAGCAGCTATCTCCTCACATTGTATTTGTAATCAGCCAAAAGGGAAAAAAGTTATTATGGCAACTGCCGTTGATGGGGTAGCGATTGTCGGTGGTTACCCACGGCAAATGCCAGCCGCTTCTTTTATAGTATGCTTAACGAAAGAAACCAAGGAAAAAAAGAAAGAAAATCTTTTTATCGACCAGATTATTCCTATCGGAAGTTCGGTAAGTGTTATTAGAGAGAAAAAGAAAGCATTAATCGGCAAGATAACAAGGCTTCCATCAACAATCAGTTTTGCTTACAAACAAACCCTTGATATTGATCTTTCTAAAGAAGAAAGACTATCTCTCGCCGAATTTACTGAAGGATTTCTTTGCAGTGAATTTGAGGAAGAAAATTATAAAGTAGAAGTAAATTGGGTTGGAGACGATATGGCCGATGAGGCAATTATTGTCGGCTGGACAGAGAAATCAGGACAACCGATTGCTATCCTTGCACCAATAAAAAACAGCGACGTGAAATCAAACTTTGAAGTCGGGAATTGGTTTGAAGCGACTGTTAGGAAAGTTGTGCGGGATCCAAGTGGCAAGGGAGGATTCGTTCTGATTAGCTTAAACTATGATCCTGATGTTTCGATAGAAATTAACACAATTTCCCTTTCACCCGCAGGATACGGCCTAGAAGTGCTTGAAGGGAAAACCATAGATCTTTGTATTGAAAGTTTCGATGAAAATGGAAATCCTCTTTTAACTAACATTAACCAAATTACAAAAGACTTAAAAGTTCTCAGGGAAGAAATTTCTAAAAGTAGTGAAGCAACTAAAAAAAGCGAGAAAAACTACATTGAATTATCCGCCCTTACGACCGAAATAAACGAAGATGAGGAAAAGGCAGTCGTGATTATTACAAGAAAAGAAGGGATTATTCACTTTTTTGAAATTAACCAAACATATGTTCCTGGCAAAGACCTTGGGAATCTACGAATCGGCGAGGAAATCGTTATTCGGCTAATTAGTAAAACAAACGGTGACGAAATCCTTGTTGAATACTTCGCTAAAGAAGAAATAAGGGATATGCCCAAAGGTTGGGGGTTGAATGAAATTGGAGACAAGGTAATCGTGCCACTATGTCTTGAAGATAAAGACCTTGAAGGATGGAATGTCCGTCCAGAATTGATTGATTTTGTTAAAAGGCACTCTTGGCAGTACTGTCTTACCGTAAGGATTATCTCCCTGAAGGAGCGGATGTCTAGGCTCAATGAGGGAATGATCGTTAGGGCGACGGTTAAGGGGATTGATCAAGATGGACGAGGCGAAGATATTGTGCGGGTAGTCTTTGGAGATAACATCCCTGGGTCTATCCCCGGAAGATTTCTATCCTCACCTAAAGTTTCTGAGGGCGACGAGCTTTCGTTGTGTGTCAGGGGCGTTGATCCTGAAACCGGTTTAATCCGATTAGTTGACGAAAAAAAAGAAAAGGAATTCCAGAAAAAAAGAAAAGAAACGGCTGTACAACAGATAGAAGAGTCCATTGCAAAAATGCGAACCTTCTTAAGAAATGATGAAGATTTTCTTGTTCGTCTGAAGGAACAACTAGGTAAAATTCAATATGGAATAGACCATGCCAAAACACGATCATATGCCGCTGAAAGAGAAGTGTGGAAAGCACAAAAAATTAGTAAAATAGAAGAAGTTAAAAAACAAATCCAACAATGGAAGGAAAAAATATCTTCTGCCCAAAGAGAATCGAGAGAATTAAAATAAAAAATAAAAGCCGATTGTGAAAACTTTCGGCTCTTTTATTGCATTTTTGTTATAAAACGGGCAGAATTAAAAATATATGGAAAAAGGTGTTAATATTATTATTACTAATGGCCAAGGGAAAATTCTTATCCTAAAAAGAAGTACTACCGAATTTCATTATCCAAACCTTTGGGATTTGCCTGGCGGAAAAGTAGAGGACGGCGAGAGTTTGCAGGAAGCCGCAAAAAGAGAGTCAAAAGAAGAGAGTGGATTAGACATAAAGCTTGCAGACGATTATTTTTATATTTTTCATTATCCTAAAAAAATTGATAAATACGCCTTCAAGTCAACTTTAATTGGCGGAGAAGTTTTACTAAGCGAAGAACATACAGAATTTAAATGGATTTCGGAAGATAAATGGCAGAGTTTAGAATATATCCAGAGCGTTAAGGCGACCCTTGGAGAATTTTTTAAAAAATCAGAAGCTTTGATGAATAACGATGGGAAAGTTACTAATTTATTGAAAAAAACTAGTAAGCTTAATAACTACGCAACCGAATTTTTAGGGAAAATTGCAACTATTAAAATAGATCGCCCCATTAATTCAAAACATCCAAAGCATGGTTTTGTTTATGAGGTGAATTATGGTTTTGTGCCGGACACAAAAGCCCCTGATGGCGAGGAAATTGACGCATATCTTTTGGGTGTGAATGAGCCGGTGAAAGAATTCACTGGAAAATGTATCGCGATTATACATCGAATAGATGATAATGACGATAAATTAGTAATTGTTTCTGAGGATGCGAAAGAAATAAGCGATAGAGACATTCTTAAAGCAGTTAATTTTCAAGAAAAATGGTTTAGATCTGAGGTAATTAGATAACAAAATTTAAAAATATGAGTTCTAAAATTTTAAAAGTAAATCCATTTCAGGAAACATTATACGCTGACATGTGCGGGCCGGCTTCGCTTAAAATAATTTTGGGTTATCATGGTGTTGAGAAAACTGAAAAAGAGTTAGCTAAGACGGCCGGATAGAAAAAGGGTTTGGGTATAGACGACAAAGGAATCAAAAAAGTAGCCGAACGATTTGGCTTTAAAGTTATAATGAAAAACAATAGCAATTTCAAAGATATTCAGAAGTGGCTGAATAGGGAAGTACCAGTTATTGTTGATTGGTTTTCTCGTGGCAGAAATGATTACCCTGAGTCAGAGATGGTAGATGGACATTATTCAATTGTTTGTGGCTTGGACGATAAATTTGTATATCTCCAAGATCCGGAGATAGGGAAGCTGAGAAAGATTATAAGAGAAGACTTTATGAGGGTTTGGTTTGATTTCAAGGGTGAATATATAAAACTTAAAGAATTAATCGTAAGACAAATTATTGTGGTATATAAATGAGGTAAAGGTGTCTATACCTTAACGACACGCACTACATAAAGAAGGGAAGCGTTGATATATTATACGACATGGGAACCCGAGTTTGTAGCTCGGGTTTTTAGTTGCGTTCAAATTTTGAAAAAACAATAAAACCCTAATAAATTCTTGTTATTAAACCGAAGAGATGATAATATTATAAAATAAATAAAAGTATGGATATAACTTTTGATAACATTTATCAAAAATACGCTGATATTTTTAGTAAACATACCATAGATATTAGTAATCTTGGCTGGTGTGACCCGTGGGTAATAGGTTTAGTTTGTCTAAAAGCGATTGAATATAAAGATGAAATTGATAAAGGATTTATACTTACTAAAGATACAAAAATATTATCATACCTCAAAAGGATGCATCTCGATGCATTTCTAGAAGAATTAACTTACAGCAGATTTCTCGGAGGCCTTAAAAATTTGGAAATCAATGAAAAAGAAAATTTGAATGTCCAAGAAATTTTGCATTGTGAATTCAGAGATAATTTTGACGCTCGTTTGTCTTCAAGAATAAAAAATATGTTCACTAAAATCGGAATGAACGAGAAGGAGGGAAGTATGGCGACAGCATTAGTGG
>Ga0180015_1000538_pt1 | contig 10793 bp, 8 predicted proteins | sample KR13_S2_MetaG_FD_116508 | JGI IMG/M metagenome (GOLD analysis project Ga0180015, IMG submission 116508) | Groundwater microbial communities from the Olkiluoto Island deep subsurface site, Finland - KR13_S2_MetaG | ecosystem: Environmental > Aquatic > Deep subsurface > Groundwater | place...
AATGAAACATTTTGGCTGGATGAATCCATGCGGTTTAAGGGAGATAGAAACAACATCCATGAAACAGGAGCTTTCGCATAAAGTCTCAATGAGCAAGGTGTATGGGGCAATAAAAAAACACGTCGAATCTGTTTTTGGAGTTAATCTTATAAAGACAAGTTTGCCGGAACTATTAAAGAAATTGTAACCGTTCACGGTTTACAGTTATCGGTTCATGGTTGAACAAACAGAAGGTCGAGGAAAACTATGGGGGGTCCTCTTTTGAAGATTTAGAAGTTTGGGGGAAATCTTGTAGATTATCACTACGTCTTTATGAATTATTAAGAGTTTGCCGTGATTATGGAATGAAAGATCAAATGCTGCGCTCATCTATATCTATTCCATCAAATATTGCGGAACATAATAGATTTATTGATTTTTTCAACTTACAAGGTTATAGATGACATCGGAAAAACACAAGTAAGGAACTCTTCAAAAAGGATGCTCTAATGCCACGCATTTTTGACAACATTCAAAAGCACCTTTTCCAGGCACCGCAGGAAACGCACGAGTTGTTTGGCCACGATGACTTTTGTGATGGATATTTCAACCTTTATGGCTGGAAAGAATTAGATTCATACATCGAGATATTTTAACATTGAAGGGGTCTGGATATTCCATAGTGGATTGGTTCCATGAGATTATCCACTTTTCTGTATAACATTCATATCTGGAATTATGCGGTTAGAAAAACATGATAAATCAAAAATAATTATTGTTAAGTTTTTATTTTACAGAAAGTTATACAGAAAACTATCTACTAACTGGTTAGCTTTTATTATGGTGATACCATGAACCCTACAAGATTATATTTGCAAAAAGAAAAAGAGGGATTCTCACCACTACTTTGGTTTCATAACTTCAAATTTAATGAAATGATGTTTGGGATCTATGGGCTTAATCAAAAACAGTCCAAATTGACATTAGAATTTCCTGAGTACGTTTTGTCAGATAATGAATTAGAAGCAGTCAACTATAAATATGAAGATGCATCTCCAATAAATAAACAACTTGATCACATAACATGCCATGGGGATGGGAAGTTTCATCTAAAAACTAAAAATGAAGATAAAGACTTATATATCCATGAATTAAAAAGTATTACGCCTTTAGGACCTGATGTTCCAATATTTCTACAATTCCAAATCTTAAGTGATGCTGCTGAAAATTATACCATAAGCAAAAAATCACCTAAAAAACCATCTGCACAGATCAATCTGTCAGGACGAGAATATATAGTTCTAAGGGGAGCCTTTTCTGGGATAAACTATGAATTGGAAAAAGAAATGGCACATTTGCTTGCGCTTTTAAACGACAACAAGCCTTTTGTCCAGCAAGCAGTAACACTAAAATCCAATTCATTTCAGGGCCTTTTTTTCTGGCAAAAAGGAATTCTTCCTGATCATGCAAAAAACAGTAGACCACCTGGAACATTCGCATCATTTATGTTTTCAGTTGAAAACAATATGAATTTAATAAAAACCTTTGTTTTTGAGTAGTTTTCAGGTTTGAAAGCTAACCATGTGCTTGACGCTGACTGGGGTTTCGCTGGTGCTCACCCAGCCGGGTCAGCACTGCCATACGAAAAAATCTGAGCCATGAATCTTTGTTTATATTCATGACCGAAAAATGAATGGATAGAACATAAATGTTTGAACAGACTTTTAAAAATATTGATGATACCCTCTGGAAAGATGCCGGGTGCAGTAGTGAGTTAGATTATGTCGAGCAGACCTCGTGGGTGCTGTTTCTGAAATATCTGGACGATTTAGAAAAAGACAAAGCCACCGCAGCCGAACTGACAGGCAAAGCCTACACCAATATTATTGCGCCAGAATTTCAATGGACTAAATGGGCAGCGCCTAAATTGAAAGACGGCAAAATTGACCACAACGCTTTAACAGGCGATGACCTTGTGGACTTTGTAAACGGTAAACTTTTTCCCTATCTGAAAAAATTCAAAACCAATGCGGAACATGCAGATACCATTGAATACAAAATTGGTGAGATCTTCAGCGAACTGAAAAACAGAATTCAAAGCGGTTATAATCTCCGTGAAGTGGTGAACCTAATTGACGAACTTCGTTTCAGAACTCATAAGGAAAAGCACGAAATGAGCCATCTGTACGAAGGGAAAATTAAAAATATGGGAAATGCAGGACGTAATGGTGGCGAATATTACACACCCCGTCCGCTGATTAAAACCATTGTTAAAGTGGTGGCTCCAAATATTGGTGATAAGATTTATGATGGCGCGGCAGGTTCTGCGGGTTTCTTGTGTGAAGCCTTTGAATATTTAAAGAAAAGCAAAAAATTATCTACTGCCGACACCGAAAAGTTGCAGAAAAACACCTTTTACGGCAAAGAGAAAAAATCGCTGGCCTACATTATTGGCATTATGAATATGATATTGCACGGGGTTGAAGCCCCCAATATTGTTCATACCAATACTCTTACCGAAAACCTTGCCGACATACAGGAAAAAGACCGCTTTGATGTGATTTTGGCAAATCCCCCTTTTGGTGGAAAAGAAAGAGCTGAGGTACAACAAAATTTTCCCATAAAAACAGGTGAAACCGCTTCTCTGTTTTTGCAGCACTTTATTAAACGATTAAAGGCTGGTGGAAAAGCTGGCGTAGTCATTAAAAACACATTTTTAAGCAATACCGATAATGCCTCTATTGCGTTGCGTAAAGAATTATTGAGCAACTGCAACTTGCATACTGTGTTGGATTTACCAGGGGGAACCTTTACGGGTGCAGGGGTAAAAACCGTTGTGCTATTTTTTGAGAAAGGAAGCTCCACTAAAAAAACCTGGTTCTACCAGCTGAACCTGGATAGAAACCTTGGCAAAACAAATGCATTAAATGAAAAAGATTTAGCCGATTTTGTGGCACTGCAAAAAACACAAGCCGAGAGTGAAAACTCCTGGACTGTAAATATAAAGGATATTGACCAAACTACCTTTGACCTTTCTGCTAAAAATCCCAATACGCCCGACGAAGCTCCTTTACGTAAGCCAAAAGAGATTTTGAAAGAAATGAAAGCTCTTGATAAAGAAAGTGCCACTATTTTAAACTCAATTTTGGAGCTGATATGAAACAAGATTGGGAAATAAAAAAATTGGGGGATGTTTGTGATATTTTTAATGGACTTTGGAAAGGTAAGAAACCTCCATTTATTGAAGTTGGTGTAATCCGAAATACAAATTTCACAAAAGAGGGGTGTTTAGATGATTCTGATATCGCCTACTTACCCGTTGAGATTAAGCAATATGAAAAAAGAAAGTTGGAATTTGGAGATATAATTTTAGAAAAATCAGGTGGCGGTCCGAAACAACCTGTAGGTAGGGTCGTGCTTTTTGGGAAGAAAGAAGGAGAATTCTCTTTTAGCAATTTTACATCTACAATTAGAATTATTAATAGGAAAGTTTTAGACTTTAATTACTTGCATAGATTTTTATTTTTCGAGTATATCTCAGGAAAAACTGAATCAATGCAAAGACAGTCAACAGGTATAAGGAATTTACAATTAAAAGAATATAAAGAAATTACAGTCCCACTCCCCTCACTCCCCGAGCAAAAACGCATAGTAGCTATTTTAGACAAAGCCTTTGCCGCCATAGCCAAAGCAAAAGCCAATGCCGAACAAAACCTTAAAAACGCCAAAGAACTTTTTGAGAGTTATTTGCAAGGGGTGTTTGAGGATAAAGGTGAGGGTTGGGAAGAGAAGGCGTTAAAAGAAATATGTGAATTAAAAAGCGGAACAACAATTTCTCCATCCCTTGAAAGGGATTGCGGCGATGTGCTTTATACAAAAGTTGCTGATATGAATTTACCTGAAAATCTTGTTGAAATTAATACTTCAAGCAGATTTGTAAATAGCGATGAAATAAAGCAAAATCAAATCATACCGGAAGGAGCTATTATTTTTCCAAAGAGAGGCGGCGCAATTGCAACAAATAAAAAAAGGAAAATTATCAAGCCTACAATTGTTGATTTAAATACTATGGCAATAATTCCAGGCAAGAAAATCGAAAAAGACTACTTTTATCATTGGTTTCAACTATTTGACTTAAATGAGATAAGCAATGGGGCTAACATTCCTCAAATTAATAATTACAGTTTTGATGAGATTTATGTTCCTTATCCAGTATCACTGAAAGAACAAAAATTCATAGTCAAGAAGCTCAATGCCCTATCAGCCAAAACAAAAAAACTGGAAGCCATCTACCAGAAAAAAATAGAAGACCTGGAAGAGCTGAAAAAGTCAGTATTACAAAAAGCATTTAATGGTGAATTGTAAATCATGGAAGATAAAATAAAACAAATGCAAAGAGATATTGCCCTTATAGATGAGTTGCTTTCTTTTGATGCTGAAAAAGGAATAGTTGAGTTTAAGCATAATAATGAAAGTCCTGAAATGATAGGTAAATTATGTTCTGCACTTTCAAACAGAGCTCGAATAGACCAGGATGACTTTGCTTATGTAGTTTGGGGCATAGAAAATGGAACCCAAAATATTGTTGGTACTACGTTTAATCCTGAAACTAAAACTAAGGGAAACCAGGTTTTTAAAATGTGGCTTTCTCAAATGCTAATGCCACATATTCATTTTAATTTCAGAAAAGTAAATCACCCAAAAGGGAATTTGGTTTTACTGGAAATACCTGCGGCACATACAACTCCTGTTGAGTTCAATAAAACCGCATACATTCGTATTGGTAGTGCAACGCCTCGTTTGTCCGATTATCCCGAACATTATCAAAGTCTGATTAACAACCTGCGTTCTTATATGTGGGAAAAGGCAATAGCCAAATCTTTTGCAACAGCTGATGATGTTTTAAACCTGCTTGAATATACGGCATATTTTAAATTAACAAAGCAAAATTTGCCAGATAATAAAAAAGGAATACTTGAAAGGCTCGAAGCCGATGCTTTAATAAAAAAAGATGTAGGAGGTCATTGGAATATAACTAATCTTGGAGCTATATTATTTGCCGAGAACCTTGATGAATTTGACATATCTTTATCCCGTAAAGGAATTCGTTTTGTTGCCTACGATGGCGACAATAGAGCTGCAACTGTAAAACAGAGAATTGATGGGAAAAAGGGATATGCAAAAGCTTTTGCGGGAGTTGTTTCATATATCAACGATTTACTTCCAGTAAACGAACATATAGGAAGCACCCAAAGAGAGCCCCAACTATTATTCCCTGAAATAGCTATTCGTGAAACTATTGCAAATGCATTAATTCATCAAGATATGACTATTAGTGGAGCTGGCCCACTTATTGAGCTTTTTAATACAAGGTTAGAAATTACAAATCCGGGTAAATCATTAGTTCATACCGACAGAATGATAGATTTACCTCCTCGTTCTCGAAACGAAGCATTAGCATCATTAATGAGAAGAATGAAAATGTGTGAAGAACAAGGAACCGGATTAGACAAAGTAATTATTAGTGTAGAGATAAATCAGCTTCCTCCTCCAAAATTTCAGGAGATGGAAAATTCAATGCGTGTTGTGTTATTTGCACCCCGTTCCTTTGCTAATATGTCAGTTTCAGAACGAACAAGAGCTTGTTATCAGCATTCAGTAATAAAATATTTAGATGGCGATAAAATGAAAAATTCAAGCCTGTGTGAGCGTTTTGGAATTGACAAAAAGAATGCAGCGCAAGCTTCTGTTGTAATTAAAAAAACTCTAGAAGCCGGATTTATAAAAGTTTCAGATCCTGAACATCCGAGAGGTGGCTACGAGCCAATTTGGGCATAAAATTTAAAGTTCTTGATTGGGTTTTGATTGAGAGCTTTTTATTAATTAATAATTGTTGGTAATGCCTTGATAATTAAAGGAATGTGTCTTTTATTTTTCTTGATTGTGTTTTGATTATTGGGAAAAAGCGGACCGGATAGTAAACCAGGAAAATATGCAGGTATTTGCCCTTTTGGGCATAAATCTTATATGACGGGTATGTGACAGGAAGGGTGCTTTGACAGGAAAAACCCTGTATTATCAATAAGATCTTATGTGATGTTTATGTGATAATGAAGGGAATTACCTGAAATAAAAGTTCTTAGAAAGTATGAGGAAGTATTTATGAACGAAGCCGAAACAAGAGCCGAATTAATAGACCCCAAACTTAAAGCCTGTGGCTGGGGTGTTGTTGAGGGTTCAAAAATACTCCGGGAACGCAATGTTTGTAAAATTACAGACGGCAGAATACAGGTGGGCGGTGGCAGAAAAAAACCCCTTATTGCTGATTATATTCTTGCTTACAAAGGCATTAAACTGGCTGTTGTTGAAGCGAAAAGCGATGAACTGGAAGTGGGAGAAGGTGTGGCACAGGCAAAACAGTATGCTGCTAAACTTAATTTAGAAACCACTTACGCCTCCAACGGAAAAGAGATTTATCAAATCTGTATGAAAACGGGTACAGAGGGTCTGGTTAATGGCTTTCTTTCGCCCCAGGAGCTTTGGGATAAAACCTACACTGACCAGAACGACTGGCGGGATAAATTTACCGCTATTCCCTTTGAAGACAAAAGCGGAACCTGGCAATTACGCTACTATCAGGAAATAGCGGTAAAAAATACACTCGAAGCAATCGCACAAAACAAAGACAGAATTTTATTAACCCTTGCCACGGGAACAGGAAAAACAGCCATTGCTTTTCAAATCGCCTGGAAACTGTTTCAGACCCGTTGGAACTTAAATCGTGACGGACAGAGAAGACCCAGAATACTGTTTTTAGCTGACCGTAATTTTTTAGCTGATCAGGCGTTTAACGCATTCTCCGCATTTCCCGAAGATGCAATGGTTCGCATAAAACCCAAAGATATTAAGAAAAAAGGGAAAGTGCCGACCAACGGCAGTATCTTTTTTACCATTTTCCAATCCTTTATGACCAGTGCTGTTAATACTGAGGCGATTAAAACGGATACAGAGATGCTCATGGCTGCTGAGCCTGTTGCATTGTATGGCACAGAAAAATATAATTTTGGTCAGTACCCGAAAGACTATTTTGATTTCATTGTAATTGACGAGTGCCACCGTGGCGGAGCCAATGACGAAGGAAACTGGAGAGGAATTTTAGAGTATTTTTCTCCAGCCGTTCAACTGGGGCTTACTGCTACGCCCAAACGAAAAGACAATGTGGACACCTATAAATATTTTGGCGAACCGGTTTATATCTATTCGCTCAAAGATGGCATTAACGATGGGTTTCTTACGCCATTCAAGGTAAAACGCATCAAAACAACGCTTGACGATTATATATACACCAGTGATGACAATATTATTGAAGGGGAGATTGAAGAAGGGAAATTATATGAAGAAAACGACTTTAATAAAATTATTGAAATAAAAGAACGGGAGGCGAAGCGGGTCCGGATTTATATGGACGAGGCCAACCAGAAAGAAAAAACCATTATTTTTTGTGCCACACAAATTCACGCCGCCGCAGTTCGTGATTTGGTAAATCAATACAAAAAAAGTAATGACCCGAACTATTGTGTTCGCGTGACTGCAAATGATGGTGAAATAGGCGAACAGTTTTTACGGGAATTTCAAGACAATGAAAAAACAATTCCAACAGTATTAACTACTTCCCAAAAACTTTCAACAGGTGTTGATGCCAGGAATATTCGCAACATTGTTTTAATGCGACCCATCAACCAAATGATTGAGTTTAAGCAAATCGTGGGCAGGGGAACACGTTTATTTGACGGGAAAGAGTTTTTCACCATTTATGATTTTGTAGATGCTTACCACCACTTTGCTGACCTTGAGTGGGATGGAGAACCAGAGGAAGAAGTTGTCTGTTCTGATTGCGGAGAAACACCTTGTGTTTGCGAAAAAACACCACCAAAACCCTGCAAAGTTTGTGGACAACGCCCTTGTATTTGCGAAAAAGAACCACCACAACCTTGTGAAAAATGCGGACAAAGACCTTGTGTCTGCATAAAGAAAGTTAAAATAAAGCTAGGAGATGGAAAAGAGCGTGAAATACAACACATAATCGCTACTTCTTTTTGGAGTGCTGACGGTAAACCGATTTCGGCAGAAGAATTTTTAAATAATCTGTTTGGCGAACTTCCCAACTTTTTCAAAAATGAAGATGAACTGCGGATTTTGTGGAGCAATCCCATGACACGAAGGACTTTGCTTGAAAAATTGGACGAAGCAGGTTTTGGAAAAGAAGAATTAAACACATTGAAAAAGCTGATTGACGCAGAAAAAAGCGATTTATACGATGTTTTGGAATATGTATTTAACAGAGACATAAAACCGATAACAAGAGAAGAACGCGTATCAAGAGCTGAAGCGACAATTTTTGCCTTACTCAACGATAAACAAAAAGAGTTCATAGAATTCGTATTGAGTAAATATATCGAAACAGGTGTGGAAGAACTCGACCAGGAAAAATTACCAATCCTGCTGACAAATAAATATCAATCGTTGGAAGATGCCAAAGAAATATTGGGAGATGTTTCAAACATAACATCGCTGTTTATAGAATTTCAGCAACATTTATATCTACAGAAAGCAGCATAAAATAAAGATGGCTAACAATAAAATTTAGCGGATGCAAAAAACCGCGCCGCTGATTTAGGAAAACAAATTTGAAGAAGAAATGTTATATTATAGCTGGAGCAAATGGATCAGGGAAAACAACTTTTGCCAGCGAGTTCCTCCCTATTGAAGCTGAGTGCTTGAATTTCATTAATGCAGACTTGATAGCTCAAGGACTTTCGCCTTTTTAACCTGAAAAAATGGCAATTGAAGCTGGTAGATTAATGCTTCAGCATATTAATGAATGTGTAAATAAAAATGAATCTTTTGCTTTTGAATCGACGCTAAGTGGCAAGGGCTACTTCAAGAATGTAGAGAAATTGACAGTTTAAACTTGGTTTTTGGTGTGAATTGTATTTCTAAAAATGGCATCGTCAATTACGATGATATGAAGGTATCCGATCAAATTCGTGAAAACATAGATTCATATTTTGCTAAAAATGGTGATCTATTTGTAAGTAGGGGAAATACTGTTGATCTTGTTGCGTTGGCTTCTGTTGTCGAGGATATGCCCGATGACAAAGATATTATATTTCCTGACTTATTTATTAGACTTGATGTTGATGATAACTATTTAGATAAAAAATACCTTGCCTATTTATTTAATTCTATAATCGGTAGATTGTATTTTAAATATTCCGCAAAAGGGAAAAATCAAACGATGGTAAAAATATCATCTGGTGAACTAAATAATTTTTATTTACCAGCGCCGCCATTAGATATGCAGCAAAGGGTTGTTGATGAAATAAAAACAGAACTATATGCACAAGAAAAGATAAAATCAGATATCGAAGCTGAAAGAAATAAAACAGATGAAATCATTGAGGATGCAATCAACAACAGCTAACAAGCGTTCCACCTGGCCGCTATTCCGCTACGCTCAATAGCGGCCAGGTGAGCTTTATCGATGTTTCAATAAACCAAAGGAGGAAATCATGGCTAAGAAAAAGGTGTTCATAAGTTTTGATTTCGACAACGACAAAAAACTCAAGGTTTTTATCGTAGGGCAATCTCGGCTTCCTGATTCTCCGTTCGAAATCATCGATACTTCCCTGAAAGAAGCTGCGCCGATGAAAACCTGGGAGGACAAGGCCAGAGCAGCAATAAAACGGTCGGATATAGTCTTAGTAATGGTCGGTCCCCAAACCTATAGGGCACCAGGAGTACTAAAGGAAGTTGGGATGGCGCGTCAAGAAATGAAACCTATTGTTCAGGTTATAGGATACAAGGATGGTGATTATACTCCGGTTCCCAATGCTGGAAGACTATATCGTTGGAACTGGGATAACCTTAAAAAGTTGATTGGCTAATACATATGGATAAAGTCAATTTCGAGTCCGGGGCTGTTCAAAGCTATCTTGGAATCCTTCAAGGGGTAATAAACAGGATGGCCTCTAATAGCGCCGGTTGCAAAACATGGTGCATAACTATTGTTTCCGCAATCGTTGTAATAATTGCAGATAAATCAAATCCAGTCTATGTGTGGGTGTCATTAGTGCCTATATTGTTATTTTTATTCTTGGATTCATATTATCTTGGTTTAGAACAACGATTTAGAGATTCGTATAACAGCTTCATAAGAAAACTGCATACTGGCGTAGCAGAAATCGAAGATGTTTTCATCGTGGACCCAGGAGGAGGTGTTTGGCTTACTTTGAAGTCAACACTCAAGGCGGCTTTGTCACTGTCAGTCTGGCCATTTTACAGCCTGCTATTAGTGATGTTGGGAATTGTTTACAAATATATTCTTTAAATGAAAATCTGAAAAGGCTAAGCAATGTGAGTGAGATCGTTGTCAAATCTTGCATAGTGAATAAGCATTGTTAGCTTGTAAATTCAGCATGTTTGCCTAACCACACAATTGTATCTGACGTGAAGGGTCGTGCGGCTTTAGCATTTGCATAATTCCGTGTATAATTTATTTTTTGAAGACCTTGTCACCCTTCACGCAGCACATTGTGAACGTTCAAGCCGTAGAAAAAGGTAAAAAGACTTCAATTTTGTTATTATACCTGCAATAGATATAAACCGCATCGCTTAACTCCAGAAAAAAGGATTGCAACAGTGGCAAAGCACAAGCATTATGATTGAGCATCAAACAAAAAAAATTGTCAGAAAACCAGGATGGCTGAAGCGGAATCTGCCGTCAGGGCCGGCATATGAAAGAGTCAGGAACT
>Ga0180015_1000543_pt1 | contig 10724 bp, 10 predicted proteins | sample KR13_S2_MetaG_FD_116508 | JGI IMG/M metagenome (GOLD analysis project Ga0180015, IMG submission 116508) | Groundwater microbial communities from the Olkiluoto Island deep subsurface site, Finland - KR13_S2_MetaG | ecosystem: Environmental > Aquatic > Deep subsurface > Groundwater | place...
CGCATCTTTACGATTTTATAATTCACCTATCGGCTTTTACGAAAAATTTTCTTGTCTTAATTCGCGTCTCAGAATCTTTCCGGAAGCAGTTTTAGGAAGTTGAGAAATAAATTCTATTTTACTTGGCGATTTAAACCTGCCCAACTCTGCCTGACAGTATTTTATTAGATCTTTCTCTGTAATTTTTTGTTCTGAATTTAAAACAACATAGCTTTTTATTACTTCACCAAAAAATTCATCCGGGATACCAACCGAACTAGCCTCAGCCACGGCCTCGTGCTTAACTAATACCTCATCAATTAAATTAGGGGGAATATTCACTCCAGCTTTTATAATTAAATCTTTTTTACGGTCCACAAAATAATACCAACCATCCTTGTCTTTTCGTCCCAAATCACCAGTACTAAAGTAGCAATTCTTAAAACAAGATTCATAAAGTTTTTTATTTTTATAATAACCGCGAAAGAAACCAGACGTTTTCACCGCTATTTCTCCTACTTCACTAGCAGGCATCTCCTGACCATCATTATTCAAAATTTTCAAATCAATAATATCAAATGGCCTGCCAATACTACCAATCTTCCTATTCTCGATAGGATAATCGGCGGTCAGATGTCCAGCTTCAGATAAACCATATAAATTTACCACCGGCAAATCAAACTTTTTCTCAAATACTTTCTGTCTCTCTATAGATAATGGAGCTGAACCACAAGCTATATACGGCAAAACAATCTTGTTTTTGGAATAATCCGGATAATTAATATTTAAAAGCAGAAAAATTATTGTTGGCACTGTTTGGACGTAATTAACCTTATGTTTTTCAATAATCCGCCAAAAATTTCTGCTAATTTTCATAAAATTTTCAGCCAAAATAAAACTGCCGCCCGAATAAAGCGCTGGCAACAAGGAATAATGCATCACTGATGTATGGGCCATAGGTAAAATTCCTAAATGAACCGTGTCGCAAGAATGACCGAATCCACGACTGGTAGAAGCAATAACGTTCATTATCCCTTGGTGGTCAAAAAGAATTCCTTTGGGCTTAGAAGTAGTGCCGGATGAATAATAAAGAAAAGCTATATCACTATCACCCAGGTCATGGTTAATTTCATTAACAGGAAATTGCTTTAATTTGTTTATAAAAGAATCCTCGCCGGAAAACTTAACTAGATAAACTAGGCATTTTTTTGACTCTTGTTCAAAATCTGCATTATTAACAAAAATTACCTTTGGCTGAACAAAATCTATATGAGCTTTTAGCTCTTTTTCACTAACAGATAGAGGAATAGGATTGATTATGCTACCGATTTTGATAGAAGCAAAATAAATCAACAAAAATTCTACTGAATTCCGAAGATTAATTGAAACAATATCACATGGTTTCACCCCTTGATCTATTAATAAATTTGCCGCCTGATTTACCAAACTATTGAAAATAAAATAAGAATAACTTCTGTCTCCGGATAAATCATTAATAAATACCTTGTCCGGCGTTTTATTCGCCCAATGATCCAAGGATTGAGAAAAACTTTTAAAATTTGGACTAAGTAATTTATCCATTCTATTTATTTAAAACTATTTTTAATTATATCTACGAATAATTTTGGGCTATTACTATTAATAATTTTCACTATATCCATGGTAATTCCAAACACTTCTTCGATTCTCGCCACTAATTCCATATGAGAAAAAGAATCCCAATTTTCAAATTCCTCCTGCCTTTTATTAAAATTAAATTTTTCCTTTTTTAATTCCGGAAATATATCTATAAAAATTTCTTTTATCTTTTGGTTTATGTCTGCTTCTTTCATAAAAATATTTTTAAGCAATCAGCATTGCTATTGCCGCTGCTTTATCCTCGCAGTATGATAAACTAATCTTTATGTTAAAGTCATTATGTTTACCGGCAATTATTTGCGGCGCGCCGTTTTTCTCATTAACCACTTCCATGTCTTTATAATTTAATTTTTTCTGCCCTGCGCCGTACAAAGCCTTAACCACAGCCTCTTTGGCGGCAAATCTTCCGGCTAAATGCCGGGCAAAATTCTTTTTGGCAAAACAATATTTTAATTCTTTTTTAGTAAATATTTTACTTAAAAAAAGCTTATCTTTAATAGGGTCTAACTTTTTAAATCTGCCGATGCTCTCCATGTCAATCCCTATGCTAAAATTCTGTAATTTTTTTGACAGCGCCATATAAATAATTTCCTTTATTGGATATGATAATCCAGCGTGGTGATTATTAAAAATTGTTAAAAAATTTACTTGAAAAACAGAATATACTCCAATTATATCAAAGTGTCATAAAGTGTCAAGAGGTGTCAAAGTGAATAAAAATTAATTAAATATTAGCTGATATTGGCTAAATTTATATTTTATACTAAAATTACCCACACTGTATTATTTTATACGATTTTAAGCTCATACCTTATCTCTTTTAAATCTTTTGCGACTTATAAAGCTAATATTTGCAACCCCTGTCTTCCGGATAAGAATTTCATTATTCCAATAATTCACCACTGACTTAGAGCTTATCATAAGAGCTGACTCTGATCGTGCGCATGCTAAGCGAATTACGGTTGAAGACTTACCAACACGACAAGCAAACCACAGGCCCTGCTTATCACCACTCTGTTCAACTGCTTCTTTTTGATGTGGTCTTAATTCCATTTATTTAATTATTAAACATTGGGAACAAGATATTTTTACAACTATTTCTGATTTATTACAAAAGAAATCATCAACAACTTTTTTAACTCCATCTAACCTGGAATAATCGTGTACTATTATTGCTCCGCCTTTATTCATTCTGGGGTAAAAAAACTCTAAACAATTCTTTGTGCTTTTATAAGTATCTACATCTAAATTAACAAAGGAAAATCTTTTATCTTCTATATATTTGCCAGTATCTTTTGGGAAATATCCTTTATATATAAAAACATCTGGATAGTTTAAATAATTTTTAACTTGCTGATAAGAAGAAGCGTAGTCGTTATTTTTTAAAACACCATCTATACCGGCTACATCAGATAAACCGCTGAAGGTGTCAAACAAATGTAAAACCTTATCGCCCTTAGCTTCGTATATTATTTTAGCTGAAGCCCCTTTATATACTCCCACTTCAACTATATCCCCATCTATTTTTGCGACAGACTTAACTATATTAAATATCCTTAATCCCTCATCATCTTCAAATAACGCTTTAGCTTCTCTCTTTATTTTTTTTAATAATTTTAATGTTTCAATATCTTGAGACAAAATACAAGTAATAATTTCATTGTCTTTTTTTATTAAAACTTTTGAATAAAAATATACTTTTTTAGCAAGGGGTTTGTCCGAATGCAATGATTTAATTATGATTTTCTTCAATAATTTGATTAAGATCATTTTCATATTTTTAAATATTATTTACTTAATAATTTTTGAACTTCTTTAAAGATATATAAAACACTTAGCAGCTAAGCAGAAAAGACTGAAATAATCAAGTGGAATTTACAGCTCTTCAAACCTTAAAGGATAACAGGCTGGAAAACGTGATGCAGCCCTGTTTTTTTGCATATATTCTTCGCATTTCCTTTTAAAATCAACAAGTTGATCTATGGTTAAATCATGAGGTTTAAAATGAGGTTTATTGGTTATATGGTAAAACTGCTCACAATCCAGATAATTACCTGTCTCGCCTGAAATCAAACCGTTCCCTACGCAATAATCAAACAACCTGGTTCCAGGATAAGGGGTAGCGTAAAAAACGCCTATGCTATCAAGCGGCAACTTCATAATCAATTGATATGTTTCATCGAGTGTATCAACAGTTTCTTCCGGCATGCCGATAATAAAGAAGCTTACAATAAATAAGTTTTTATGCCTTGCGCATGTATCAAAAACCTCAAATATTTTTTTAGCAGACAACCCCTTGCCTATAACTTTATTTCTGATAAATTCAGAACCGCTTTCAACTGCAAGACTGATGCGTACCATTCCTGCTTCTACAAGGGCATCAACAACTTCCTCGTCCAGCTTATTAATCGCAAAACCATTAGGAGCATCAAAATGAATATTTAAATTTCTTTTTACAATACCATTGCAAATCTCTATAGTTCGCTGTTTATCAAAAGTCATATTATCATCCATAAAGTGAAAATATCTAGCATTATACTGATTATATAACAGATCTATTTCATCCAATACATTGTCGGCTGACCTGAGACGAATTTTAGGTCCATGTACAAATCTCATGCTGCAAAAATTACATTTCTGCGGGCAACTTCTACTTGTGATAATAGGGAAAGATTGATTGATATCTAACTTCTTGGGATTATACCAGCTTCTCATATCTAAATTATATTCTTGCAGATCGATCAAACTATAATCTACAAACGGCAAGTCATCCAACCTTGAGATAAAATTTGTTTTATCGTTAATACAGATCGATCCATTTTCCCGAAAGGCAACGCCGTCAATTTTACTGATATTTTGATGTTCGTCCACCTCTATCATTTTGCACAATTGCAAAAACGAAAATTCACCCTCCCCTATAATTACATAATCAATGAAGTTGTATTTTTGTAGTACTCTCCTGGCGAATATTGTAGGATGAATTCCCCCGATGACTATTCGCAGATCAGGAAAATGTTTTTTCACTTCTCTTGCGATTAAAATTAAACTTCCAAAAACTCCGGAAAACAGGCAACCGATACCAACAATCTTTGGCGCATATTCCTTAATTTGGGGCAGTAATTTCTGTTTAACATAATTCTCAAGGATATCTTTGCCTAATTGTTTTTTATAAAAGTGATTATTTACATCAACAATCTTTATGTTAAAGTTATTATTTTTCAGTACGGTCGCTAAATACAATAATCCTGTTGGCAAGTATGTATCGCTTGCCATAAACTGACTCGACATTGTGGGCGGATTGATCAAAAATATTTTAGTTTTATCCATAGTAACGCTTTAAATTATTTATTATAGAAAGCTAATAATTTTTTCTACGCGTTTATCCCAAGTATAATTTTGAACATCTTCATATGCTTGTCCAGCTATCTGTTCGGCTAAAATACTGTTGCTTAATGTTAATTTAATTTTTTCCGCCAAATCAACCGGATCGCCGGGCTTGCAAAAAATGCAGCTTTTTTCATTTAAAACCTCTCTTATGCTTGGCAAGTCAGATGTGATAATAGGGCGCTTGCTTGCCATATATTCAAACATTTTCATTGGCGACATATAGTATCTGTAATGTTGGATATCTGGAAAGGGCATTAATAAAACATCAGCCGCCTTTTGGTATAGCGCGACAATATCTTGCGTGAAATGCCCCCGTATGATTGATTTGTTATCTACTCTAAAAAATTTAGCTTTCTCGCTATAATATTCAACATGCCTTGGCTTTCCTCCCATGGCAACGAAAACAATATCATCATCCAACGTCTTTAAAGCTTTAAAAATATCAATAATCCCCTTTTCCATGTCCATAGTCCTGAATCTGCCGCAATAGCCGATAATTTTTTTATCCAAGGGCAAGTTTAATTTTTTGCGCGCGTCTTCTTTGCTTAATTTTATGTCAAAAATATTCAAATTAACGGCATCCGGAGCTATTAATGCCTTTTTTTTATTTATTTTGTATTTTTTTATATAATCATCCCGCAGACTGGCAGTTATAAAAGTAATACGATCCGACCATTTGGCTAATAGATAATCAAAAATTTTATCAGCCATATTGCGAGTAAAAATAGCATGGACTTCATAAATAAATTCAACCTTCAATCTGAAAAATATTTTATTGTACAAAATCATGAAAGCCAATAAAAACGGCTCGCGGGAATAAGCATGAGTTATGTTATTGGCTTTGATAAACTTTAAATATTTGAAAGACAGCTTATAACTTTTTGCTGTCTTAAAATCCACTGTTTGAATTTCCGGATAGTCCAATTTTAACTTTCTGCCGCCGAGAAAAAAATCATTTTTAAAATGCTTGCTGAATGATTTGGCCATTTCTAAAATATGCATTCTATTCGCCATACCGAAGGGCGGTAAATCAAGTGACGTGCAATATATTAACTTCATAAATATTTAAAATTATATTTTTTCAATTATTAAATTATTCTCATTCCCCTGTTTTATTATTATTACTTGGGAAAAGCCATTTTTTTCCGCAACTGACTTGATATTCTCATTGTCATGCTCATCAATAATATTTCTTGCTTTATTTTTATTATAAGGAGCATAACCGGCAAGATCAGTAACTTCTCCTTCAGGCAAGCCGCCGATCATTGCTATGCCTGTCATGGCTGTAACAACAAGAGGTCTTACATGGTTATAATTTTTATACGCTTTCATGTCCCAAAATATTCTATTGCTTTTTGGAATGTAAATACAGGTTTTTCTTTTTTCAGACAGCTTCATTTCTCCAATTTCTTCAAATATTTTTATTATTTCATAGTTATCAAGATCTTTTAAAGCGGGCTGAGAAAGTTTACTGGCGGGAATTACTGACATAATCGTTGGCACTACGCCATTTGCCGCAATCTCATTCTTTACAAATTGTTTTGCGCTTGCATCCTCTTCGCTTGGATTAAGTATTTGCCTTCTGATAATAATATTTTTAGCAATTAAATTTTTATTTTGAACAAAATAAGTATTTATAAAATTACAATAATGGAGGCTTAAAAAAATAATAAGCAAAACAAAACATATTTTTAGGCCGCCAACACGATTATGCCCATGAATAAATTTATTTTTGTCATTAACGAAACATCCTAAATAAGCCAAAACAAAACTTAGGCCAATGAACTTTTGAACACCGGTAAAATACCCCGCGCTTCCACCTGCTATATTTAAAACCGCTCCCGGCAGAATGCCCAGTATTGAGACTGCTAATAATATTTCTATTTCTAAAGATTTTTTTTGTCTAAAAAAAACTTTTAATTCGTTTAAGGTTGCTATTTTATCTTTATATAAAACTAATAAAATAAAAATCCATAATAATATATATTCAGAGGAAAAAAATAAATTCCACGATTTAATATATTCTATCAAAGAAGAAAAAGACGCAAAACCGGTGCTTATTTCATTATAACCAAAAGCCAAATATACTATGATTGACGACAAAAAACAAATAACAAATGATACTGATAATTGATTATTTTTATGCATCTTTAAGCGAATAAATAAGTATCCGTATAAGCCATACAGTAAAAAGGCCACACTGATTTTTAATGAACCTATAATAGTAATAAACAGCGGTAAAAAAAGAAATAAAAATAAATTATCATATTTGGAATAATTTTTTATTTTACTTTTAAAATTTTGTAAAAAATAAATTACCATGGAAAACAATAAAAACATGAAACTAATGCCCATTACATAACTCTCGCTGCCAACTGCTGAGTAGCCGGCCATGATTAAAAAAGCCAATAAAATTAAAAAAATGAACCAAGCTAACTTTAATGAAAAATTTTTAAATCTTCTATAATCAACTACAAATAATAAAATATTCTTAAGTAAAAAAGGTATGAATATTATCGGGTAGCAGAGATTGTAAAATTTGATTGTGCTCACATTAATTAATCCTGACAAATAAGCGAACATCCAGCTGCTGCCCCAATGATAATGAAAATATTTTAATCCATCAACGCCTATGCTAGGCACGCCGTAAGTTTTGATTAAATTGCTGACGGCGGAATAAAGCAAAGTATCGCGATGCGCTATCCCTAAAATAATATTTTCAAAAAATAAAGGATTTTGATATTTAGCGCACCATACCAAAGAACCAACCCCCATTGAAAAAAGAATAAATAAAATTATATATAATAAATCCGCTGTTCTGTAAAAACAAACACAATAATCAATTAAAAACCAAATTAACAGCAAAAAACTGATGGGCATTAATAAATAAATGAATTTTACTCCGATAACCAACGAGGCAAGGCCTAAAAATATAAGAAAAAATAGGATAACAACAGTAAAAAAACTAATGGAACAAAACCATAAATCTTTAGAATCGCTATCAGCGGTTTTTTTAAATCTTATGATCAAATTAGGCAGCAGCAATAAAAAATAACTTACGGATAAAGTTTTTAAAATTTCAAATACAGAATTATCGTCAAAACCATACCGCAAGAGCCAATACAAAAAAGCTAAAACTGATGAAATAGTAATAGCAAACAATGTTATCCAATTTATTGATTTATTATATTCAAACTTTTCCGCGCTGAGATTTCGAATTTTTTTAAAAAATAAAAACATATTTTTGAAATTGCGAAACAACATGCTTCCGCAACTAAAATTTTATTTTGGGCGGCGGGCTGCGCGCGGCTTAACGCGCTTATGGCTTAAATGCTTTGCCTGTCTTAAATTTAATATAACTTGCTTAAAAAAATCTTTAGCCATGCCAAGATAATATCCAACTTCCTGCCAAGAATTAATTTTTGATAACATCTTTAAAAAATATTTTGGACGAAGATAAAATTTTTTTAAAACATGGTTTTGCAGATCAATTAATTCCTTTGATGTAAAATTGTCGGTGCGCCAAGGCGGTTCTTCGCCAAAAAAAATAAAATCTTGCCAATCAATACTATTGTCTACATATCCCTTCTTATGCATAATGTCATATACTTCGGTGCCGGGGAATGGAACAATAATCCCATAAAAAATAAAATCTAAATCAAGTTCTTTCATCAAGTTCACAGTCATTTCTACCTCTTCTCTTGTTTCCGAAGGATGGGCTCCTAAAATGAATGTTCCTTCCACAAATTTTATTTTTGCCTCTTTGGCCCATTTAACCGCTTTTCTAACCTGTTCTATGGTAATGCCTTTTTTAATTAACTTTAACATTCGCTCGCTTGAAGCTTCAATGCCGAAAGAAACTTTGCGGCATCCTGATTCAGCCATAATTTTTAACAACTCCAAAGTTACATTATTAACCCTTGTATTGCAATCCCAGCTCACGCCTAATTCTTTTAATCCTGAGCATATTTGCTTTGCTCTGTCTGGCAAGAGAGTAAAAGTATCATCCAAAAAAGTAAAATGATTAGTCTGATATTTATTAACGCACTCTTTGATTTCTTCCAAGACATTTGCGGCGTCTCTAAACCTCACGCAATGCCCATAGCTTATATGGCCGGCGCAAAATATGCATTGATTTGGACAGCCGCGAGCGGTAATGATCTCTGCTACCCTTAAAAATTTTCTGGAAATGCCCCTGGAAACATGGGATCGGCGATAAAAACTTGGATTAACTAAATCACGATCCGGAAAAGGAATTGAATTTAAATCTTGTACTAATTTCCGCTTATCATTGCAAACTATTTCATTTATACTCTTTCTATACGCTAAGCCATTAATATTATTTAATGCGTGTTTTGATTGTAATGCCTGGCATAATTCAAGCAAAGTATATTCCCCTTCTCCTATGCAAGCAAAATCCAACGCAGAGATCTCCCGCAAAGTGCGTTTAGGAAGAGCGCTAATGTGAGTGCCGCCAGATACAATATAAATATTTTTAAAATTTTTTTTCACTATTTTAGCTAATTCATCCAAGGAAGCAACTGTGTTAGTCATCGCGGTAATGCCGATAATTTTCGGCTCGCTTTGATTGATTCTTTCAAGAAACTCTTCTTTAGAAAAAGGTTCAACTACATAATCCCAAATCTCAACTTGAAATCCATGTTTCTTTAATACAGCGGCCAAATATCCTAAATTTATAGGGTATTGAGTTGAAATAAAATTAGCTCGCAAATGCAAATTTTCAGGCGGGTTGATTAAAACAACTTTCATATTTTAAATTTAATTATATCTTCCTCTCCAGTCATTAACTTTGATCTGCATAAGTTCTTTAATGGTTTCCGCTATAGCAACCACAACATTAACCTTTGAATTTGCTTTGTTGGACCAGCTTACTGGAATTTCTTTTATTTTGCAGCTACGTTTCTGGGCTAAATAAATAATTTCCGCGTCAAAACCCCAACGATTAATGGTCAAAAGGGAATATAATTCTTGGCCTATTGCTCGTTGATAAGCCTTAAAGCCGCAATTGGTATCAGTAATATCTTTGAGAAAAAAACTAAAAACTATTTTATAAAAAATCTTTCCTGCCAGCTCCCGTATTCTTGATTGGCGAACCAAAATCTCTGAATCGGGCAAATGCCGCGAGCACATCACTATGTCATAGCCCCGGCTAAAAAATGGCAGCATTTTATCAAACGACTCTAATGGCGTAGACAAATCAGCGTCAAAAAATAAAATTATCTCTCCCTTGGCGCTCATTACGCCTTTTTTTATGGAATACCCTTTGCCGCGGTTAATATCATTTTCTAAAATTATAATATTGCTATTTAATTCTTCGGCCGCCTTCTTTGCCTCGCCAACAGTATCGTCCTTGCTTCCGTCATCAACTATGATTATCTCATAATTAAAGGCATGAGCGTTTAAAAATTTAATGGTTTCTTTAATCGTGTTTCTTATTGCCGCCTGCTCATTATAGACAGGGATAATAACTGATAAATAAATGTTATTCATGTTTGTTATAACTTTCTTGATACCATCTAAGAGTATTTTTAAGGCCCTCCTTGATATCAATAAGCGGGTTAAAATTAAGCTGTTTAGCTGCTTTTATTGTATCATAACAATTAAATTCGCAAAAGAAAGAAATATTATGAATTGTCAATAAATTAAGCTTTTCCGACTTTAGCGAGGCAGGAATAATCTTTAAAAAATATGCCAGCAAA
>Ga0180015_1000544_pt1 | contig 10704 bp, 9 predicted proteins | sample KR13_S2_MetaG_FD_116508 | JGI IMG/M metagenome (GOLD analysis project Ga0180015, IMG submission 116508) | Groundwater microbial communities from the Olkiluoto Island deep subsurface site, Finland - KR13_S2_MetaG | ecosystem: Environmental > Aquatic > Deep subsurface > Groundwater | place...
AAAAGAACCATAAAATCAGGTTTAGGGCAAATTCAAATCGATCCCTTTTAATTTTGTCAATATGTCATATAGTTTCAAACACTTAATTGATACTCTGAAAGTTTAAACCGGACAGTAGTGATATGATCACCTTAAAAAATGTAATTGGTTTTGATGAGAAAAATAATGAAATATCCTGTAGTTAAAATTCCAGCCGATGGATATGACACTATTGAACAGCTTGGAACAAAAGAAAAATTTTGGTTTTATGATGAAAAAGATAGTACTACAAAATTATTTAAAATTGGTAGACCTGGAACTGGGGAAAATTGGTCAGAAAAGGCTACAAGTGAATTGGCAAAGCTCTTAGGTTTATCCTGTGCTGAGTATGAATTTGCGATATGGAAAGAAAAAGAAGGTGTAATATCAAAACTTTTTGTTCCTCAAAACGGCAGACTTGTTCATGGAAATGAAGTATTGGAAAAAGTCATAAAAGATTATCCAAAAAATAAGTTTTACAAAGTTAGAGACTATAACATTTCCACAACATTAGCGATCATTAAAGGGGTACCTGAGTTGCCACTTGGCTATGAAAAAAATAAAACAATTCAGAATCCAATAGATTTGTTTGTAGGCTATTTAATGTTTGATTGTTGGATTTCTAACCAGGACCGCCATCATGAAAACTGGGGTTTTGTACTCGATATCATAAACAAAACAATACATCTTGCGCCGACATATGATCATGCATCAGGGCTGGGATGTAGAGTGTCTGATAAAGAAAGAAACGAAAGACTAACTACCAATGATAAACGGTACAGTGTAGAAACTTTTGTTGGAAAAACAAAATCCGCGTTTTATGATAAGGGTCTAAAACAATTGAAAACAATAGAAGTATTTCTTGTTGCGGCTAAACAAAATAGAAAGGCAGCAGAGTTTTGGTTAAATAAGTTAGAAAGTATATCCCAAGCTGAAATAAAAAATATTTTTACCAAAATACCAAATAAATTAATTAGTGGGCCTGCAATTGATTTTGCATTAGCAATTTTGGAAGCAAACAAAAAACGCTTATTAGAGGTAAAAACAGGATTGATAAAATGATTGACGAACTTATTCTGGCTTGGCAAAATCCACATAATCGTGAATGGTTGCCTGTTGGAAGATTGCTATATAACAACAATAAATATATTTTTAAATATACTATTGGCGCAAAACGAGCAAAAGATTTTGTGCCATTTGGTCGGATGACTCCCTTAGACAATTCACACGAATCAGAAGAATTGTTTCCGATTTTTAAAAATAGATTGCTTCAAAAATCGAGACCGGAATACGATGACTATTTAAATTGGCTTGGTTTGGAAAAAGATAAGATTACACCACTTGAAGAACTTGCCAGGACAAGAGGAATTAGAGCAACTGATTCTCTTCAATTGTTTCCAATTCCTAAAAAAAGAAATGGAAAGTACGAAGTCACGTTTTTCAGTCATGGGATTAGACACTTACCCCCTATTTATATCGAAAGAGTTAATCACCTTAATCAAGGCAATAAACTCTATTTAATGAGAGACATTCAAAATAAATCTGATGTTTTCGCGTTAGCGTTAAGAACCGATGATCCTCCTGAAATTGTAGGTTACTGTCCAAAGTTTTTTGTTAAAGATTTTGGGCGGCTAATTGATAGTAATGGTGCGGATAAAGTAGAAGTTTCTGTTGTTAAAGTTAATCTAAAGTCACCATTACAATTTAAACTGCTATGTAAGTTTAGCACAATTTGGCCAGCCGAATTTGCCCCCTTTGAAGACGAAATTTTCCAAACCATTATTTGATCAATATCTACCATTTTGGAAATAGTTCGCCATGAGGGCAGTCGTAGAGTCAAGCGGAATCTGGAATATTACAACCTTAACGTCATTATTGCCGTGGGCTGTTGTCAGCCGGTTAATTCTTCGTTACAGATAGCTGCTATACGTCAAACATCTATCCTTATTCACAACCAGTTGCGATACCGATTAGCTATCACACAACTCCGCAATTCAAGGGAATAGCAATCGTATCTCGCAAGCATTTAATCCCGAAAAAGATAATAAATTGACTTGCATATTCACTTAATCTATATTGGTTTAGATGAATTTCGGTATGTTTTTTGAACCTCAAACAGGAGGATTTAGTTTAAATTAATATCCGAATACATGGAAATATCTTCCAGATATATAGTCTGATATCATGGAAAAGCAATCTACGTTTATTAACACTGTTAGCTTTAAAAAAAGACAGGAGGCGCCCAAATGCAATTGCAGATTTTTGAATATGAGAAAGAGCAAGAAGTTAGAACTGTTGAAATTGATGGAGAAGTTTGGTGGGTTGCTAGGGATATTTGCGCTGTGTTAAATCTGGATAGTAGCCATAAAGTAGTGGAAAGATTAGATGAAGATGAGCGGAAAACTTTTCCGGTCATAGATTCAATGGGGCGTGAACAAAAAACATGGATTGTTAATGAGCCTGGTTTATATAGACTACTTTTTCGCTCAAACAAACCAGAAGCAAGAAAATTTCAAAAATGGGTTTATCATGAAGTTTTACCTCAAATCCGAAAAACAGGAGTTTTCAAGCTTCGTGGTTATGCCATGCCAGCTTTTATTAAAAGGTTCAATGAAAACTGGGACAGAGTTGATACAGGTTATTTTTCAGTAATTAGCGAACTAGTCATCAGGATTTATGGCCGTCTTGAAATGGCAGGTTATAACATGCCAGACAAGAGTAAAAAAGGTAAAGAGATTAGACCTGATGTAAGCGTTGGTAAATTATTTCCAAAATGGTTAGAAAAAAGATCGCCTGAAAAAATTAATAAGTTCAAAATGTATAATCATAAGTTACCTGAAGGTATGGAGATATCAGAAGTTGAGGCAAGACAATATGAATTAATGGTCCTTCCTGAGTTTATTGAATATGTTGATACTGTCTGGCTAAAGGAAAGATCATACAAATATTTTCAAGAGCGCGATGAAAAAGCTCTTGATTATTTGCCTAAACTAATACCAGATTTCAAGTCTCCAAGAGGTAAAACATCACACAGAAAAATAGGAAATAGCAAAAAAAGCTAATCGGGTAAGGGGGAGTTTCTCTCTCCCCCTCCCCACACCACATAGCAAGCGGGTCCGCACTATGCGGTTCCCCGAGAGTTTTAAAATACCGTCCAACTTCTGACTGTATTCCAAGGCTGGCTATGGCCAACACGCCGAATATTATTGGCTCCCCCTGTCGGGTTCATCGCCTTTTCGAGTATGACCGGCTCCTCCCTTCTCTCAAGAACAAACAGAAGGGTCACCCATTCTTGACAGAAGTGAAACATGAAGACGCGACCCCTCTGCTTTCTCAGTTTCCAGATACAAAAACTTTACTTGGGTAAAGGCGCTCTCTTCGGTCACTTCGGTCAATGGCGTTTATTTGTTAAAGGACAAAGTATCAGGAAATCTTTATGTGGGGTCGGCTTATGGGGAGCAAGGAATTTACGGTAGGTTGTCCGCCTATGCCCAAAATGGTCACGGTGGCAATCTATAATTACGAGAGTTAGACCCAACTAATTTCCATTTTTCAATTCTTGAGATTGTGCCAGCAACAGCGGATGTCGCAATCGATTGTGAGGTGAAAAATTATCTTGACAATCCGACTGCAACATTTTATAATTTTTAGTTAAAATATCTAAAGCTTGGGCAAAAAGTGAGCGCGAGATAACAGGTTCGCTAAAAGACAAGTTCTTATCTTTCTATAGATATGCAGTTGACTCCCCTACCCACAATATGCTTTATAGACTATCCAAAAATGATATCTGAATTTTTTTGGCGCTTCGCCACTAAGAAAGATTACTCTAAATGCCTAGTAAACCTTAGATGGTTTGGTGGCTTTCGTTGCCCCAATTGTAATGGGAATCCCAGTTTAAATGGAGTTGAATCGTTATCTGATGATCCCACATGAAGTTTAGATGGGCAACCTAAATATTGTGGTTACGGGAGTCAACTATATATACCTAATCTTTTTTTCGGAGTCTTTTTATGGAAAACGAAAGCATACACAAAAACATACTTCAATCCATGCTGGAATCCCTTGCAAAAATTCGTATTGAAAAGAACGGATGGAAAGACGCAGAGGAAGAAAGCGCTGGCACACAAGTTTTTAAGATAGCCGAATCATTGAAGCCGTTTTACCTATATGCGTTGAATTTTCCCAAAAATCCTCTCATCTTGAGACCAGATGTTCTCAAATCGGATACGGAGTTTGTTTTTAAGTCCGTAAAAAAGCATGGTTTCTTCCCCAGCCCTTATTGCGCAATAGAGGGTGAAGACCAATACATGGATTTTGCTGCTTTCATGCTCGAATTTTCCATCCTTTACTACCGGTGGGCTAGTATAAAAAAGACGGTCGGTTATTCCTGGAATCTCAATTCAACCGCCAAAGAAATCGCACGAAAAGCCTTCGATTTTCTATATAAATCCGATTACTACGTGGAGGATGAAAAATACGTGCGTTGGGGAGGAGCAACAAAGCCTTCCCGAATAGGCAAGGCTGGAATCCGTGAATATTTTACAGATACATATTTTACTGCTGTTATCATTATCGCACTCGAAAAAGCAATCGAATCTTCGGCCTTGCAACTTCAAGAAAAAGAAAAAGACAACGTCAGAAATTTGATTAAAAAGGCCGGTGAATGGATTGCTGATCGTAGCGACCGCAACCTACTAACCGGGGATGAAAAAAAGACGAATCGCAAACTGATTTATACAACTTGGGGGCTTCGGGCACTTGTAGAAACCTATGATCTGCAGGAACCGAAGATACGGCAGTTGACAAAGGGATTTATTCCCGCCTACCTGGATGCGGTTGATCTTGCGAGTGCGGAAGGCTCCATTTCCATCACCCAAGAGTATTTGTCGGTTCTTTCCGCAGAGTATGATACTTCTCTTGATTATGAGGACCGATCGTCGTGGGCCGGTATACTCCTTACCCTGATCAGTCTATCAGATATCAATGATTTTCAAACACTGCTTGAAACTAGTGGCTATTTACGCATTCAGGATAAAGTGCTCAACGGCTTACTGGCTTTACGCGACACGTTAACTGATCTCTGGTACAAAGAATTTCTCATCCTTTCTATTCATGCCTATCTTTCTGAGGCATTACTGAATCTTCAACAGGGAAAACAAACGTTGCGTTATTCTTTTGAGGTGACATCGGCTTTGGTTGCGCGAACCATGAAAGAAGCCGTTGAAGATCCTCGAATTTTGAAATTGATGCAGCAAGTATTTTACGAAAAATTGGAACGTAATGCCAGCCAACGGGTGCAGAACGATGCAATGGAAGCCAAGCTTAATAAAATAACAACGTAAAGGCAAAGTTTATCGTGAATATCATTACATTTTACTCTTATAAAGGTGGTACCGGCCGATCTCTTTGTTTGGTCAATGTGGCAGTGGCACTACATCTATCCTATGGCCAAAAAGTCGGCCTGATTGATCTGGATTGTGAAGCATCAGGTCTTCATCATCTGTTCGAGATTACCTGCCGACAAAATGGCGACCTCTTGAACTTCTTACACCCGAGAAACCGATCCATCAGCAAGATCGAGCAATATGTCCACGAAGTCCAACTTGTTCCTGGCGCAGTTCCTGGCATTTTCATGATTCCGACTATATCTGACCCAAAGCTTCTTGAGGAAGTTCCTTGGGATAAAGGGGTTGAAGCCTTTTTGAGTCACGAAGTTTTTCCTGCACTGCAGCGGATTTATAATCTGGATTATTTGTTAATTGATTCCCGCTCGGGCATTGCCAGTTATGCTTCCTATGCGCTTCGTGCGGCCCATTGTGGCGTACTTGTCTGTCGGCCGGATCGGCAAAACCGTTTTGGTATTTCAAAAATGATTGAGATCTGCAAAGCTGCTGGCAAACCGTACTTGGTATGTGTATCCGCCTGCCCAAATCCTAAAAAGAATATAGTTCGTCTATCTCCGTTGTTCAAAGCTCTCGGTGAAGAGACAACCCATGTGTTCCCATATATGTCAGAGCTCTATTTTGAAGAATTTATCTCCACGTTGAAAATGCCTCACAGTGCACTGGCGAAAGCGTATGGTGAATTAGCCAAAACAATTTATAATTTTGGAAGGGAATAAATCTTGGGCGGGATAAGTTTTTACGATCCATTATATGACTATGTTACCTTTGAAGAAGCCGCTTCGGGAAGCACAAGGAGCTTTTTTAATATGGGCTATCGAGATATCGATGCCCCTAAGCAAATACTGCCCTTCTTGTCAACGCTGGAGGTCAATCGTCTTGCTTTTTTACGACAAAGCAACCTCTCATTCTTAATTTATCCTTCATCAACACATACTCGATTTGCCCATGCCATCGGGTGTTGTTACCTGGGTTTCCTATCTGCAACCAAGATATCAATTATTGAGGAGCATGACGAAAGTTCTGATAATGAGACGCAAATGATTCTCAATGATTGGCTCCAAGGGAAAGGATTGAAAGAGGAATACCTTTTGGCCTTATTGCTTCATGATGTCGGCCATTTTGCATTTAGCCACGTTATGGAAAGTAATATTTGTTTGTGGGCTGCTTTAGGATTTCAGTTAAAACATGAGGATGTCGCTAAAGAATTTCTATGCGGTGAGGGCCTAGCGGCAGAAGCTTTTCGCAACAAGAATGCGTCTTTTGATAATTGTTATAATTATATAGCTGATATTTTCAGTTCCAACTCAGAAATCGATTGTAATGTAATATCTTATTTGATTCGTGGGAATCTGGATGACATCAAAGAGTTTGACTCGAAGAAACGGGTTGAACTAATGATGCTTCACGAATTGACCAGCGGGTTGCTAGACTTGGACAGGATTGACCATTACCGGAGGGACAGTTATTTTTCAGGGCTCAAATTCGCCAGCAATTTAAACTTTAGCATCATTTTGAGTGGGCTCACTATCCGATATAATGATTCTGGTCATCAGATCCAATTGTCCAATGAAGCAATCGGACATGCTCTGACTTTGTTGCACTCCAAGGAGCGACTTATTCATGATTGTTTTGAAAACCCCTCCAATATTGCATTGGAAGTCATGCTATGCCAGGCATTCAATCTCTTCATGTTCGGAAATCGTCATTGTGAGTCTAACGGAAAACCGATAATGGCTTCAGATGAGCAGAAAAAAAAGGCGATTGATTTGCTTCTATGTACGGATGAGGAATTATTGATCCGGCTGGAAGCCGGTGATCCCTTGGCTCGCCAAATCATATATCAAATACGAAATAGAGACCCTTATACCTTTCTTGGGAAATTTATATGGACTAAAGGGAATATCGAGGAAAGAACGCTTCGAAAAAAAATCATTAATAAGGCTGGTGTTAATATGGATTGCCTTGCGCTCAAGATAGCCAAGGGGTTTAATGGCAAACCAAATTTTTCAAAAGAATGGCTTGACCTTGAAGAGTTGCATGATATGGAGGGCCGCAAGCTTGAACTACACCCGGAATATAGCCAACAGATCAAGTATTTTCAGGAAGCCCAAAGAAATACGGCCAAGTTTTTTTGGGTTTTCACCAGTAGTAATGACGCTTTAGTTACAAAAAAAATTAAAAAAGCCGTAGCCGATATTATATAAAATGATGAGGATTAATAAAGCAATGTTCATAAATGAAAATATAAAATCTTTGCGTTGTGCCATGGAACGTGCCGCAAAACTGGTGGTTAGCTGTAAGTATTGCACATCATGTTGTGAGAATGGCTTAGTTTACATATTTGACGAAGAAGTTCCTATTATGCAAGCCTTGGATGTACCATTAGTTAATATTAAAGGTGTTCATTACATTCAACGAAAAATCGGCGGATCCTGCCCAATGCTTAACAGCAAAAATCAGGGATGCTCCATTTATCCGGATCGGCCGTTTTGCTGCCGGCTTTATCCGCTTGATGTGTTTAATCGAAGCGGAAAACTAGAATGGGGTTTTTACACATTTTGTCCAGAGAAAAAGAAAAAAGCCGGTGCGATGGTAACGGCCGAGGGGGCATCAAATCATGGGTTGGTGTTGCAAGCCTTACGGATGATAGAAAACATTCTCGGCGAAGAAAGAATGAAGTACCTGGCTTATGAAGATCTTGTGTCTGCTGAATATGAACTGCTGGATCAGTTTCGGAATGAATATGTAATCCTCGGGGATTTAATAACACAATTTTCTCAATACATAAGCCCTGCTATTATAGATAATATATCCGACAGATCATGTTTAAAGAGGAATTATGTCTGAAAACAATAAAGAGCCGAAACGTACCCCTAGCAAAAAAGAAAAGCTTAGGGAAGAATTAAAAAAAAAGAAGGATAGAAAGAAAAAAAAGAAGAAGGCTTAAAATAGCTTTGGAAAATTGAGGGCTTTAGGGGGCATCCTATAATAATGCTGTAAAGAAAAAAATGACTAAATTTTAATTACTGTAATATAAAGGGGTTATGGTGGAAGCCTTATTTTATACGACAAAGGTGGACATCCTTTAATTGTCTTCCTGCCTTTTCCAGTACGCCCCAAAATACAGATGAACTCTAACGAACAGATCTCTGCTATGCATAAAACATTCAGCCTTATTCACAACCAGTTGAGGTATTGATATGAAATCAATACCTCAAGCAGCTTGTAATAACTAAAAGAAAATTGCCATTTTCCGGTTAGGCCTCCTACCTGCCTTGACAGGATGGCGACACGCAACCCTTCCTTGGGGTTAACACACCATACTTACAACCGACTTCAGGCTGGTTGTTATCTCACCATAGATTTATATTTCAAAGAACTATTGACTCGCGCACATAGGCGGACTTATTTCTTTTTTATGAGTCAAGATATTGTGGTGCAAAACTATTGCCTCGCGCACACGTTAGTCATCCATAAACTCTTTTTTATAGTGTCGGTAAATTCTCTTTTTTATAGTCTTCTAAAACAACATAGCCTTGTGCGCAAAACGTTTAATTAATTGATTAATCCTAACTAATTGCAAATCCGGTCTATCCCCCTTTTTATAGTCCATAAAAAAGGGTAAGGCCGATACAGTACAATCTTATCAGGATAACCGTCATAGCGCTCTTAGCGTAACTGTGGCCCAAGGAAAATTTATTCGATTGTTCAGCTTCTCGCAACCGCCGGTAGGTTTTCCAATGCGTGTCACTATAGGCGTTGGAAAATTACTATTGCCGCGCGCGTTGCGGATGCGTACTTTAAAAATGAATACCTAACCGCTGTCCCATGATTATCAATGAAAGGTTGTTTGCATGGTCAGCCTCTCTGCGCAGGCGGTCGAAAGTTTTCTGGTGCATGTTTTTTGGCTTGAACAGGATAGGTTCCGTGAGGTTGTCGCTTGCTCCCAACCGTGGCCCTGATTTTCATAGCCTTTCGCATGAGACGGTCAGGCATGCTTTCCTGCTGGCTGCCATACGTAAGATTATAACAGTGTCGGCAAAAAAAGTATTTCCCGGCACCATAGAGAAGCGCTACCCGTTTCCAACATCGGGGACATTGAAACCAGGTTCGTAATCCACCATAGTTGCAGGGTGTCCGATCAAAAGAAATTGTCTGTTCAATTGGTTCCCATTCCCCACCATTGGGCCGGTGCCGGTAATTGAGAATCATTCGATTTTGTTCCATCCGGAAACCGATGGAGCCTGTCTGTTCGTCACCCCTTGACCATGACAATGAGCCAAGGGCTCCAGGCCGAAGATAACCTTGCTTTTTCAGCCACCGCATGTCAATTCGATGCTGGCTTCCAGTCGTTGATTTTGAATCCCTGCACCAATTGCCTGAACCACGTCCGCCCATTTAGGAAGCTCCTTGTATTTAATCGAAATCATTAAGTAAATTTTACCCCTTTATAGGCACAAAACAAGCTAAACTACTTGATATAAAAGCGTTTATTGCTGTTTTTGCACTTGTTCAAAAAGTCTCAAGGATTTTCTTTGCATTTTATCACCTGTTTTTTCTGGCCAGGGTAAATTTGTCTGCTGTCCGGTCAAGCCCTCAATGTCCCGTGCTAGTTCGTAGGCCGCACCAAAGGAAGAGTCTTTAAAGATAGTGTTTTAAACAACACTCGTTAGAAAAGCTATAAATCTGCTTTAAACTTACGCCCCCCAAGGGCTTGCTCTACTTTTGCTGTTTTTTCTGTTTTACTATAAATGCCCTAACGAGTGTCAAAACTAACACTGGTTAAGGGGTTAATGAGTGTTTATTTAAACACCTATAATTTCTTTTTTCGTTTTTCTAAAATCTCTTTTTTCGTCTTTGGATTATTCATCACTAAGGCCCACCCTCTGCCTTGCCTTGTATCTTTCCGCCGGGGGTTCATGGCCGGTTTAAACTCCGGTGTCCCATATTGCTTCCACCTGTTATCTATCCAATACAAAGAACAATCTGCTATACCATTTAACGGCTTTCGGCCGCCCTTTCCCTGGTGTGTAATGTCAATGAAGCCCTTGCTTTGCAACTCATCAATCCCATCGCGAAATTGATTTTTTGAAAAGCCCTTCTTTACTGCCTCCCGAACAGGGAAAATAATATTTCCGTTGTTTTCACAATACCATTTCTTCTTACTCGCTTGTTTCATTATCCGTTTTGCAAAAAAATCTTGAAGTAAAAGCATGGCAACCCTGCTAAGGCCGCGATAAACATCTGAATTTAGCATTTCTTTCGGGATATAAATTTTCGG
>Ga0180015_1000547_pt1 | contig 10667 bp, 9 predicted proteins | sample KR13_S2_MetaG_FD_116508 | JGI IMG/M metagenome (GOLD analysis project Ga0180015, IMG submission 116508) | Groundwater microbial communities from the Olkiluoto Island deep subsurface site, Finland - KR13_S2_MetaG | ecosystem: Environmental > Aquatic > Deep subsurface > Groundwater | place...
CCTGCTGATCATTCTTCAATCCCCAAGAAACCACAACATGTTGTGGTTTGATCTCAGGTATCGTGGTTATTCTCCGGGGTGAGTCGGCAAAACACAATTCTTGCTGGGGGGAAGTTTGGTCTAGACGACAACACCAGTGAGCTTAACGTTGTTGGAGACGACAAGCGCTATTAGAATTTGAGGCTGGCAGCGACGTTCAAGGGAACGGAGCTAGCAGGATAGCAGTTACTTATCAGTCACCATAATACTTGGCATACGACGAGCACGACGTGCACTTTGTGCTCGTTGTGCGCTTCGTGGGCGAGCGAAGCGAGCCTATATTGGCGGGGTTTTGAATGGGGGCGGCCGTTACGCCCTCAAGGAAAGTTTTTCTCTACGCTTTTTTCTAAATAAAGACTACCGTTTTATACCCCTATATTGAGGTTGCTGTGTCAACTTTTATTCTATCTATGCTTGCTCTGTTTTTCTACCGCTTCTACGGGCACTTTTATACTGCCGCCTACCCTTCAAAATCCACCTCAAAAGACGTATCACCGGAATGATGTCGTTTTTCCACCCGTGGAGCGGACACTTTTTCAACCGCCACAACGACCGCCGCCAGACCACTTTTCTACGCTACCATAGAGCCTTTTTCTACCCTGCCAGTCCGCCAGACCAGTTTTCTACCCTACCCACGAACCTTTTTATCTTGGCCAACCGTCTATCAAATATCTACACTGGACGGCAACGACTGTTATAAACGACGGCTCCTATACTGTGGGCGGTTTACATACGTGCATCGAGCGGATTTCTTGGTATGGGGAACGGTCTATCAAATTCCCACACTGGACGGCAACCGCCGTTCTAACGAGCAGTGTTTACTCTACAATGGATATCCGCACTACCTACGAACGGATTTCTGGTCTATTGATTCTTTGCCGTACTAGAGAAGACAATCGTCAATGTGAGTCCATATGTTACTTCGCTCGGAGGATTCCTCGATGTGGGTAAAGTATTGTGTAGTTGACGTGGCGAAGAAATCAAGGTGAGTGGGGATAACGTGAAGTTTGATGAGAAATGGGAGTTTAAGGAATAATGGTTAGGAGAATGACGAATAAACGAAGCGCCCCAAAGAGACAGCATTATGTTCCAAGATTATATCTAAGGAATTTCGCAATACCGCATAAAGCGGACAGCAAAATAGAGAGAGTACATGTTTACGAAAGAGGCGGGACGAAACCGAGAGTAAGCGGCATCAATAAGATTGCAGTCGTCAAAGACTTCTATACCGTTATAGACCCTGAAACCGATGAAAAAGATTATTCTCTGGAGGAATTCTTTAATTCGATAGAGGGAATAGCCGCAAGAGAAATAGCGGGCCTCATTACTAACGACAACGTAGTGTTTGACGAAGAGAGAAAAAGAAAACTAGCTCCATTCATTGGGTGTTTGGCCGTCAGAACTTTACAACATTTGCAGTGGGAAGAAAACTTCCTAGACGAAGAAAGCAAACGCTATTCTTCTTTACTGCAACAGGACCCAGAAAGTTTTCTTAAAATGTATTTCTCGGAAGAGGTTCTAGAGGTATTTGGGGAAGATAGGATTCTGGAGATTGTAAAGGACGAGACTTTCATCGGCGGTGTGTTGGATAACCTATCCCAAACCCGTCAACCAAGAGCAGTGAATAGAGGTTTAAAGATAGCCAATATCTTAATGAAAAAGAATTGGATTCTGGGAATAAGAGAAACAAGTAAAGTGTTGGTAACATCAGACCATCCAGTTGTTACCTTACGGCCACAAGGGGTCCCCGAAAAAGCCAGAAGCGGATTTGCGAAGGGTATTATCTGTATGCCTTTGTCGCCCGACAGATGTCTAATAATGTTTCATCAGAAGTTGAAACCTGGTTTACCAAGCAAATCAGTAGATTCTATCAATCACGGTCAGATGCATCACGCTCATAAGGAAATATATTCTCACGCCAATATCTCAGGAATTCAGAATCAATTCAACAAAACGAAAGAAGGCGAAGGTACGGAAGTCAAATTGGATTGGTGATTGCCCCGACAGTCCAAGAACACGTTGTAACACTTAACGAGCTTGAGGCCGAATCGTTTTGTGAAAACGGCGTTTCACGCTGGAGGCGATTTTTAAAGGTAGAAGCGGTGGAAAACGAAGCGCACGACGAGCACGAAGCGCACGACGCCTTCCATGTCCACATCGTTCACCGACTACTTCGGCATTGACAATTTGAGGTCACAAACACGCCAGAGCGCCGCAAGCACTTTTCGGATATCATCTATAGGAGCGCCATCTGGCGGGTTGATAAAAATCATCCACGGTTGCTTTAGCGGGTCCTCCTGGATGTTGTACCAACCAGGAAACAAGGGTGGCTCTTTCTCGGGGTCATACACACCCTGGAATAAAGGTGACGCTGTATCTGCAGCATCTTTGTCCCGAACCGTCATAGTCACTTCCAACCTCATTCATTTCTCCCTTCTATAGATTTCAAAGCATTTCTCCGTATTATATCCCACACGTCATTTGAAGTGTCAAAAGAAGCGAAGGTGTGGAATGTATTTAGTGGTAGGGGAGCCTCTTTGTGGGCGTCGTGTGCTTGGCGACGTTTGTCGTTGGGAAGGCGTTGTGGTTGTCGTGGACGTGGTGTGCTTAATGCCCTAACTCGCTTCGTGCCGAAATAGGATTACGTATAGATTTCAATGTATAATTCTCTGTGGCAATAATGACAGGATGGTAAGCCGTGAATGTTCCTAGTGAGATACTTGAACTTGTTGAGCGTTTCGAGAGCAATCGAGACGCCTATCTTTCCGGTGCTTATAACGAGACGCAGATACGCCTTGAGTTCATAGACCCTTTCTTCAAAGCTCTTGGCTGGGACGTCCACAACGAGCAAGGCTACGCAGAAGCCTACAAAGATGTAATTCACGAAGATGCAATCAAGGTGGGCGGCGCAACCAAGGCCCCCGACTACTGCTTCCGCATAGGTGGAACCCGAATGTTCTTCGTGGAAGCAAAGAAGCCTTCGGTCAATCTCAAGGATGATATAAGCCCAGCTTTTCAGTTACGGCGATATGCATGGTCCGCTAAGCTCCCCTTGAGCATCTTGACCGACTTTGAAGAGTTCGCTGTTTACGACTGCCGAGTTAAGCCTGTCAAGACTGACAAGGCTTCTACTGCAAGGACGCTTTATCTCACCTACGAAGACTACGAGAATCGCTGGGATGAAATAGCTTCTGTGTTCTCGAAGGAAGCAGTCTTCAAAGGGTCCTTCGATAAATACGTTGAATCGAAGAAGCTCAAGAGGGGAACAGCGGAAGTCGATGATGCTTTCCTTGAAGAAATCGAATCATGGCGAGAACTGCTGGCGCGTAATATCGCTCTTAGAAATTCGGGACTCACTCGAAGAGAATTGAATTACGCTGTCCAGAGGACCATAGACCGTATCGTCTTTCTTCGAATCTGCGAAGACAGGGGAATAGAGGATTACGGTAAGCTCATGGCGTTACTGAATGGCAACAATGTCTACCCACGTCTCTTTGAACTTTTCAGAAAAGCGGACGAGCGGTACAACTCTGGCCTATTCCATTTCAAGCAAGAGAAAGACCGACCAGAATCGCCCGACGGACTTACCCCGAATCTCATTGTTGATGACAAATCGCTCAAGAGTATTATCAGGGACATCTATTATCCCGAGAGTCCATACGAGTTCTCTGTACTGCCAGCGGATATCCTTGGCCACGTTTATGAGCAGTTTCTCGGCAAGGTTATTCGGCTTACGCCGAAACATCGTGCCGTTGTTGAAGACAAGCCCGAAGTAAAGAAAGCAGGCGGCGTCTACTACACCCCCACGTTTATCGTCGATTACATCGTAGAGAACACAGTGGGGGAACTACTTGAAGGAAAATCTCCTAAGCAGGCTGCCAAACTGAGAATACTGGACCCCGCTTGCGGTTCAGGTTCTTTCTTGCTAGGGGCATACCAATATCTTCTTGACTGGCACCGTGATTTGTACGTAGCGGATGACCCGAAAATATGGGCGAAGGGCAGAAACCCGAAACTGTATCAAGGGTCGGGTGGTAGCTGGAGACTTACTACTGGAGAACGCAAACGCATCCTCTTGAACAACATATACGGTGTTGACATTGACCCTCAAGCTGTCGAAGTTACCAAGCTTTCCTTGTTGTTGAAAGTGCTCGAAGGCGAGTCAGACGAAACGCTAGCATCACAAATGAAATTATTTCATGAACGAGCACTTCCTGACCTGGGTGAAAATATCAAGTGCGGCAATTCACTGATAGGGTCGGACTACTTGGAGGGGAAAGAAGCACTTTTCCTTGACGAGGAAGTGAGCTACAAGATAAACACTTTCGATTGGGATATTGAATTTCCAAAGGTTATGAATGCTAGCGGTTTCGATGCAATAATCGGGAACCCGCCGTATGGAGCGGTTTTTCCTGAAGAAACACATGACTATTTCAAGAGCAAATATCAGACTTTTGTTTGGAGAGGTGAGAGCTACTTGGTTTTTGTTGAGAAGTCGATTGGTTTGCTCAAGAAGGGCGGTCAATTTGGCTATATAATCCCAGATACATACCTCAACTTGGGATTCACGCAACATTTGCGGACTTACATACTGCAAAATACCAAGTTAAGGGAGATTGTTTCGTTGCCGTCAAGAGTCTTTAAGAACTCCACAGTTGATACGACATTGCTGTTTACTACTAAAGAAGAAATATCGCCAACATTCATTGATTCAGATATTAGAGTGAGATTCTTCAACAAGAAAGCAACCGCAGTTTCGCTCATTCAGGCCGATAGGGAATTCTTGGTGTCCTCGAAAACATGGTATGAGCAAGGCTCTTTCAATGTTCTAAGTGATACTTCAGAAACCGACCTTGTTGTAAATATCGAGAATCAACACAAGAGAATATCAGAACTTGCCGAGATGTTCTACGGAATCAAAGTCTACCAAATCGGTAAGGGTAAACCCCCTCAAACGAAAGAGATACGTGATACAAAACCGTTCACTTCCGAAAGGAAGGAGAATAAGCAATTTCTTCCTTTCTTTAAAGGAAAACACATAGGACGTTACTCACTTTTGTGGGAGCAAAACAACTGGCTTGATTATGGGCCTTGGGTAGCAGAGCCCCGTGAACCTGTTAAGTTCGAGGGAGAAAAAATACTAATCCGAAAAATAGCAGGAAAGACACTTATTGCCACGTATGTTCCTGAGACTTCCTACTGCAACACTTTGTTGTATGTCTTGAAACTAGAATCCTCAATAAATATCAGTTACAAGTACCTCCTTGGAATTCTGAATTCAAATTTAATCGGTTGGTATTTCAGGAAAAAGTTTCAGATATCCTCTGATGATACTTTCCCACAGATTATGATTGGTGATATTTCGCAGTTTCCTGTACCTGTTGGCAAGAAGGAAACGCAAGAACACATCGGAAGGTTAGTTGAGAGATTATTGGATTTGCACAAGATGCTGGCAAACGTGAAGGCTTCAAACGAGAAGACGGTTATACAACGGCAAATACAAGCAACCGACCGACAAATCGACAAGTTAGTCTATGAACTCTACGGCCTTACCGATGATGAAATCCAAATCGTTGAGAACGCTGATTGAGCTGTGCTCGCTGTAGATGCTCTGCTCCCTGCTTACGCCGAGCACGAAGCCCACGACGTGCTCCCAGCTTACGCCGTGCACGCCGTGCTCGCTGTGCTCGCTGTGCTCGTGGTGGGCGTGGTGGACGTTGTGCTCGTGGTGGGCGTGGTGGGCGTGGTGGCTTTGACTTAATCGCCGCCTAACTCGCCGCCGTCTTCAACGTGCTCGATGCTCTGCCAGATTCGAACCGTTCCCAGAACGTGAGCGACGGCTTCCTTGCTCAGACTGAGCTTGACAAGGCCGTCCTGTATCAGCCACATAGGACCTCCGAGAACTCCACGTTCGAAGCCTGTGTCGGTTCCCAGAGTGGCCACCAGTTTCTCAATCGTCTCCCTGCGGGGGTTCGGCCTCACGGCGTTTTCAATGTCTGATATTGTTCCACTACTCACGCCTGTGCGCCTAGACAGTTCGTGGATTGATAGGCCCCGTTCACGTCGTGCACTTCGAAGCCTCTTGCCTATATCCTCTGCGGGCAGCATATTCACCCTCCAGTACCTGTTTTGCGTTGTTGTTCAGTTTATAGCATATATGAGATGACTTTGCCAGTTTTTGGTGTCCCTCCAAGCCCCGGCAGAAGAGAACTGATTACTAAATGTCCCAGCATAAAGCTGAATAATTGCTTAACCAAGCCGTATTCAGAATATGTATCGTGCATTAGTGGACAGGTCAATCAGAAATCACAGTCTAACAGATAATGAAATGTGTGTCTAGAACTGTTATATTCTGTATATTGCTGAGCAGGCTCAAGTGCCTGAATGTACCTATTAGTGTTCAGTAGTTCTTATTTACGAAACGATTATTGCCAGAGAGATTTACCGAAGAGAGAAGAAGAGCGAAGACAAAACCTGCAAGTAGATAGAACGTGAACAGCGGCAAGCACAGCGAGCACAACGTACACGTCGTGGGCTTTGTGGGCGTGGTGCTCTTTGTGGGCGTGGTGCTCGACGTGCGCTTTGTGGACGCTGCCCCTGATATTCACCGCTTCTTGCGGAAGATATCTGCGGTCAGATGCTAGAACCAGGAAGACCCCATACAACACCCAGGTGGCCCAGGAACGCTTGAATCACCCCGAGCCTACCTCTTTATCGAGCCTGAAATACCTCCCACCAGGAGTGAAATATGGCTTTTCGACCATCTGCCTGCTACATGTCCATTCCTACGATAACCACTTATGTAATAGTGATTAAATAGTTGATTTCCTTCAAGTCCCGTGGTACCCTCCGGAACGACCATTACATTAGTGTTTTTTACCAAAAGTACCAATGGAGGTTGACGTGGGAGTAAAATATCTCGAGCCGTTGCAGATAGGGGAACTGTTGGCAACGGTGGCGAACCGTAAGGGTCCCGTTGGACAGCGTGATACCTGTATCACTCGACTACTGTGGGAATCGGGGTTGAGGGTAAATGAATGTTTGAGTTTAACCCCTGCCGATATTAATTTGAAAACACAGGAAATAAAAGTGAGATTCGGCAAGGGGAACAAAAGCAGAACCGTACCGTGGCGAAACGAACGGACTACCAACCTATTGAAACAATGGTTGGAAGTTCGGCCCGATGATAGTGAATGGTTGTTCCCCGTTATACGGAGTCCAGGTCGGCGAGAAACAGGCGAGTCAACTAAAGGTAACAAGTTACACCCCAACAGTTTTCGCGCTTCCCTGAAACGATATATCAAACTGGCGGGATTACCAGAGTGGGCGTCGTGTCATACCTGTCGGCATTCCTATGCTATCTACATGCTGGAACAGGGAGTGCCACTACCAGCGTTACAGAGGTTGTTGGGACATTCGAGATTGAGTACAACAGGAATGTATTTAGAGGTTCGGGACAAAGACGCCATCGAGCGGGCTAAGAATATCAAAGACGATTTCTAAGCCCCGCCGCTAGTCCCCAAGGCCAAACAGAAACCAGAGAAAGCCAACGCCGCAAAGAGCCAACATCCCCGAATCATGCGATTGCGTGAAAGCCGACCCGATTATTACCGCCGAGACCACGAACCAAAACACCACAGACACCTCCTCGTATCGTTGCCCACAGAGAATCCCAACACTCTCTACGAGCACGGTATCATGAGCCTGTGACACCAATAATTCTTCTCTGACGGCAATCGAATGCTGTCTTCCCGTGGGGGACTACTCGATGACAAAGGGTATGAGAGGATATCAAAGGCGTTTCAGGCAGTTAATCATTCTGTCCAGCATCATGCCTTCCTGGTAGAATGCATACAGTATGGCAATAAAGCGGAGGTGACGGTAATGGCAGAAAAGAGAAAGGCAGAAGTAGCAAGCAAGATTCAGCGTGTGGACATACGGAAAGTCTGGGAAAACGAGGCTAAAGATTTCACACCGTGGCTTGAGAATAATATCGACGTGCTGAGTGACGCCTTGGACACTATTTCATTGGTGTCTGCCGAAAGCGAAGGGGCTGCTGGAAGTTTCAGTGTTGACCTTATCGCTGAAGACGATGATGGTAATGCAGTTATCATTGAGAACCAACTTGAGAAGAGTAACCACGAACACCTTGGAAAACTCATAACGTACTTGACCTCTGTGGAAGCGAAGACCGCTATCTGGATTACCCCTGACCCACGGCCAGAACACATAAAAGCCGTTTCCTGGCTGAACGAGTCATACGCAGCTTCTTTCTATCTGTTCAAAGTGGAGGCCATTCGTATTGATGATTCTCAACCAGCACCTCTCTTAACACAGATTGTTGGTCCCAGTGAAGAAAGCAGGCAAGCAGGCAAGACCAAGAAAGAGTTGGGCGAAAGACATACTTTGAGGGAGAAGTTTTGGACGGGCTTATTGGAAGCGGCAAAAAAAGAGACGAAACTCCATGCAAAAATTTCCCCAACTGCGTATAACTGGGTTGGAACCAGTGTTGGTGTGAAGGGACTTGCATATAATTACACTGTTCGCAAGCATGACGCTCGTGTTGAATTGTATATTGACCGTGGGAAGGGTTTTACCGATTGGAACAGGGGGACTTTTGAAAGGTTGCAGAAGTCGAGGCAATCAATAGAGAAGGCATTCGGCGGAACGTTAGATTGGCAAGAACTTGAAGGAAAGCAGGCTTGTCGCATCACAAAGGAAATAGCCACAGGGGGATACCGTGACGACGAATCGGAGTGGCCTGATATTTATCGAGATATGATAGGAAACATGATTAACTTTGAGAAAGCTTTCAGACCGCATATTAAGAAGTTGAAGTCCGAATCGAGTAAATAATAGTGCCAAGTAATTCTTTAATTGACCATATCCCCAAGAGTTGCCGCAGGTTTGGGCCGGTCCGCTTCATGCCTTTGACCCGTGTTTTCATCAGACTGTGGTGGTACAATCTTGTAGAAAGCAACGAAAGGTAAAAGGAGTACATTCGACATGAATTGTCCGATGTGTGGTTAGGGGTATCTGGGGTAGAAAGGAGATGAAATGTCACTAATTGGTTGGAATTACGGGATTTCTGCAAAACGTGAGGAGGATGGGATTATCACTGAGGTATTCATCCATCCAATATTCCAAGATGGTCATGTTGGGGAAGGTTATATATGGTCAAAAGAGGATGTTATTTCTCATATTGATGATAGAAACAAAGTAACTACTATTTTACCAACTGGTGACGGCGGATGGAGAAAAGGGGCTGAAGTTCATGTTGTTGATACGGGCAGTGGGAGATATATACGTACAGATAAAAATGAAACACCAAGAGATAACCTTGGAGAATTGCCAGAATTTTAGCCCTCACTGGCGTACTGTTGGGTTTTACCTGTTGTTGGTGGTTTATCGTGTTGCGTGCGAGTGAAGAAGTCTTAGACTTGTTCTATTATCACCTCAAACACCCTCTTTACTTCCTCGTCTCTTATCATCAAACCAAATATTAAACCAAGTAGATTCTTAAATGCTTCCTGCCATTCTTTGTTTGAGAAATCCGCAACTTCTAATAAAATACCTTTTTCGTTTCCAGCAAAGGAAGCAACCCCCCCTCGAACCATTGGGAGTCCAATACCCATTTTGTTGGTAATTTCTATCCATTCTTTATCGAACCAGAGAGGCACATAATAGTGGTCAGAGCCAATAGTAATCTTTATTACCATTCGTACACTATCAATATCTAGATGTTCTCCGATGTTTTCCTTGTAGAACATCAGAAGCGACAGAACGTGCCAACAGACTCGCAAGAAATCAAAGAAATAGAAATGTGGAACTGGAGATTCTACATCTTCACCAGAATCCTTCCTTTGCTTATAGCCCTCAAGTAATTCCAGTACCCTATTACCAGAACCAAGAAACCCAGTCATCTCTTTAACATATCGAGGCACCTCTTCTTGTTTAATTTCCAATAATGGAATATGAAATTTGGACTTGCCATCCACGAATATTTCTACAACCTCTGCTTCGTCTAATGTCTTCCTTGGCAAATCTTCGTATTCAGCCTTCCATAGTTTACTGAATACAATGGAATCGTGAGTGGAACGGACAGAATCAAACTCCCACAAATCTCTCTCGTTTTGTAAATATGGCTGTTTACTGAAATCGGCAGTTATGTTTGGCCTCTCTTTAGAACGCTTTAAAAGTTCAAAGGCTTTCTCCCTCGAAACCAGAGAAGAATCACCGATGTCTTTTAGAGGATAAAGAATAATGTAGATGTTCAGCCAAGACTTATTCTGATATCTTTCTTCCGAGAGTACAATCCTATCATCTTCACAAAATGCTTCTATTTCTTTTGAATGTCTTCTTCCCCTCTCAATGAGGCTCTCCAGCACATATCTATCATTAACTGGCGCAGAAGAACTGTGACTTCGGGTATATACAACTCCATCCTTTATAGTTAGGAAGGGGGTGTCTTGATTACTGGGAACATACACGACAAGAACTCTCTTAGAGCTGGCCGGGAAAAACTGGACAGGTGCTTAGGTGGTAAACTGCTCCCAAGCTGGAGACAGAAAGGAGCATATGAATATGCCAAAAAGACCGAGAAGAAACCACGGGGCCGCATTCAAGGC
>Ga0180015_1000548_pt1 | contig 10654 bp, 8 predicted proteins | sample KR13_S2_MetaG_FD_116508 | JGI IMG/M metagenome (GOLD analysis project Ga0180015, IMG submission 116508) | Groundwater microbial communities from the Olkiluoto Island deep subsurface site, Finland - KR13_S2_MetaG | ecosystem: Environmental > Aquatic > Deep subsurface > Groundwater | place...
GCCTGTTTTACCCTATGAAAAGAATACACTGGCCCCATACATCAGCCAACAGACAATCGAATACCATTATGGAAAGCATCACAATGCTTATGTCACAAATACCAACAAGCTCATTGAAGGCACAGATCTGTCAAATCAAGACCTGGAAAATATCATAAAAAAAACTTCGAAAGATACTTCAATGAGTTCGATATTCAATAATGCCGCTCAGGTCTGGAATCACTCCTTTTACTGGGCCTGCATGAAGCCCGGCGGCGGTGGGCCTCCTTCAGGAGCCATAGCCGAGAGAATCGCTTCAGATTTCGGAAGCTATGAGAAGTTTGCCGAGCAATTCAAGAATGCGGGTACTACTCAATTTGGCAGTGGTTGGGCATGGTTGATTTTGAAGGACAATCATCTGGAGATCATGAAAACTTCTAATGCAGACACACCGCTTGCACATGGGCTAAAGCCACTTTTGACAGTAGACGTTTGGGAACATGCCTACTACCTTGATTATCAGAATAGAAGGCCTGACTACTTGGCTTCCTTTCTGGAACACCTAATCAATTGGGATTTTGTGAACTCTCTGATAGGTTGAGAAATAGGGGGTCTATTTTTGACTCTTAATGGAAATCTTCTAAGGTCAAACAATGATTATAAGTCAATCGAGGCCTGCAATGGTTTATGCCGGGCAGAGGAGTTTCAAACATTAACCCGTATTTCTCATGACATCGCTTGCCTGATCTAACAGTCTTCTTGCTTTTTCATGAAAAATAGGGTTATATTAATACATGATGCAAATCAAGAAATAATATTTGGATAGCTAATATTGTTGATTTATTTCTTAACATTTAAATTGTTGGGCCATCCAAGACAGTGGTACAGAGTAAATTTATGTGGGAAACTTATCAGAAAATACGTAAAATATCATTATTCGACGGGGAGAATAGATCATGTCCGAGTTGGATGAAGAAAGGATTCCGGAACTGATCTGCGGTGAGGAATCCGAACCAGTCGAGTTCAAGAGGGCCCTCCGGGTCAAAAAGGGACATTGACGATGGCATCACCAGCCCTAAGTCCCCAGGATACCTGCTCCGTATGTGGTGCTCCTCTTTCAGCTACAAAGCGACACTGCCCCACATGCAGAGCCGATGTCGGTGCCCCGAATGTTCGGCGTTGCTGCACCAATGAGAATCTGAAAGCCCTGGCTACGAGATTTGACGATGCACGAACGCGAGCTACTACAATCGGGTGTTCGAAGGAGTTCTGTACCCTTTCGGACCTGATGGAGAAAAAATTCGGTGTGGTTGTGTCTATGCCGGCAGGGGTGGCGAGGAAACTATTCGAGGACCCTAACTCCTTATATGCGAACTACGAGCAGTTGGTTGGCGGCAACCTCCGAAAATCTGCAGGTCTCAACAATGATCGGCACCGATGCGCGGTAGGGGGAATATTGTTTGGAAGCTATGCGAATTCCATCATTTACGGTGCATTGTCCTTGGCTGAGAATGGTCTACCAACTTATGGCACCGTACACTGTCGACTTCGCTCTATTACTATTGATAAGCGAACGTCTTTTCTTGAAACCAATAGTTTCAAGTTCATCCAAGATCATGGCATCGTTCCCGGGAGCAAGTTACCAGTCGGCCACATTGCGTGCTGGGAACATCGGCATTATCTTGTTCTTGCCAAACTGGCGGACCGTCTTTCAGCCGGACAGACCGAATCTGATTGGCAGGCAATCCTCATTCAATCAGACGGCAATGACCGAAAGAACGACAGTTTCGTTGAAGCACACATTTTCAAGAGTTTCGACAGAAACGCAATTGAGTCTTTGACAGCAACCACTGGCAAGAAGCTGAGAAGAGAGGAGAAATTGGATCTGGACATAGCCATTTCCAAATTCAACTCTATTAAGAGGAAATTGAGATGATTGGGATATCCTCAAGAAGTGCGGGGGTTCTTCTTATTCCGAAACCCGGAATAGGCGAGTACGCCGTACTTGATGTGGTCGAGGGGCAGGAGCAAGATCCGGTCGAGGCCCAGTACATATATTCAGCAGTGCAGGACTGGGAGGAAATCAAGGGCACCGACCCCGCCGCTCTTCTGGAAACAGCAAAACGTGAGTATTGGCTCGTACGGACTGTTTCCCTGCTTCACCTGGCGATCGGGGGACTTGAAGAGCCTCTTGAAAAGAGAGTCTTGGAACATGTTGAGGAGATTCTCGGCAGCCGTGTGTCTTCTGAGAAAGCCCTTGATCGTCTCCTCGTTGCGCCTTTAGCAAATCCTCGTTCTCCTCTCACGCCTGCTAACTCTGCTCTATCGTATGGTTTCTCGGCAGTAGCATCTATTCTTGACGAGTTGGCGGAGTTGCAGCCACTGCTCCATAGATTGACCGACCTCTGGTTGGGTCTGGCGGAAACAGCATTTAGCGACTTCTCAGAGTCGAGGGAAATGATCTGGACAACATTGGTGGAGAAGTGTGGGATGAAGCAACTCCTCAAAGCTGGCAGCAGACACGAATTCACAACCCAATGGAATCTTCTGGCGTTCCACTTCTTCGCACCTCAGTCTCGGTCTGGTGTAGGTATACTAGGAAAAGAACTCTCACGTCGATTGTTCCCCAGCGAAGAACAAGAGGAAATAATAGCAGCCTCTCTGACGGAAGCGGCCAAACCTACGTCTGGCGATGAGGAAGAGGTTGGCGTTCACGAAGCTTTCAAGAGAGTAGAGAGGCAGATTGCCGCCATCGCACAGGCCGTTTCTGAAGGCCGCGATGCGAAGGCAGAGAAGTTTCTCAGGGAACTTATCCGACAGCAGACTTCGTTCTCGGGCGGAGAAAGTCACGTGGTGAAGTCACTATGCAATATTGCCCAGCGTTGCGCTGATATGTTCAGAATGGATTTTGAGTTCGTCTGTCTCGACAAGGCCCTTCAGTTGGCTCTCTCCGATGCGTGGACTCTTATACAGTACGGGAATCACCTGAAGCGGGCGGGGAACTACGACAAGGCATTGGAAGTTTTCGACCAAGCAGAACAATTGGGAGAAAGCTACGTCGCAAGATCGTCCATAGCAGACGTGTACTCCCAGCAAGGTGACTATGCAAAGGCCATTCACACCTATAAGGCCATACCGAACTGGAACAACGAGCCGAAGGTGTGCACAGCTATTGCGGACAATCTCCGAAGAATGGGGCTTATGGATGAATCAGAAGCCGCTTATGCGGAACTGATCCATCTGGCACAACAAGGATTGTCAAAATTCGCCGATAGCGAAATTCGAGCACAGATAGGGATAGCGGAAATAGCGAAGAGACAAGGAAAACTCAAGGATGCATTGCGAGCCTACCATGGAATCATGGCGCGAAAAAACGTAGACGATAGAGAAAGGTTCTTCTGCAGACTGGGGCTGTGCCATGTCCTGAAGCTTATGGATAAATTCGACGATGCGTACGCGATCGTGGACGAAGTTATCCAGGATTACCCCTTCTCAATGGAAGCCAGATTCGTCAGGGGATCCATTCTCGGCCTGATTGGTCAGGAGCTGAAAGGGCTGAAGGACTTGCCCGAAAGCATCGGTCCCCCTTCTTGGCGAGAATGGTTGCGGCCTTACTATCGTGGCCTTCTGCTTTTGAAACTTCAACGGTATGGAGATGCAAAGAAGAACCTTGTAGAAGGACTCTCCAATGCCATTGCTTCTGGGGAAGAGAAAGCTATTGTCCGCATGGCAGCCGCTCTATATTTCCTCAGAGAGGACGAGACTGTCGAAGTCGATGGGATTCTGTCACAGATCCCCGACCTGCATGACTGCCACGCACAGTATCTGTCTTTGATCTTGAAACTTCACTCGGCCACCCTGAGAGAAGACCTCGCTGTGATGGAGTCCTTGAGGAAGCAGATCGCCGAGATCCGCATTGTGGATGAGAGATTGGAGAAAGTCGTTGTGGCACTTGGCGAGAGGAATTTCTCTCTTGCCATAACCTACGAGACGGACGCCCTCCTCAAACTAGCCGCCTAATTCACTTTCAGAGATTTCGGATAGATAGGATGTCCCTACACGGCGGGTCAAACAATGATTATCAGTCAATCGAGGCCTGCAATGAGGCAAATGCTACAATGGTTTATACCGGGCAGAGGAGTTTCAAACATTAACCCGTATTTTTCATAACATCGCTTGCCTGATCTAACAGTCTTCTTACTTTTTCATGAAAAATAGGGTCATATTAATATACGATGGAGATCAAGAAATAATATTTGGATAGCTAATATCGTTGATTTATTTCTTAACATTTAAATTGTTATAGAGTTGAATAAAGGATTCCCCAAATGAATGAAACCTTTGCCCAAACTATCGCCGAGCCCACAACTTGTCTATGGTGGTCACATGCATTTAGCAATGGCTTCTGGGTGTTTGTCGGTATTATTGCCGGCACCTTAGTCACTTTACTTGCTTCATTTATTCTCGCTTGCCTGAAAAAAAAGAAAATTAAAAGGAATATTAAATTCGAGATATCGTTTAACATTTCGAAAATTCAGGAATGGAAAGGATTACTCGATGAGGTTCTTGAGGCTTCTAACAGCGATAATATGGAAGATTGTTTGGTCTTATTCGATTTTCAGAAAATCATTCTTTGGACAGTGAATAAGACAATATCCGACGGTACTGTTTACGATTATATCGATCAGGAGAGTATAGTAACTCTTCAGAAGCTCACTGACTTTTGTACGCTTTTTTATTCAGAAAAAATTAATAACGGGGTTCAAAAGTTCAAGGATAATCCAGACAGAGCAGGCGTTGCCAAAATGGTTAGATTTTGGAAAACTTTACTTGATCAACATGAAACTAGATTGAGACTGATTGAATCGAAACTTTGATACTGTATAACAAACAAGTTCGCCCGATTTCGACCTGCGGCCGAAAACAGGTGACTTTTATCGGTTAGCCAGAGAAAAATTTAACTATGTCCATCTCAGAAAGAATCTGTTATAAAAGCCGAGAAACGATTAAAGAGGATTGAATAAATTTATGCCTGACCTTTGGACAAAAGAAAAGGAAATTGAATTTTTCAATGATGCCAGAAAGTTTGCATCGTCAGAACAACTGTTTTATTTTGGGGATGATTCACGATATTATGCCTATTGGCCCAAATCTTACAAAGGCAAAAAATCCACATTACAAAGCAGAAATGCCCTGATTGGGAATTTCACGGAAAAATACTCAGTAGATTTGCTTCAAGAATTTGCCAGTTCCAAGGGACTTTATGCTGTTCAAAGCGCTATTTGCAATGAAATTGGTCTTTCTCCGCAATCTCCGGCAGATGTTGTATTGTGCAAAACCAGACAAAGAGAACAAAGGGCTAAAGACATAGCAGCAATTTTTGAAGTCAAAATGTCGATTGTTTGGAATTGGGAATTGAAAAACAACAAATTGATTTGTTTGGGAGATTTTAAAACACATAAAGGCAATCCCGGACTGCTTCGTTCAGATTCAATGTTAAAAGCAATTGGTAAAAGCATCAATATCCGTGTTTCCAGTCACAGCGCTTCGAAAATCCCAATTATCATACTCGGGAATACCCCCATCACTCAAAGCTATATTTCAAAAGTTGATCATCTTTTTCATGCTGGAATAATACAGGGATTCTGGTCTGTTAATCCAAATCCATTAGATAATAACGGTGACAATTTAAAACAAACACCTGATAGTGGCTTTATCAGGATGAATTCATATGATGAGTTAAGGCAAAGCCTCAATAGTTTGCTGTCTGAAAAGTACGAATTCTTTTCCAGCATGAAGTCAAGAAAAGAATTGGGAAGAATTATTGAAATTGCAAACAGAGAACCGGATTTTGAATCAAAAGCGGAAAAATTCTTATCACTTATAAGGAAATAAAATGGCAAACGAAGCATACAAACAAAAAAGATCCGGTACCGAGACAAGTTCATTTGGAACTCCGGGACGTATCAATCACGATTCCACAAAGTTTTATAAAAGCAGATTGTATGAAGGCTTACGTGATACAAAGAAGGTAAGCTATATTGAAAACAAAATTCCTGAAAAAAATGTTAATAAAATTTTCTGCAAATCCAGTGAAAAAATGGATGAACTGCCTGATAATAGCGTCCATTTAATGGTTACTTCACCCCCATATAACGTATCCAAGGAATATGATGATGATTTGAGTTTGAACGAATATTTAAACTTACTAAATACTGTTTGGCGGGAAACGTATCGTGTTTTGGTTCCTGGTGGCCGTGCATGTGTCAATGTTGCCAATCTTGGCAGAAAACCTTACATACCTCTCCATACTTACATTATAGAAGGAATGCAGGAAATTGGTTATCTCATGCGTGGTGAAATAATTTGGAACAAGGCTTCAAGCGCGAGTCCTTCAACGGCCTGGGGAAGTTGGCTTTCAGCCGCAAATCCTGTTCTAAGAGATATTCACGAATATATTCTTATTTTTTCGAAAGAGACATTTTCAAGAAAGAAAAAAGATAGGGTAAACTCAATTAAAAAAGAAGAATTTCTTGAATGGACAAAGAGCGTATGGACATTTCCAGCCGTTTCAGCAAGACAAATCGGGCACCCAGCCCCTTTCCCCGAAGAATTGCCTCATCGACTGATTCAGTTATATACTTTCAAGGACGATGTTGTTCTAGATCCCTTTGTTGGAAGTGGGTCAACTTGCCTTTCAGCTATAAAAGATAAACGAAATTATGTGGGATACGATATCGATTCTGAATATGTAAAATTAGCTGAAAAAAGGATTTCCAATTATACTAATCAATTAAAGCTATTTAAATAATGACGCTGGCTAACAATCGGATGAACGACTGACTGAAAAAGCCGGGGCATTTTTTGGTTTCCACTCAGTTTTATGTTCATCAAACTATTTTCCCATTTGCTATATTTTACATGCTTTTTCAGCAAGTTATCCGTGGCGTTATTTGCGATTGAGCGATCAAAGAATCTATGGACACAACATTCGAAACCATTAACAACGCCAAAGGGGTAGTCGACAACATCCGGCAGGAAATTGAGGATGCCCGAGGGACTTACATCTGGGATGACTACGTCAATGCTTTGCGACTCATCTCTCAGGTTGTGTTTACACGCGGTTCTGGGTTCATACTTGAATTTATTCAGAATGCTGAAGACTCGGGTTTAGACGTTTCAGAGTTGGGTCATTTTGAGATTAAGATAAACCAGCAACGGGTCAAGATCACCCATAATGGAAGCCCCTTCAATGAAAATGATGTCAAAGCAATCTCCGGTATTCGATCATCGAAAAAGCCGGAGCGTGGGTTCCTTGGCTACCTCGGTATTGGGTTCAAATCGGTTCTAAAAATCACCGACCGACCCGAAATTTACTCGAATGGGTTTCAGTTCAAATTCGACAGGACACATTGGCCCGATCCAAGTTCTACTCCTTGGCATGTCATCCCAATTTGGCTTGATGAGCCTTCGGAATCCGTTGACGCCTCAGGAACAACTTTCATCATCCCTTTCCGAGAATCAACAGATGCTTCACGAATCACGGAAGAGATAAAGAAGATTCGTCTTGAGCTTTACCTCTTTCTTCGTTGGCTAAGGAAAATCGAAATCGTAGATGAGGTTTCGGGAGAACACTGGACACTCGAAAACCTTGGAGAAAATCAAGAAGGAATTTCTACTCTCAAAAGCGATGGTGAGGAGCGACGCTTCAAGTTTTTCCGCCGCAACGTTGCAGTTCCCGAATGGGTCAAAGAGGATAGGCTAACTCAGGAGTACCGAGCCAATGTCACTCATCGGGAAATTGCCATTGGCTTTGCTCTGGACAAGGACGGCAATCTTGCACCCGATGAAGCTGGAGCGATGTACGGAGGAGTGTATTCTTTCCTTCCACTTGGCGAGGCAAAGAGTGGAGCTAAATTTCCGATTCAGGCTGACTTCCTTGTGCAACCGGGTCGTGATGCTTTAAACTACGAGGCGAAATGGAATCATTGGATTCTCGAAGAAGTAGTGAATCTGGTTTTTGACGCAATCAGTTTCTTCAAGACACACGATACTTGGAAGTATCAGTACTTACCCGCCTTCGAATTCACACATTCTAAAGGTCTTGAGCCTTTCGAAAAGCTCTTCTATCCGAAACTGATTGAACCCATCGAGAAGCATCTCACAGAAACCGAATCCGTTCTAACTATTGATGATCAGTGGGCCAAACTGAACGATGTTATTCGTCTAACAGAGGAAGACCAAGCTGTCAATGATCTCCTGCGCTTGCAGCTATTCAGACGGGAAGAGATCGCATCCGCTTTTGGTCGGAAAGAAAACCTCAGGCTTGTTCATCCCAAAGTCGTCGAGCAAAAGAATCACCCTCTCGCAAAGGCAAATCGTTGGAATCTACTTGAGAATTCAGAACTCCTCCAAGCCAAATCAAAAGAGCAGGACGCAGGGACGTGGTTTGCGAGGCTTTATCTATGGTTGCGAGACAATCCGCTTTACGAAGAGTATTTCTACTACACGGTCCGATACAGAACCTTAGGTTACCATAAGTACGAAGTTGTCTTAACTGCACAGGGAGACTTGAAAAAGGGCGGCGATGTTTACATTCCTGACTTGTCTTCAGATAATCCGGCACTAAACGAATTGGCAGCGCTGTTACAGAGTTCCAAGCCAATAATCCATCCAGATATTTTATCCAGTGCTGTGGGCAAGGAATCAGAAAGTCTCCGAGGATTCCTAACTGGTTTCGTTGGTGTTCAACTCTTGAATGCAAAAACAATCTGCAAAGAAATGATTCTACCCAAAATTGTCTCAAAGGCTCCGCAGCCTTCGCCGGATGAATTATTGTCACTCACAAAGCTCTGCAAAGAAATCCTCGGGACCGATCTTGGCGACGATATCGAGCTTTGGATCAAGACAAAATCTGGAAACATCAAAACTAGCAAAGAAGTCTTCCTGTCTTCTGAATTCAAACCTCTTAAGAATTGGGAAAAGCACCAGGCTTTTGTCACCGGTCTTAACTTTATTGACAACGCTTACTTGAAAAATGACCCAAGCGATGAAGACTTGAAAACTTGGCGAGGGTTTTTTGGAGCTGCTGGCATCAGAGAAAATCCAGATAATGGCGTTGAGCAATTCGCCATCAACTTTGCATTGGACAAGTTGAAGGGCAAATATCAAAACATTCAGCTCGTTGAGAAACTTAATTATGGCTTCGACATCCAAGCTGCAACTCCTGATGGCGTCCCAATTCAAGTTGAAGTCAAAGGGCTAAGCTCAGAGCAAGACGTTGAATTGACAGGCAATGAAGCTGACGCAGCAGATACGTACAGGAGTTCTTTCTATTTGTGCGTTGTTGCATCCATTCCGAACTTACCGACTATTTATCTGGTCAATAATCCTGCAAGTGTTGGAAAGAAGGATAAGCTAACCATCCCAGTGGACGTATGGAAAGTTTCCGAAACTATTTAGGCAAATGAGCAATTGACGAGGACGCCGACAACCGCAACTAACACATATGAGCCTTTCCGTGTCAACAGGCAATAAAAAATTAATGAGACAAAGCTAAGCTTTTCCCTTTAGCTCTTTTTAACAAGTAAACGCCCTGACTTAAATTCCAAAATAAGTGGTTTGCTGCTACAAACACATATTGAGGATCTCTTACGCAGCAAGGCTATCTGGTTTGCCATTTATGACAAACGCCCTAGAATAAATTCGGTGACCTCATACCGTCCTTTTCAAGCGTCGGGCTTAATCACGCAGTAGCCATGATCATCCAGTTAAATGCAGGATCGGGTGAGGCGCAGTTTGTTTAACCTGTTAATTATATGTGCCGCCTCGAACAAGGCTTGCTATTTTATATGAATCAATCCTGTCGTTTTTTGCTTTGCCTCCATGTATTGCTTTCATATACAATGCATGACCAAGAACAAAAATTATATTGTTATCTTTACAGAAATCTGATACCCAGTACCTGAAAACATACATTCAACTGCAATTACAAGATCATCAAGAAATGGGCTAATTGCAATCATTAGCGCATCTGGCCTGGTTTTAATGTCCTTGTGAAATACGACTTCTCCTTCTGAATCCAGAATGCATACATACATGGATCTCGCATGAAGGCCGATGCCACAATAATACTTATGCTGTTTAGTAGCGTTAGGCAATGTGAAAATTTATAATTTATTACAAAAGGAGATTAGAATGAAGATCTATGTAGGGAATTTGTCGTACGAGGTCACCGAAAAGGACTTACGGCTGGCTTTAGAACAATTCGGGCAGGTTGAATCCGCCACCATTATAAAAGACAAGCGTAGTGGTCAATCAAAAGGATTTGGATTCGTGGAGATGGCCTCTGAAGCTGAAGGGCGGTCTGCAATCGATGGCCTAAATGGCAAAGAGCTAAAAGGAAGAGCGCTTAACGTGAATGAGGCTCGCCCTCGTACTGAAAGTCGCGGTAGTAGAGGAGGATACGGCGGTGGCAGAGGAGGCCAAGGTGGTGGCAGATGAGGACCAAAGGGTGGCCGTAGCTTCTAATCATCGACATTCAACATATATAACTATGATCATATAAAATTTCGCATAACACATATGAGCCTTTTAGAAAAACGAGGATCTGATCAGTAAGATAAGTGTAAGATAACATAGTCAACAACGTAAACGTACGTAAACCTATTGAGCC
>Ga0180015_1000550_pt1 | contig 10639 bp, 9 predicted proteins | sample KR13_S2_MetaG_FD_116508 | JGI IMG/M metagenome (GOLD analysis project Ga0180015, IMG submission 116508) | Groundwater microbial communities from the Olkiluoto Island deep subsurface site, Finland - KR13_S2_MetaG | ecosystem: Environmental > Aquatic > Deep subsurface > Groundwater | place...
AACTTCAAGAAATAACTTGAAAGAAAATAAAGAGTTATAATGGGAATACTATTATTTATTTGGATTCATACAACACAGCAACAAATAGAAAACCTTTAAAAACATATTTTTCTCTCAATTCTCATGGTAGATATTGTTAAAGAAATAAAGGACAACATTGAAAAAGGTGAAGAGAAAATTAAAGAAGTAGTTGAAAAAATAGAAGAAGTTGTTGAAGAAGCAGTTGAAAAACTAAGTGAGGGTGTTAAAGATTCTTTAGATAAAAAGAAAAAGATTAAAAAAACAAAGATAGAATTAAAAGATGACGATAAAAAAGAATCTTTAGATGCCAAGGTTAAAAAACCAAAGCAAGTTAAAGAAAAAACACTTGAAGAAAAAAAGAAAGAATTATTAGAAAAAGCAAAAAAAATTTCTGAAAAAATAGATGTTGCTAAAACAGCTGATTTAAAAGAACAGGTAAAACTCAAAAAAAGAGAAAATATGTTAATTCCTCTTGAAGAATATGTCAAGGCAGGAATTTATCTTGGAACTAAGGTTGTCACCCCAAACATGAAACCATTTGTTTATAGAAGAAGAGCAGATGGATTAGCAATTTTCAATACAGATTTAATTGATGAAAAATTAAAAGAAGGAGTAGAATATATATCAAACTTTGATGTAAAAGACATTATTCTTGTTTGCAAAAGGCCAGCAGGATGGAAAGGGGCTCAAATGTTTTCACATTTAACAGGTATAAGAGTTTTTACAAAAAAATATCCTGCAGGAATTTTAACAAATACCAATCTTCCTGATTTTTTTGAAAATAAATTAACAATTGTTACAGATTCCTGGCTTGATAGAAATGCTTTAAATGATACTTTAAGAGTTAATAAAAAAGTTTTAATGATTTGTGATACAAACAATTTTTCAAAAGGAGCAAATCAAATCATAATTGGAAATAATAAAAGTCAAAAAAGTTTAGGAGTAATCTTTTACTTATTGGCAAGAGGGTATTGCAAAAATAAAAAAATAGAAGCAGATATTCCGGATTTGGATTGGTGGACAGGGGAACAAGAATAATTTTTAATTTTCTATAAAAATGCTAGAGAAAAAAACATTAACACAAATAGAAATAGAACTTAATGTAACTAATAATAAATCTTATCAGACAGTTCCATATACAAAAGTATTAGGAGAAAAAAACGCTTTAAAACAATGGCTTTTATTTTCAAATGAAAGATGTATTAGGTTACATAATTATAATTCTGACCAGACTCCTTTTTTGAATTATGTGGCTAATGTTCTTCACGATAAGATAATTGGATTAATAAATTATTTAAAAGTGCAAAATCATATCTAAGATTTAGGGTAAACAGAGAAATAAGAATAATTGTAACTACTCATTAGAAATAATAATAGCAACATTTATAAATTATTTATTTATTAATATTTAAACAAAAATGGCAAATTATTTGATAGGATTAATGAATTATGCTGAAAAAAGCACTATTATAGCTTATGCTAAAAAAAGAATAGAAACCCTAAATACTAAAGCTGTGAAAGGCCTGGAAGAAGTAATGAACTATACTAAAGGTCCTGTAAGGATTTTTAATCAAGAAGAAATTTCAGATAATTGGAAAGATTATATTGAATTTATAAAAAAAACAAATAAGCCTTATCCCAGAGATTAATTAAATTTTCATAACACACTGAACAAGTTCAGGCACTCGTTTTTCAAACTCGCATAAAAAAATATGAAATTTTCAGACAAAAATTTGACATCAAATTTTCATAAAAAGCCAGTTTTTTTTATTTCCTTGTAATTTTGCATTTATCAAAATATATTTTCCTTTTAATTTTTTTCCAAAAAGTTCAAATTCAATTTTGCCCTTAGTAAACATTTTTTTAAAAGATGTTTCGGGGTACGCCAGTGGTGTATTAGAATCTTTATCTATCAATTTATAAGTTCCTTTATCCCAAATTTTGACTTTTCCAGCACCATATTGTCCTTTAGGAATTTCCCCTTCAAAATCTGCATAATTTAATGAATGGTCTTCAACTTGTATTGCTAGGCGTTTAATGTTTTTTATTCTTGGGGGTGTTTTTGGAATTGCCCAGCTTTTTAAAACACCATTCATTTCTAACCTAAAATCCCAATGCAAATGAGAAGCATGATGTTCTTGAATAACAAAGCGAGGACACCTTAGGTTTCCTTCGCGTAACCTTCCTTTTCTACATAGTTGGGCGATTTCTTTAATTGCCTCTGAAGGAAATCGCGATATTATTGACATGTATATTAGAAGATAAACAGAATTAAATATGTTTTGGAGAATAAAAATCATTATAAAATCCGATAATTAATTAATTTTATGATGGGGGAAAAATTTTATAGTAAATCTAAATTAATAAGAATGGGTGCTCTTATTTTTTTATTAGGGGGAAGTATTGGGGGATTAACTGCAAGATTATTTCCAGAACCAATAAAGACAACTGGTTTTGTTACTGAATTTAGTTTGCATGCAGGTCAAAAAATTCATAGGAAATTAGGACCAGATGAAATAATAATGTATAATTCTATAAATAATAATTGTGTTCCTATGAATGATTATTTAAATCAATTTCCAGAAGAATATGGAATAAGAAAGTATGTAAATGATGCAATAATTAAATCCTTGGAGTTTCCAAAAACAGAATATATAAATCCTGCAAAAAAGGCAAAACCAGAAAAGGAAAAAAAGAAGATATTAATAAAAAATATATTTTAGAGCATATATCTTTTTAAAAAAGAGATTTTGTTTTAAAAACATGGGGATGAGGAAAAAGAAGGGAAGATTTAAAAAAAAAACATATGTATTCACAGCTGCACAAAAAATGCCTTGTGAAAGAAATATAGACAAACTTCTAAGATTATTTCCAGAACGATACCAACTTATTAAAAGTGGTATGGGAAATCCAAACAAAACACTAATTCATGGACTTGAAAAATATTGTGAAGTTAATGAAGCTGACTTAAACATAATTTCAATAAATGGGATGAATATATATGACGAAAAATTACATCCATTTTTTGAATCTAGAAAAGATGTATTTCCACCGGAATATGCAAAAGGAAATTTAAATGAAAATGCAGTTTTTGCAAACATTCTTGTTCCCCCACAAAATATTGATCCTTCTACTAGCAGAGCTAGACATGTACAAGCTGATCAAACAACAATTTTTGCTCATTCAAAACAAAGATTATTATCAATTGCTTCAGGAAACATAAGTCATCCGAAATTATTAATAACAACAGGTATGTGCACTACTCCAAATTATGATTTTTCAAATCATAAAGGAGATTTAGCCATGAAAGAGCATATGCTCGGGGCTGTTGTTGTAGAAGTCATAGATGATATTTATTTCAACGTTAGGCATGTTCGTTCTTTAAAAAATGGAATATTTATTGACATGGGAAATGTATTTAGAGGAAATTCTGAAGTAGAAAAAGCAAAAATTGAAGCACTGGTTTTAGGAGATATTCACTTAGGAGATGAAGATGAACAAACAATGCAAGCAAATTATCAGATGATTCAATTTTTTAAACCAAAAAGATTATTTTTGCATGATTTTGTAAATGGGCATAGTGTAAATCCTCATGAAAGAAAAAATGTAATTGAAAGAGCCAAAGCTTTTAAAAAAGGGAGATTAAGCATTGAAGAAGAATTAAAAAATGCCAATAAAGAGATAAATAAATTTGCCAGATATATGAAAGAGGGTGAAGTAAACATAGTTTACTCAAATCATGGGTTTTTTTTAGACAGGTATCTTGAAAGAGGAGAATTTTTAAAAAACGAGCCATGGAATGTTGAAATTGCATTAAAACTTAGTAATGCATTATTGAAAAATGAAAATCCAGTTGAAATGGGAATTAAAATGATGGGACATGTTCGTTCAAATGTTAATTTTCTTCCATTAAAATGTGATTATAAGGTGGAGGGTTGGCAACTTGCAAGCCATGGGCATAAAGGAATATCAGGAACAAGGGGGAGTGTAACAAGCAGAGAAATTGCTTATGGAAAAAGTATAACAGGACATACTCATGCTCCAGAAATACTTAGAAATACAATAATTGTTGGAACAAGCACAAAACTTGATTTGCCTTATACAGATGGGAGTGCATCTCGATGGGTAGCAGCAAATGCTGTTATTTACAAAGGCGGTTTAGTTCAGTTACTTCCAGTTATTAATGGCAAATGGAAAAAGAAAGAAAAAAAATATAAAAGCCGACGACAAAGTTAATTTTTTTTTGTAGAAACATTTATAAAGTCAATTTTTCTGAAATACTTGTAACTAAGATGAGTGCTTTAATATATAAAATTACAAGTTAAAGTATGAGGTATGTAGCAGTCATAGTTGTAGTTCTAATAAATATTAATATTTTCATAATATTAAGCTAAGCCAATAGTTAGGAATCGTGTGAAGTGATTTGTTTATCTTATACAAAACAAATTGCGCAATAGAGATTATTTTATGATAATCGCACCCACAAAGAAAGGGTGTACCCTCACAAAAGAGAGGGTAACATTGTTTAATTCCAGTTGATCCTGCTGGCGGCTGCGGCTCTCTGGTTTGCACTTAGACATGCAAGTTTCTTTGTTTCTTCGGAAGTAAGGGAGCGAACTGCTCAGTAACACGTAGCTAATCTACCCTTAAGTCAGAGATACCCTCGGGAAACTGAGGTTAATATCTGATAGAAGATATACCCTGGAATGATTTATCTTTTAAACTTGAGCTTAAGGATGAGGCTGCGGCGGATTAGGTTGTTGGCGGGGTAATAGCCCACCAAGCCGAAAATCCGTAAGGGCTCTTAGCGGAGAGGCCCTGAGAGGGAATCTGAGACACTATTCCCAGCCCCACGGGGTGCAGCAGTTAGGAATATTCTGCAATGCGCGAATGCGTGACAGATTGAACCAGAGTGTGTTTCTATTGAAATGCTTTTGTGAAATGCAAAAAGTTTCACGAATAAGGACTGGGTAAGACTAGTGCCAGCCGCCGCGGTAATACTAGCGGTCCAAGTCGCAGCCATTTTTATTGGGTCTAAAACATCCGTAGCTTGTCTAATAAGTTTCTTGTGAAATTTTATATCTCAAATATAAAGCGCGCAAGAAGTACTATTAAACTAGAGACTGGAAGACGTAAGAAGTATGTTCGAAGTAGCGGTAAAATGTTTTAATCTCGGACAGACTCACAATAGCGAAGGCATCTTACGAGGACAGTTCTGACAGTAAGGGATGAAGGCTAGGGGCGCAAAACGGATTAGATACCCGTGTAGTCCTAGCAGTAAACACTGCACACTAAACATTAGTACCTCCTCGAGAGGTATTAGTGCTGAAGGGAAGCCGAAGAGTGTGCTACCTGGGAAGTATAGCCGCAAGGCCGAAACTTAAAGGAATTGGCGGGGAGACACTACAACAGGTGACGCGTGCGGTTCAATTAGACTATACACCGTGAACCTCACCAGGAGCGACAGCAGGATGAAGGTCAGTCTAAAGGGCTTACCTGACACGCTGAGAGGAGCTGCATGGCCGACGTCAGCCTGTGCCGTGAGGTGACCTGTTAAATCAGGTAACAGGCAAGACCCACATACATATTTGCCACGTGCACCATATGTAGATCGCCTTGGTAACAAGGATGAAAGTGTGGGCTACGTTAGGTGAGTACAGCCCGAATCCCCTGGGCAACACGCGCGCGTCAATGGTGAATACAACGGGATGCGACTCTGAAAAGAGAAGCTAATCTCTTAAAGTTCATCTCAGTCCAGATTGAGGTTTGCAACTCAGCCTCATGACGCTGGAATCTGTAGTAATCGTTTGTTATCAGCGAACGGTGAATACGTCACTGTCTCTTGCACACACTGCCCGTCAAACCAACCAAGTTATGTTATGGTGAAACTTTTCGAAGGAGAACTTTAGCATGACAAGGTAGGTTAAGTCGTCACAAGGTAACTGTAGGGGAACCTGCAGTTGGATCACCTCCTAAATAAAAGAAACCCGTTGGTTTCTTTTGAACTTCCTCGAAACACTGAACGGCGATTTCCAATTGCCTCCAGTGAAATCGCGAGGAATAAGAATTACAACATACTCTACATACCCATCTTATTTATAAAAATAAGATAAAAATAAATAAAGTTTAAAAAGCCGAAACAGGTTAAATTATTACCCTTAAATTTTAAAAGGTTAAAGGGCCTGTTGTCCAATGGTTTAAGATACTTCCCTTGCACACGACGCGAACTTGTTTGCGAAGTCATCGTCAAGATCGGAAGAGATCCGTGTTCGATTCACGGCAGGTCCATTATAGATTAATTCTTAATGGATAAAAAAACAATATTAAATAAAATGGAAAAAATAAATAATAGTTCAAAAAAAATTAGAAAGAACAGTTTTAAAAGGAACTTTAGCAAAAAGAATATTAAACAAAATCACACAATTATATAACAAATCACAAATAAAAAAATCATATTCACGAAAGTGAAAAATATGGTTCGAGAAGTAATATTTTCGGATCATTTTGAGGACATACTCAAAAAATTATGTTCAATGAAATAAGCAGTAGAAGAAATCCCACTTAAAAATAAATTCAGAATAAATACTACTATTTATACTGTTAGATGGATAGCTTGGTTTTGGTTTTGATGAAAGACGTGGCAAGCTGCGATAAGCTTGGGGGAGCTGCATGCAAGCTTTGATCCCAAGATTTCTGAATAACGCAGAGATGCGGAATTACGCCGGGAATTGAAACATCTTAGTACCGGCAGGAAAAGAAAACAATTAGTGATGCCCTTAGTAGCAGCGAGCGAAAAGGGTACAGGGCAAACTGAATCTTCTCTTGAAAGAGAGATAGAGATGTGGTGAGGAACAAAGACTAAGTCAATGATTCAAACTTTGCTGGAAAGTAAGACCTTAGAAGGTGATAGTCCTGTAGAAAAAATTGATATGTTATACCTCGAAAGAGTAGGGCTTCCTAGATTGGGGGTCTGAATATGGCAGGATTAACTGACCAACCCTAAATAAAACCAAAGTCCGATAGCGCACTAGTACCGCGAGGGAAAGCTGAAAAGTACTCTTAATAGAGAGTTAAAAGACTTGAAATCTAACAGTTACAGTTTGTTACTGATCTTACTGTTTACTCAGATAAGATTTGTAACGTACGTTTTGAAAAACGGGCCAGGGAGTTTTTCTATGTGGCAAGGCTAATCTTCTCTGAAGAGTAACCGAAGCGAAAGCAAGTATGAAAATGCATTAGTCACATGGAGAAGACCTGAAGCCAGATGATCTATTCATGGGCAAGGTGAAGTCTTTCGAAAGGAGGATGGAGGCCTGAACCGGTGTTATGAACATGTACTCGAATGACCTGTGAATAGGGGTGAAAAGCTTATCTAATCTGGCGATGGCTGGTTCCTACTGAAATATGCCTTCGTATAGTCTTGTTTAGTTTGTTAGCGGTGTAAAGTACGGATAAATCTTGCAGGAGCTAATGCTTACGGAGATTTTTCCAACTCAGAAGCTGTTAATTGCTTAGAACAGGAAACAGGGTGTGTATGTAAGATACATTTCCGAGACCCGAACAAGGGAGACCAGAGTTAAGGTCCCAAAATTTATGCTAAGTGTATCAAAAGGTGTCTTGAACCTGAGACACTGGGGATGTAAGCTTAGAAGCAGCTATCATTTAAAGAAAGCGTAACAGCTCACCCATCGAGGTTCAGGGCCCTGAAAATGGACGGGGCTAAAGCATAATACCGATACTTTGGAGGCATTCGTTAGAATGTTCTGGTAAGTAGGCGTGGTTTCTGCGCAGAAGGTTTTTCGTGAGAAAGGCTGGAGCGGGAACCAATGAGAATCCTGGCAATAGTAGGATGTGATTTTTCTGAGAATGAAAAATGTCGAAAGAGCAAGGTTTCCTCGGCAATATTTTTTAACCGAGGGTTAGTCAGCACCTAAGTCGTGCCTTAACTGAACACGACGATGGACAGCAGGTTAATATTCCTGCACTAATTGAATTTTATATAATAGGGTTTTGCTTCTGGATAAGTAAGCACTTGAGAAAGTGTTTTTATAAATAAATCTGTCGAGGGTAATCCTTAGACGCAGATGAATTTGTTGAACAAAATTGCTGATTCCAGGAGCCAGTGAAAAGACCCTACTCTTAATTTAATTAGCTGTACCCACAACCGACACTGGTGCTCTGGCTGAGTAGGCCAAGACATGAAAGGGAAAACCAATTAAGGGAATTCAGCAATTTAGTCCTGTAGCTTAGGCTTAAGGGATGTCTATCTTTGTGCGCTTCAGAAATGTGTGTGCATCGATAGATCTCAGTAACAAGGACGGCCCGACTGTTTACCAAAAACGTAGCCAAGTGCTAATCTGAAAAGACTTGTATACTTGGTGAGACCTGCCCAGTGGTGGTGTCTCAAACTCCTTTTCAAGGGAGCTAAGGTCCATTAAACGGCGGGGGTAACTATGACCCTCAATAAAGGGGGTATTTAAATTTGGCTGTATGCTGGAAACTCCTGTTAAGTCTTTGGTACTCGACGTTTATCGTCAGTAAAAATCCAAAGAATAAGGACAATCAGCAGGAAACTAAAGGTTTATATATTTGACCTTCTATAAAAGGTCATGAATAAAAAACAATATGTGTATTATCTTACGGGGTTTATGGATGGAGAGAGTTGTTTTTGTATTGCTCTTAAAAACCAAAAATCTGCAAAAGTAAGATGGGTGCTTGATCCAATATTCCATGTAACACAAAATGCAATTAACAAAAAGATATTATATGATCTTCAAAAAATGTTTAATTGTGGTGTTGTAATTAAGAAATATGGTCAGCTAAATACTATGCAGTTTGTAGTTCAAAGTAGAAATGAAATAATAGAAAAAATTATTCCCTTCTTCAAAAAATATCAATTGATAACAAAAAAGAAAGATTTTGAAATATTTGCAGAAGTTGTTGAAGCATTGAATCAACATAAACATAAAGATTTTAATGAATTCAAAAAACTTCTTAAGAAAGTCTTTACAATGAATGGAGGAGGAAAACAAAGAAGATACAAACTTAAAGATGTGTTAGAATCTTTAGGATCCTCAGAGACTATACGCCAAACACAATCCAAAAAATTGTGATGATATAGTCCGAACTGCATGGAGACATGCAGAGACTCACTCGCGTGAGTCCGCTGTTAATTAAATAACAGTTAAGAACTCTTTTTAGAGTGAAAGTAACAGAAAGCTTAAGGTAGCGTAATACCTTGTCATTTGAATGATGACTTGCATGAATGGTTTAACGAGGTTGTCACTGTCCCTAATTGGAGCCTTCTGAAAATATTTTTCCGGTGCAAAGACCGGAGACACCTAGTGGGAAGCGAAGACCTTGTGGAACTTTACTGCAACTTGTTGTTGTAATTTTATGAAAAACGCATAGCATAGGTAGGAGCGTCGAAGCTGTCATTTCGGTGACAGTGGAGCGAACTTGTAATACTACCCATTTTTTATAAGATTGCTTACTCTTTAGAGGACAGCAGCAGGCGGGCAGTTTGACTGGGGCGGTGCCCTGTCGAAAAGATATCGATAGGACCCAAAGACAAGCTCATCCAGCTTGGAAATCTGGAGTTGAGTGCGAAGGCAAAAGCTTGTCTGACTGTATTTTGAAAAGCAAGAAATGCAGGGGAGAAATCCGGGCTTAGTGAACCCACATGCTCATTTAATAGGAGCTGTGTCTGATAGAAAAGTTACCCCAAGGATAATAAGCTTGTCGCCCCCGATAGTCCGAATTGACGGGGCGGTTTGGTATTTCGCTGTCGGCTCTTCCTATCCTGCGCGTGCAGAAGCGTGCAAGGGTGCCGGAGTTCACGTATTAAAAGGAATCGTTAGCTGGGTTAAGAACGTCGCGAGACAGTTTGTATGATATCTACTAGGTGTGTTATTGTCTGAGTGGAACAAGTTAGTAGTACGAGAGGAACCTGACTTGGATGCCTCTGGTGAGCAGTTGTCATATGGCAGGCTGCATAGCTACGCATTGTATGGATAAGAGCTGAATGCATCTAAGCTCGAAGCCATTCGCAAAACGAGACAATTAAGGCCGTCAAAGAAGATGACGTTGATAGAGTTCTTGTGTAAGCACGAAGGTTCGCCGACGTGTTCAGCATAGAACAACTAAAAGCCTCACTTGTATTATTTATTCTGATAAAGAGAATTTCTTCTACTGCTTATTAATTGTATTATTTTTAAATAAATTTTTCATAATCAAAATCTTTTTATATAAAGAATTCTTGTTAAAATATGTGTAAAATAGAGGTGAAGGTTGTACCAATGTATAGTGCTCCTTTAATAAGTTTTAATAAATTGCTCAATGCTTTTAGTCAATATGCTGACTTGCCTCTTAATTCAATTGAAATTATAAGTGTAAGAAATAGCCATCAAACATATTATTTAAAATTTGATGAATTAAAAGTTAAAATTCCTCTTGAAAAAATCTTAGATTATTTTAACAAATTAGAAAATTATCATGCAGAAGAAAAGTTTTAAAAATAAATTAATCAGATATATCTTATGGCAAAAACAAAAAAGAGGACTAAAACAAAAACAACCACAGACAAAAAAGTGTGTTACCCTTGCAAGATAAGTGATTG
>Ga0180015_1000553_pt1 | contig 10576 bp, 7 predicted proteins | sample KR13_S2_MetaG_FD_116508 | JGI IMG/M metagenome (GOLD analysis project Ga0180015, IMG submission 116508) | Groundwater microbial communities from the Olkiluoto Island deep subsurface site, Finland - KR13_S2_MetaG | ecosystem: Environmental > Aquatic > Deep subsurface > Groundwater | place...
ATTTGGAACTACAATGGCTATGTATTCCATTGTTGGAAAAGCAAGTCTTGTAACAAAGATATATATCCCCCGTGAGATATTAACATTCAGCTCGGTAATATCCGCATTGATAAGTTCTTTTCTGGAATTCCTTGTATTGATCCCGCTTATGGTAATTTTAGGAGTAACACCCTCAATTTATATTGTATTTTTCCCTGTTCTGCATATTCTATATTTCCTTATCATATACGGCATCGCGCTTGCTCTGGCGTCGCTATTTGTATTTTACAGGGATATTAACCAGATATGGGACGTACTGCTCCAGATGGGCTTTTTCCTTTCACCGATCGTTTATCCGCTTTCCCTGATACCTGAGAAGTATTTATTTTATTACATGTTGAACCCTATCACAAGGCTGATAGAAATGTACAGGGGCGTTCTTCTATATGGTAGGCTGCCGGGGCTTATGGATATGGGTATTGTTATAATATCCGGGATATTGCTTCTACTCGTTGGGTCATTATTGTTCAAAAAACTATCTTATAGATTTGCTGAGGAGATATGAAGGAGATGAGTACCTGAACTCCATTCTCCTTTTTGTTATATGTATTGAATCGCTCCATTCCAAGCTCAAGAATTTTTCGAGCAGGATGTACACGAGGCTGGCGACTGAGGCGGCAGGTGTTCCGCTGACAAGGAGTGCTGGGGGATAAGCTTTAGGTCAAATAATGGTTAATAAAATCAGAAAGAATCAAACCACAGATGGTTATAATGAATAGTGATTTAACCTTCAAAACAGTTTATACTACATAAGAAATAAAACATAAAATAGATACCATGTCTTTCATTAGATTATTATCAAACAGTTATAAAATATTGAAAAATGAGGGGTTATATTCCCTGTATCATAAGGTTTTGTATCATTTAAAATATTCAAAGAACTTAAATACGGTTTATAACTCCTACATCAAACAACATAAGCTCACAGAATCCTCCTTGAAAAACATAAGGGACGAAATTGGGTCTTTCAAATACAGTCCAAAGATCAGCATAATAACTCCTGTATATAACGTGGAAAATATCTGGCTTGAAAAAGCAATAAATTCAGTTATCGATCAGGTTTACGAGAACTGGGAATTGTGCCTTGTTGATGATGGATCCACTAAAGAACACATCAAAAAAACATTGGAAAAATATGGACTGCAAGATGAACGGATCAAAGTAAGATATCTGGAAGAAAATCAGGGGATATCAGGTGCATCAAATCAAGGGTTGACGATGGCATCAGGTGAATACATAGGGCTTCTGGATAATGACGATGAACTTCCTATTAATTCTCTTTATGAGGTCACAAAACTGCTTCAAGAACATCCAGATGCTGATATGATCTATACGGATGAAGACCTTATTACTGTTAAAGGTGAATGCATTGATCCTTTTTTTAAACCTGATTGGTCACCTGATATGTTTTTATCAAACATGTACACCTGTCACCTTGGAGTTTATCGAAAAAAGCTTATTGATGAAATTGGAGGTTTTCGAAAAGGATACGAAGGAAGCCAGGATTATGATCTTGTACTCAGAGTTACAGAAAAAACCGATAATATCTATCATATTCCAAAAATTCTCTATCACTGGCGAAATATTCCAGGCTCAACTGCTGAGAAATATAATGCTAAAGGTTATGCTGATATCAATGCCAGGAAATCATTGGAAGATGCCTTAAAAAGAAGGAATATTCATGGAAATGTGATGTCTGGCAAAATACCGGGTTTTTTCAGGATCAAAAGAGAAATAATGGATGATCCGAGAGTCAGCATTATAATTCCTACAAAAGATAGCATTGATGTACTTAAGAAATGCATAGACAGCATAAAGAAAAGGACAGCTTTTCAAAATTATGAGATAATTATTATCAATAACAATAGCAAAGAGGTACTCACCCTAAAATACCTTGAAGATATTAGCAGATCACCAGATATCAAATTGCTTGAATACGATAAACCTTTCAACTTTTCGGCCATCAATAATTTTGCGGCTCAAAATTCGAATGGAGAGTACCTATTGTTTTTAAATAATGATACTGAAGTAATAAGTGATGAGTGGGTGACTGCCATGCTTGAGCACGCACAGCGTAAAGAAGTTGGAGCCGTTGGATGCAAGCTCCTGTATCCAGATAACAGGATACAGCATGCTGGAATATTTTTAGGAATAAGTGGATTGCCTGGCCATAAAGGTATTGCTGGTCATTCACACAAGGACAGTCTTGATACTGCACCTGGATATTATGGAAGACCGCATATAATACAAAACCTGAGTGCTGTTACTGCTGCATGTCTTATGATCCGCAAAGAGGTTTTTCATGAGGTTGGCGGATTTGATGAGAGACTTTCAATTGCTTTTAATGATGTTGATCTGTGCCTTAAGATAAGAGAAAAAGGATACCTCATTGTTTATACTCCTTATGCAATTCTTTATCACTATGAATCATTAAGCAGAGGATATGATGATTCTCCAGAGAAGAAATTGAAGTTTTCAAAGGAAGTCAACTATATGAGAGAAAAATGGGGAATGGTGATCGATAAAGGAGATCCATATTATAATCCAAATTTGAGTCTTATTTCAGAAGATTTCAGGATAAAATTATAATATTTGTACAATTCATGAAAATTTAAAGATAAGCTTTATGCTTACAATCATCAAATAATGGCTAATAAAATCAGAAAAAACCAAACCGCAGATAAACACAGATAAACGCAGATTTATTGCATAGAAATTTATTAAAATCTTAAGCTAATTATAATATTTACACCCAAATGTTCGATCTTCAAAAACCAAAACAACAAGAAGAAAATGCAATAATAGTTGAAAACGTATCTAAGCACTTTCGTATCCCGCACGAGAAGAAAACAAGACTTTTTGAGCATATCACTGGAGCTATAATAGGCACCTCTTCAACCAGCGAAGAGTTCTGGGCAGTAAAAGACGTAACCTTCACCGTAAAAAAAGGAGAAACCTTAGGCATCATCGGCGAAAACGGTAGCGGTAAATCCACCCTCTTAAAAATCATAGCAGGCGTACTCACCCCAGACTCAGGTTCTGTCAAAGTGAACGGCAAGATCGCCCCATTCCTCGAACTGGGCGTTGGCTTCAACCCGGAACTCACCGCAGAAGACAATGTCCGGCTTTACGGCGCGATCATGGGCATGAGCAAGAAAGAAATGGAGGATAAGTTCGAGGAGATATTTGAGTTCGCGGAACTTTCGAGATTCAGGAACATGAAGCTCAAGAATTTTTCAAGCGGGATGTACGCCCGTCTTGCCTTCTCGACCGCGGTGGCGACAGATCCGGACATTTTGCTGATCGATGAGGTACTGGCTGTGGGGGATGTGGCTTTCCAAAAAAAATGCTTTGATAAATTCGATGATTTTAAGCGTCGAAATAAGACGATAATTCTGATATCGCATTCCACCGGGCAAATCGAGACTTTATGCGAAAAAGCTATTTTCCTCGATAAAGGGAATATGCTTTCAGGGGGGCAAACAAAGGAAGTCGTGGCTGAATACATGACCAAGCTCTACAATAAAGAAAAGGGTAATGCAACCCTTCAAATACAGAAAGAACAGAAACATGACCGCTGGGGAAACAGGGAAGTAGAAATTACAGAAGTAAAATTTTTTGGGGATAGGGGTGAGGAGAGGTATGTTTTTAAAACTGGGGAGAGGATGATCGTCAAAATGAAATATTCTACCAAAAGGAAGATATTAAGACCTGTTTTTGGCATGGCGATCTATAAGAGCAACGGAATTCATATCAATGGAACGAACAGCAAATTATATAATGTGATCCTGGACAGTGTACAGGGAGAAGGGGAAGTAGAGTATATAGTAAAGCAGTTACCCCTCCTGGATGGGACTTACTTTTTCAGCGCCGTAGTTTATGATTATTCCTGCACTTTCCCATATGACCATCATGATCAGAGATTTACTTTTAAGGTGGTAAGCGATACTATTAAAGATTTAGGGATAATTTATATACCGGCTGAATGGAAGATAATAAATAGAAAATAAACATTAATCGTATAAATATTATTATGAATAAATTTATTGCAAAGAAAGCTACTAATGAAGAGGAAGAGATTACTAATCTCTTTCATAGGATTTACTATAAATCTCGAAGTCAAACATGGGGTAATACATTTTGGTTAGGTATTCCAACAATGAAGTGCCCATTTGATCTCTGGATATATCAAGAGATTATCTTTGAATTGAAACCAGATATAATAATTGAGACAGGTACTGCAGATGGTGGGAGTGCTCTATTTCTAGCTTCGATATGTGATTCAGTTGACAAAGGACAAATAATAACTATTGATATTGATAATAAAGTTGGCAGACCTCGGCATAAGAGGATAAAATATTTACGCGGCTCATCGACATCGGAAGAAATTATAAAACAGGTCAAGAAATCAATAAGTGATAAAGATATAGTTTTGGTTATCTTGGATTCAGACCACAGCAAAGAACATGTACTTAACGAGTTAAAGATTTATAGTAAATTTATAAATAAAGGAAGTTATATTATAGTAGAGGATACAAACGTTAATGGACATCCAGTTTTCGTAGAACATGGTCTTGGTCCTATGGAAGCTGTTGAAGACTTTTTGAATATGAATAATGATTTTGTTATAGATAATACAAAAGAAAAATTTTATTTAACTTTCAACCCATCGGGGTATTTAAGAAAGATAAAATAGGTGTAAATTTGTCCTTTAATCCTCTAAACTATCCTATATGTTACAGTAAACCCAGAAGACTTACGGACGAATATGATTGGCATGAGCACATACCATTTGCCTTTATTTTGGTACAAATGCTGAAACCAAAGACCTTTGTAGAGTTAGGAACATACAAAGGAGATTCCTACTGCGCTTTTTGCCAAGCTGTAGATATGCTTGGATTGGATACTGCCTGTTATGCAGTAAATACTTGGGAAAATGCATTCAATATATTGGAAGAATTACATGCATATCATGATCCTTTGTATGGGCAATTTTCAGAATTTATACAGAATCGATTTGATGACGCTCTAAATCATTTTTCAAATAAAAGTATAGATATACTTCATATTGATGGATACCATACCTATGAAGCAAGCAGACATGATTTTGAGGTATGGCTACCAAAGATGAGCGAAGTCGGAGTGATTTTGTTTCATGATGTAAGCGTAATAAACAAAGAATCTGGAGCTTGGCGTTTATGGAAATATCTCAAAAAGAGTTATCCTAACTTTGAATTCAAATATGGAAATGGTATTGGTATAATTGCAGTTGGAACTAAATTGCCTGAAGAAGTCTTAAATTTCTTTGAGACAGATAAAAAAAATGCATTTTTAATTTCAGATTTTTTTTATAATATTAATAAAAAAAATATGTATGAAAACCAGATAAGCATATTAAAATATGAAATAAAAATGAAAGATGGTGTAATAGGTAAAAAAGATAGTCAAATAGCAAGCCTTGAGACGACTTTAAGTTCTATTCAAAATAGTTTAACATGGCGAACGTTGATGAAATATGATAGGTTCATTGGAAAGCGATTAGGTTTGGTCAGAAATCGATTATATTCGCAGATTAAACGGCGTAATTATCATAATCCAGAGTTGGAAGGAATAAGTAAAGATAAAATGGATTTTGAAAAAGATCACTTAGTGAATATTAACAATAAATTAGAAAAATACGAGCTAATAGCAGCAGACATAACAAATAACTGTAATTTAAGGTGTACATTTTGCTTCAATGACTTTTCTAAACAGAAAACAAGTTTTATGTCTGAAACAACTTATGAAAAAATATTGAGCCTGCTTACTCTTGTTGATGATGGCAGATTTTATATTTCTTGCCTCTATGAACCTACTATACATCCTCAATTTATCCAATTTTTAGAAAAAATCCCAAAAAATCTTAGAAAAAAAGTCTTCTTTACAACAAACCTAACAACTGAAATTTCAGATGAAGTAATTGAACGATTAAGTCATATTGATATTCACCACATTAACATTTCAATAGATTCGTTTAATCCAATAGTTTTTGAGAGGCTACGAAAAGGAGCTAAGTTCGATCGTTTTATTGAAAATCTTGAGCGATTAGTCTACACTTTCTCGCGAAGTTGCGATGCACCATCTCTTCATTATATGACTGTTGTATTAAAGCCAAACTTCGATGAGATTCCTTATATAGTGGAAAAGTGCTCTAAACATTATCTAGCAAAAATGCATGAAGCTAGATTTATTTACTCGAATTCACATTTGAACCCTGCAAACTTTGATATTGAATGGAAGAAGAAAAATCTAATCCAAAATGAAGCGTGGACGGAACTGCAAAAATATGCTGAAAAATGCCCATTCAATTTTATGATTATTCCACCCCCATCTAATTACTTTAAGAATGACAAGCAACCCTATAGTTGTAGTACAAAGTGCTCAATTCCAGAAACTTTTCCATTGGGGCTCACTATTAATTCAAATGGAATTGTTTCTTTGCTTGGGTATAATGATATTTACTTTGATATAAACAAACTTGAAAAACCTTACGAATTCTTCAAAAATTGCATAGGAGATTTCCAATCTTTACCGAAAAAAAATATGTGGATAGAGACTATTAATTAATCAAAATACATAACCTAAAACTAACTTTATATGATTCCAATGACCTCAAAAATTTCTGATCTGAGCCATTCGTTATACGAATATTTCAAGTACGACCCATTGGCTACTAAGAATATCCAGAAAGGCTATATTAAATTCTTTAAAGATGGTACAAAAGTACTTGATATAGCCTGCGGAAGAGGGGAATTTTTAGAGCTACTCTCGGAAAATGGGATTCATGGAACTGGTATTGAGATGGATCAAAAAATAGTTGAGAATCTCAAGACCCGTGGTTTTGATTGCGTCTGCGATGACATATTTCATTATCTTAACACTTCAAAAGAGAACTCATTTGATGGGATCTTTACATCACACTTTATAGAGCATCTTGAGCCTGAGAAGGTTGTTGAGTTATTGGAAATGTCCTGTAAAATACTGAAACCAGATGGCATATTGGTCATTACCACACCCAATGTGGGCTCATTGCCGATGCATCTTGATTATTTTCATCGGGATTTTACGCATATAAAATTTTATCATCCAAAAATAATAGAGTTCTTTTTAGAGCAATCCGGCTTCAAAGTAATGGAATCAGGGGCTAATGAAAATTTCTGGTTCAGGTCTCCGATTAGTATTTTACCAATAGATAACCAGAAAACCATAGAATATATTGCTGAACCTGCAATTAAAACCCTTCGTTATATAAATCTTAATGATGAATTTAATAAAATATCATATACCCGAACAATAAACCCTTTTATATTTTTACAACGTAAAGTCAGCGGTTTAATGACAAAATATGTTTTAAATCCACAGTTTAATGAAATAAGTAAAATCATCAATAATCAAATTAGTGATATTAATAAAATCATCAATAATCAAATTAGTGATATTAATAAAATCATCAATAATCAAATTAGTGATATTAATAAAATTAATGCCATTCAAAATGAAAAAATTGAAAAACAAGTAAAGTCAATAATAGAAATTGCCAAGTGGGCAGATTGTTTGCATCCACCAAGCGAAGTTTACGTTGCAGCCAGAAAGAAATAAGATTAACAAAAGTTGCATAGTATGTCATTCTTTCAAATAAAAATAAATTATTATAAAAGTTTAATGAATAAAGGGCATCGCTTTTTAATTACAGAGATAATAAATAAATTAAGATATTCAACAAAAATAATTTCACCTTATGATGTTTATTTAGAAAAAAATAAAATCAATGATAGCGATATTCATAGAATGAGTGCTCAAATAAAAAGTTTTAAATACACTCCTAAAATCAGTATAATAACTCCCGTATATAATGTTGACAAAGTCTGGCTTGAAAAAGCTATAGACTCTGTAATGAATCAAATTTATGAAAATTGGGAATTATGTTTAGTTGATGATGCATCAACTAAGAGGCACATAAAAGAAATATTAGAGAAATATCAGAAAAAAGATAATAGAATTAAAGTCAAATTTCTGAGAAAGAACAAAGGAATATCTGGGGCTTCTAATGAAGCTTTATCTATAGCTACAGGAGAATTTGTTGGATTATTAGACCACGATGACGAACTGACAGTTGATGCGCTATTCGAGGTCATCAAACTGCTACAAGAATATCCAGATGCAGATATGATTTACAGTGATGAAGATAAAATAGACATGAAAGATAACAGATGCGATCCATACTTTAAACCCGATTGGTCACCAGATTTATTTTTATCTAATATGTATACTTGTCATTTTGGGGTATATAAAAGAAAGATCGTAGAGGAAATAGGTGGGTTCAGAAAGGGGTTTGAAGGCAGTCAGGACTATGATCTAGTGCTGAGATTGACAGAAAGAATTGATAAAATATATCATATACCTAAAATTCTTTATCATTGGAGGAAAATTCCAAACTCGACGGCTCTGAGATACGATGTTAAAGGTTATGCTGATATTAACGCTAGGAAAGCACTAGAAGATGCATTAAAAAGAAGGGAAATAAAAGGAGAAGTGTTATCAGGGTTGTTTCCAGGTTCTTTCAGAATTAAAAGAGAGATAATAAACAATCCTAAAGTTAGCATAATTATACCTACGAAAGACCATGTTGAAATCCTCAAGAAATGTATAGAAAGTGTTGAGAAAAAAGCAAATTATAAAAATTATGAAATCATCATTGTGGATAACAATAGCCAAGATATCCACACTATAAACTACTTAGAAACAATTAGAAAAAAGCCGAATATTAAAGTGCTAAGGTATGAAAAACCGTTCAATTTTTCAGCCATCAATAATTTTGCCGCAAGAAATTCAAACAGCGCATATCTGTTATTTTTAAACAACGATACGGAAATAATCTCTGACGAGTTGCTTTCAGCTATGCTTGAGCATGCGCAACGAAAGGAAGTCGGTGCTGTTGGATGTAAGCTATTATATCCTGATGATACTATCCAACATGCTGGTATTATTATAGGAATTATTGGGAATCCACCTGTAGGGGGGCATTCCCATAGACATTTTTCAGCCTTCACCCCTGGATATTTTGGGAGAGTTCAATGTATTCATAACCTTAGCGCAGTAACAGCAGCTTGTGTTATGATTAGAAAAGAGGTTTTTGAAGAAGTCGGGGGCTTCGATGAAAATCTTGAAGTCGCCTTTAATGATGTCGATCTCTGTCTTAAAATCAGAGAAAAAGGCTATCTGATAGTTTATACCCCCTATGCTCAACTTTATCATTATGAGTCACTGAGCAGAGGATACGAGGATAATCCTGAAAAACAAGAACGATTTTCAAAAGAGGTTAATTATATAAGAGAAAAATGGAAAAAAGTTATTGATAGAGGAGATTCTTATTATAATCCAAATCTCACTTTAGACTATGAAGATTTCAGAATAAAAATATAAAATAAAATTTACATAATTTCATTTAATTATTTGAATATGCGCATCTTGAAAGCGATAAGGTAAAATAAGAGATTTAAATATAAAGGTAGCGAGGAAAATAATGATTGAAAAAATTATTGCGTTTTTTAATTCTCATCAAATTAAATTACCGCTCAATATCTTACCAAAAAAAGATAAAATCTTACACAAAAACTATCAGTGTCTTATCGGGCGCGTTCATCCAAATGATGATATGTTTATAAAAGAGGATATTTTGCATTATGTTAATGTAGGGCTAAACGCCCTTCAGAACATTGAAGAAACATTGGAGATTGCTGGCAAAAGGTTTGAGAATATTAATAATTACTTAGATATGCCATGTGGTTATGGACGAGTTCTAAGATTTGTTCAGTGCAAAATTCCTCCCAGTAAAATTACAGCATCTGAAATTAATGAAGAAGCGGTCATGTTCTGCAGTTCAGAATTTGGAGTTAAGCATCTTCTTTCAAACATAGATTTTACAAAAATAAAATTTGATGATAAATATGATCTTATATGGGTTGGCTCACTTTTTACGCATATCGATTCAAAACAATTCTCTATCTTATTAACAGTTCTCTATAATATCCTTGAAGAGAACGGGATATTAATATTTACGACTCATGGTGAATATTCCATTGAGACGTTTGGAAGGCAGTTTAGTTGGGACACTATCCCAGGAAACGAAAACTTTAGACTCCTCAGGTTTCTTAAAAATGAACTCAGTATTGGTTGGGCTGAAAATGCACAAATTATCAAAACGAATGATGGCAAAAAGATCCAAGTTTCTAGTGCCGAAAACTCAGTCGAAATAGTACTCGATGAAAAAGAACAAAAAGCACTCCTAAAAATCAGTGATTGCCATACTTACGATCTACAAGTCAAAAAAGATAATAATGATAACAAACTTTACATATATAGAGTGCACCCGTCTTTGGGTATTGACCCTATAATCTACTGATGTTTTAAATACCATTGATTCCATATACTTTTATGTGATCAATATGGGAATTCGTGGACCAAAATCAAAATTCAGTGAAATTGCCTGTCCAAATAC
>Ga0180015_1000554_pt1 | contig 10573 bp, 10 predicted proteins | sample KR13_S2_MetaG_FD_116508 | JGI IMG/M metagenome (GOLD analysis project Ga0180015, IMG submission 116508) | Groundwater microbial communities from the Olkiluoto Island deep subsurface site, Finland - KR13_S2_MetaG | ecosystem: Environmental > Aquatic > Deep subsurface > Groundwater | place...
ATGGAATCCGAAGCTGTTGAATATCCCGAAAAAGGAGTTACCCAGGGCGGGATCATTTCTCCACTTCTGGTCAATATATACCTTGACCAGTTTGACAACAGGTGGCTTGAGGTGGGATTAAAGAGCCTCAATGATGATTTCAAAGGACATCTTGTGAGATATTCAGATGACTTCGTGATACTTTCCAAGAAGAAAATCGATTTTGATTATGTTCAGGGGATACTTTCAGAGGTAGAGCTTGAGCTGAACAAAAATAAGACACGCATAATTCTGGCAAGAGACGGATTCGAGTTTCTTGGTTTTTATTTTATTGAGACATTCCCGGATAGCAGGTACAAGGGAAGGATACGAATATTTCCATCAGAGGCATCTATTCAGAAAGTTGTTCGATTCATACAGGAATCCACGGATATAAACAAAGGAAATTGTCTACCTCTTGGTGATGCAATTCAGAATATGATGAAGGTTATTGATCCCTGGCTGAATTATTATCACCATACGGATTATTTTGCAGGGATAAATAGAATTCAGCAGTGTTTTAATGATTGCACCCAGAGGTATATTATGAATCTGCAGGTGAATCGGGGGCAGAATGATTTAAAAAAGTATTTAAATGATGATGTATGTCAGTTAAGTTCATCACAGGTGGTGCGAACATGAAAAACATTTTCGAAAAAATGTTCGAAATGGATGGGATTAGAATAGTAATTCTCGTTCTATCGGGTCTTACAGCCCTTGGAATGAATTTTATCACCAATATGATGAGCAAATATATTGGCGATGAGAACGCAGCATTGATAGTATTATTCTTATTAGTATTGATGATATTCACTATTTTTGTTCATTATATACAAAAAACTAAAAAGATTGAAAAATCGAAAATAATGGGATTAAAGACCTGGATTGATAGCACGGAATTAAAAAGAAAATACAAAGGATTGATCGCGTTTATAAGTGAGCCGCCTAAAGCTTATTTGATAAGTCAAGAAACAAAGGCTAAATGGTTTGAGGAGTGCAAAAAGAAAATAGATACCTTTGAAGAAACTAAGAATGTTGCAGATATTTTGACTATACAGGGGATCGGACAGACATTTAAAGCTGTATTCTATCACTCAGGAGTGCTTGAACAATGCTGGCTTCTTTATACAGACCGGTCTGATAATAATATTGATGTATTAAATTACTTTTTTAAAAGAGTCTTGAATAACTCTATTAATATTGAGTTTATAAAAATTGATAACCCCAATGATTGCAAACATATCAAAGAAACAGTTGATAACATCTATAAAAATCTGCCAAAAGGGATGCATGCCAGTGACATAATTGCTGATATTACGGCAGGGAACAAACCCATGACTGCCGGGATGATAATAGCATGTTTGCCGAGTGATCGCAAGATCGAATATGTGGAACAAAGTGAAAAAGCCGCACTAATCGAAATTGAAGTATCTCCTAAGTTTACCGGAGTGGATTTTTGAGGTGATAGAATGAGAGTTATAATCGATTTGAAAGAAATATACGGTGAAACCGCAAAACTCGATGAAAAAAGTAAATACATAGATACTTTACTGAAAAAGGCAGGGAAAGGTAATGATATAATCCTGACAGGGCAGGCGCCCATATGGCTCTATCTTATAGCAATGCATGCTCTTCATGGATTAGCAAAAAAATTGATATATGACTCACCAGTCACAGGGGAGGTAGTGATTTTTGATCATAACCCGTTTTAAGACAAAATATAATAAAGAACAACTTATAGTTACCAACATAACTTGTAATGTGAATATCAAAAAAGTTAACGAGGTGGTTAAATGAAAATTACTGCGGTGTTTCTTGAAGTGGCTTCCATACAACAATACGTATTTGGAAGCAATAAATTAAAGGAAAATCTTGGAGCATCATATCTTGTAGAAAATATATTCAAAGATAATCTGAAAACTGCATTTGAAAGAATCTCCTTAAAATTAGATCTGAATGAATGGCTCAAGAACCCTGACCAGATTCATATATGCGAGCAAGGTATTGAGGCTGAGATTGGTTACATTGGTGGTGGGAATGCTTTACTATTATTCAAAGAAAATGATTTTGCAGTTAAACTTGCAAGACAGTGGTCAAAAAATCTGCTTATAGAAACTCCAGGGCTGGTACCATCTATCGCTATCAGCGATCTGGAATGCGCCGCGCTGTCTGATAGTGTCAATTTTCAACTTGAAATGGATGAATTGCTTAATAAATTAAGAATCAATAAAAACAATTATCAACCTCAAACAGCACTTCCAAGGCATGGAATAACTGCCGAATGCAGCCATACTGGATTATCTGCAGAATGTTATGATAAAGATGATAAAACTTACATCTCTTCTGTTGCAGGATCCAAAATCGCCAATGCAGAAAATGCAAAAAAGGAAATGAATTTTAGATTTCGTGATGTTTTGAAAGATGAATTTGATTTCCCGGATAAACTCGATAAACTCGGACAAAAAGAAGGGGATAATCATATCTCAATAGTCCATATAGATGGGAACAGCATGGGAAGCAGATTCAGAGATTGCAAAACACTTATGGAGATAAGACATCTATCCAGAGCGGTCAGTAATGCAACTGAATCATCATTTAAAGATATGCTGAATGAGATGATACAAAAATATGATTATTTGATGAAAAACTTTGAACTGCCGGATAATATGCTCCCCATCAGACCTATAATTATGGGGGGAGATGATGTTACATTTGTATCGCATGGGAAACTGGGCATCTATCTTGCTGAGATTTTCATGAAAAGTTTTTCAAAGAAGACTGTGAGTGACAACAAACCAATTTCATCATGCGCAGGTATAGCAATAACAAAGACAAAATACCCTTTTTTCAGAGGATACGAACTGGCTGAGGATCTGTGCAGCCAGGCAAAGAAAAGATATCGAGAAGAAAAAGATAAAAATTCATCATGGCTTGATTTTCATATCGCATATGGCGGTTTTTCTGGCAGTATAGAAGAAATAAGGAATAAGAATTTCAAGGTATCCGAGGGAAATCTCTGTTTAAGACCTTACAGGGTTGAAGGTGGAGATGACTATCGAAACTTCAGTGAATGTATAGACGGATCCAGATATTTAAAAATCTCAGGGACTAAATGGCCTAATTCCAAGTTAGCCGAACTGAGAGCAGTATTGGGACAGGGAATTCCAGCAATTGAGATGTTTATAAAAGAAATGGAATATAGGGATAGAGAACTTCCAGTTATAAAAACTATTTCAGAATGCAAGAAACGTGGATGGACATACGTAAAAACAGATGGACAAGTCAAGGTCACCCCCTATTTTGATATGCTGGAGTTAATGGAGTTCTATCCGTTGGATATTGCCGATTATAAGAGGGTGATTTAAGAATGACATACTTAAACTTTAGATTGGAATTATTATCTGATACTTTGATTGGATCTGGAGAAGGCTGGGGCGCGAATATTGATAGCGATATAGTATTCGACGATTTGGGATTGCCTTACATTCCTGGAAAAAGAGTAAAAGGTTGCTTGAGGGAATCTGCTGTTGAGGTCGTTGAGATGTTTGAGGTATTTGAGAAATCAGGAATAAGACTGGCATCGATAGCGGATGTTGATACCATGTTTGGGAAGCCGGGTCAATCCTGCTCAAGCATACTTTCCTTCTCAAATTGTTACTTGAAAGATTACGATTCTAACAGGGAATGGCTTGAATGGTTAACTAAAAAATATCAAGGTCTTTTTTCAAAAGAAATGATACTGAGTACATTCTCAACAACGAGACAGCAGACAGCCATAGATAATAATGGAATTGCAAAAGATCATTCGCTAAGGACAAAAAGAGTACTCAAGAAAGGTTTTGTCTTTTTTGGGAGAATTGAACCATCTACTAAACTGGATGATCGCTTATTGGGCTACCTCGTATATGTTATAAGAAATTTAAGATATGTAGGTACTAATAGAAATCGTGGGCTGGGTTTTGTGAAGTGTGGTCTTCTGAACGAAAGAGGCGAATCATTGGAAAAAAAATATCTGGATAATTTAAGAATTAAGATAAAGGAGTGTTGAAAATGCATCAAATGCAATATATCATTAAAACCATATCTCCTGTCGTTTTGACCTCAATATCAGGGGATACTAACATGGTCTCAACACTGGATTATATACCTGGATCTGTTATTCGAGGTATATTTGCCCAAAAATATATTGAAAAAAATGAATGTAAATCCGAAGCGCACAAAGATCCTAATTTTTATAATATTTTTCTAAACTCTGCGGTCTGTTTTACAAATGCATATATTGCCAAATGTAATGAAAAATGTACGATTTACTATCCCACCCCCCTATCAATACAATCAGTAAAAACAGATGAAACTAAATTTTTCGATTTAATAAATAGAGGTGAGAGTACCGAGCAAACAAAATCTGTCGGAAAATATTGTAAACTCAATGGAAGTAGCATTGATCTGAAAAGCGCTGACAAATCAATTAGCTTTCACCATGCAAGAAGCGACAGGATAAAAGGATGTAGTGACGACGGTACGATTTATAATTATGAGTCCCTCGATGCCCAACAGGAGTTTTCCGGTCGAATTATTGGAACCAAAGAATACATTGAAAAGCTATTTAGTTTATTTGGGAACTCCACCAATATCAATATTGGCAGATCAAGGAGTATACAATATGGACAGGCAGAACTGAAATTTATTTCAGACAAACCAGAAGAACTCATTCCGGAATTCAATAATTTTAATCCCGGCAGGTTAAATGAGACATTTGTTCTCACATTATTGTCACCAATGATCCTGTATAATGAATATGGTTTCCAAGCTACCTCTATTTCTGATATTAAATCCTACCTTGCAGAAAGTCTTGGGATTTTGAAGGATAATATCGATATTTTCGAGACATTTAAGAAAAATGAAACTATCGAACGTTTTGTTTCGATATGGCAGTTGAAAAAGCCCAGTGAAGAAGCTATCAAAGCCGGCTCTTGCTTCAAGATAACTATCAATGGTTTTAATGAGAATCTAAAAAATTCATTGGTAGAATTACAAAAAATGGGAATTGGTGAGCATACGAATGAAGGGTTTGGACGTTTCGCATTAAATTTGCAGGAAAATAAAGAATACAGCAAACACCAAAACAAACCTCAAGATGATAAAAATAAGGAAGATACTAAGCCTGATGGAAAAGTGCCTGAAATAACCAGGAGCGTCATTAAGAATATAGTGATAAAATCATTCCTTAATAATGTGGAGAATCTGGCACTTGAAGATTGCAGAGGTTTTTGTGGGAACAAAGAAAAACTGCCCACAAATTCATTGCTTGGAAAGCTGGAACTGATTTTAAATGATTCAAATAGTTCAGAGGATTTTATCATCAGTATAAATAAACTTACAGATACCACAAAGAAGAAACTGGAGATATGCAGAAATAAACACACAGATCTTATCAGTTTTATAGAGAAAAGCGAAGCCAAAATAGACGTTATGCGAGATTTAAATCTGCAATTGAAGAATTGTTGTGAATTAATTGATCTTAAACCTGAAAGCGATAAAGAATTGAAAACAAAGATTCATAAATACTACTGGTTGACTTTCCTGCGATGTATGCGTAAAGAAAAAAAGAAAGGGGGGGCTTGATATGAAAGAAGAATCTGTAATAGGTAAGTTCATAATAAATGGGAAGTTGCATCTTGAATCTCCACTGATTATCGGGAGCGGCAGGGATGAATTTGTTGATATTGAAGTTTTAAAAGATGAAACTGGCGTACCCTTTATTCCAGCTACATCTGTCATAGGTGTCTTAAGACATTATTTTGAGGATAACTTTCCTGAGAATAAAGGAGATGATTTTAATTATTTTTGGGGAATTTCTGAAAAAAGAAATGCTGACACTCAAAAATCAATACAGAGTGCTTTCATATGTCACGATTTATATGCCCATGAAGCAAAAATAAGGGTAAGAGACGGTGTAAGGATAGATCCTTCTAAACAGATTGCTGCTGACGAAGCCAAGTATGATTTTGAAATAATCGAAAAGGGCGCTATTTTTAATTTATTATGGGAAGTGACCCTAAGACAAATTTATAATAAAGATTCGTTCAAACGTATGCTTGCTACTATTATGTTTCCCTTGAAAAACGGCACTATTTCGATTGGAGCTAAAACTAATAACGGTTTTGGAAAATGTGTATTGAAGGATATTAATGTAACAGAATTTGATTTTAAAGAAAAAGAAGATGTTTATAAATGGTTGATGCAGGATTTTTCCCATGGTAAACCTGACATCGATTCCGAGCCTTATAAAAAAAACAGCAATATATTCAGTATCGAGGGTAGGTTCGCTGTAAAGAATTCTATAATAATCAGAGCATATTCAGAAAAATTCGATATGCCTGATGCCACAAATATCACTTCTAATGGCGAATTTGTTCTTCCAGGGACATCTCTAAAAGGTGCTATACGCAATCGTGCGTTAAAAATACTCAAGACTTTTATGAACGAAGGCGCAGAAAAGAAGATTAACCATTTATTTGGTATAGCTGGAAAAAAAGAGAATGATGAAAAGATCAAAAGCCGTGTTCAAGTGGAAGAAAGAGTAATCAAAAGCGTCAAACCTGAGTTGCAAACCAGAATTAAGATCGACAGGTTCACTGGCGGAACCGTAAAGACAGCTCTGTTTAACAGTATGCCCTTATGGAATGAGAATGAACAAGATGAATCAATAATTATAAAGATTAATATCCGTGATTATCAAAATTGGGAAGCAGGGCTTATGCTTCAGGTACTAAAAGATATCTGGTGTGAAGATTTGCCAATCGGAGGAGAAAAAAATGTGGGTAGAGGAATTCTGAAGGGAATCTCTGCTATTATAGAATGGGAGAACAGGGAAACGCATGAACGAAGAAAACTTGAAATCAAATCTGGTGAAAAAGGAGTTCTCTTTTCTGATGAATCTGCTGCAAAGGAATTGAATGATTTTGCCAGTAACTTTCAAATGGGGGCAATATGATGGAGACGAACAACGGGCTGAGACTTTCGATGATAAAGTCAAGCGTAGTGATTAACAATAAAATAGACTTATCAGATTCCAATACTTTAAAATCGTATGTAAGAACCAATTTTGTACAAAAAGGTATTTGTATATTTTATTTTGATTATGGAGTCCAGATAGGAAAATATGATAGTGAAGATTTTCGATTATTTAAACAAGAGATACCTGAGCCGCGCTTTATTTGGAAGATGAGGTTATTCAATCAAAATCAAGAACTTTTCATATGGAAAAAGAACGCAAATGGCTTTGCAGGCAGATTACGGATTGACGGTGAAGGAGATGAAACAGATGTGGTCGACGCAAAACAGATGCTGTGGGGCACCGATTCTCAGCCACAAGACGATTTCAGCGAGCTGTTTGAAGATAGGGGAACTAAAATTATTCTGCCTTTTAAAGATCTTAAAGTTAATAAAGAAAATCGGATATTTATCTTGACTCGCAACTATGTTTCATATAAGACCTGTGATTCCTCATATGAACAGGCTGGATATGTAGATAGCAGATTCGTCGCATTCACGGATAAAAATGGAACTCCATTGGGGGTGTAAATATGGTATATAGAGATAAACGGGGAAAAAAATCGCAAACCAATCGCTTTAGTGAACCTCCCCGCAGTAAATATGCGGTGCATAGCAATCAAGATCACCAAAAATCTGAAGTTTTGAGTCAAACAAAAATAAGAGATTCTTCTAATAATATTGTAGAATCAGATATACATCCAGCACATGCACCATACAATTTCGTTCCGTTAAATCTCTCGGTCGTTGATTCAGATCCTATAGTGTCGCAGGATAGATATCATTCTGAAAGATTTACAGGACATATTGATTGTAAGTTGGAAACATTAACGCCAATATTTATAAGAGGATGCCTTACTGAAGATGAAGTTAAAAGAGGGATAGAAGCAAAAAAGAAGTCAGATTTCTTCTCTCCTGCGAGCAAGGTACGCATACCAGGTAGCAGCATTCGAGGAATGGTTCGTTCCCTCGTAGAAGTTGTAAGTTGGAGCAGATTTGGTTTTTTTGACGATAAGAACCTTTATTATAGAAGTTTTGCCGATAAAAGCAGTGTCGGCGGTGAGTATAAAAATAATATAAATCCAAACGATGAAAAAACAGGCAAATCAAATTATAAAATGTCTGCTGGTTATCTGGTAAAAGATGGTTTTAGATATATCATATATCCTTCCGAAGGAAAACAATTTGAACAAATCGGTACATCCGAAGCAAAAGAGCTTGTTAAAAATAATGGGCAAGTATATTCTGAATTCAATTATTTTAGATTGCATGATGGCAGATTCATTATCGTATCGGGGTCGATGCCCCGGAAACGGGACTGGAGAATAAATAAAATAGAAAAAACTCTGGAAAAGGGGATTGAAATTCCAGAAATAGATATAAAAAATTACGAAATGGATGAAAATAGAGGAAAGAACTTAGCTAAAGGCAAAAAAGTACCAAATCTTCTTGAGTCATGCAAAAAAGACCCCGAGGTTCCATGTTTTTATATAACATGGACTGATCAAAAAGGAAATTTTCGAGTTTCATTTGGACATACTGGATTATTCCGTATTGCGTATAAGAAATCTATTGGCGAACATTTGCCACCTATACACCATTCAAATAAAATTGATTTTGCACACGCTATTTTCGGGGATACTACTAAGGATGAAAATGGTTCTTTCGCCGGACGTGTATTTTTCGAGGATGCCCAGTTAGTTAATCAGAATGAAACTATTTTTCTGGGTGAAAAAATACCTAAGTTATTGCTTGGACCTAACCCGACTACTTTCCAACATTATCTGAAGCAGGATAGTACAAATATAAAGAAGCTCAAACATTATAACTCTGAGACATCGATTCGTGGAAATAAGTTCTACTGGCACAAATCAGGTACGAAATGGGAAAAAGAAAATCAAAACGAGTTCAAGGAAAAAATAGAGACGAAAATTAATCCTCTTAAACCCAAAAGACCTTTGAATTCCGCATAAGGTATGAAAACCTGACATTGAATGAATTAGGTGCATTGCTTTTTGTATTAAAACTTCCAGTTGGCTGCGCGCATAAGATCGGTATGGGTAAGCCGCTTGGATTGGGCACTGTGGTGATAGAACCGACACTCTATATTACAGACAGGAAAATGAGATATTCCACACTTTTCGACATAAGCAAAAGCGAATGGGTAATAGCTGAAAATAAAAACAATGATGAAAATGTTGAGAAATACAAGACCGCTTTTGAAGAGCACATTCTTAGAAATATGAATAGTAAAGAAAGAGGAACTGCAACTTCTCTGTGGGATACATATCGTCTCAGGCAATTAAAAACCATGCTTGATGTCAAAAAGGGTATCAAGCTTGAAGAAGAGGGTACAAAGATCGAGTATATGGCTCTAAAGGATTTCAAAGATAGAAATGTTCTTCCCATTCCAGAAAAAGTATGAGATAAAATAATATTAACAATCCAAAAGCAAAGCTAAATATCGATGAATCTTTGTGATGTTATGAGAATCAAAATACTTACGATGACATTTAAATCAACGAATAAGTTTGAAGAGGGTATCGAGTCCATCAGAGGGTTCTTTGCTTCAAAGTTTAATGAATTCGTCCCACTCCATAATCATAAATTCAATAGATTGGTCTACGGATATCCATCAATACAATATAAAATGGTCGATAGCAAGCCCTTGATTATGGGTATTAATGAGGGTATAGATATCTTAATAAATATTTTTGATAAATATGACAATATTACACTCAACAATAAGAGCTATCAGATAATCGAGAAAAGTATCACCATCCGAAATCAGGATTTTGGTCTTACAAAAGGCATTCATTTCTATGAGTTTGTTACTCCTTGGTTGGCATTGAATGAAAAGAATTTTGAAAAATATCTTTATGCTGGAGATGTGGACTCAAAAGCAGAAATATTAAGAAAAGTTCTCATAGCGAACCTGATCTCGATGTCAAAAGCCACAGGATATACGGTTCCTGGCAAAATACAATGCGATATAGATTTGATGACCAAAAAAGAGAAGTTTGAATATCAAGATTTCATTTCATGCACTGGTGGGTTCATGGTCAATTTCTATATTCCAGATTTTCTTGGAATAGGTAAATCTGTTTCTAAGGGTCATGGAACGATAAGGCAGATAGACTCGCCTCGTTAGAAGCGCCATTGACACTATAACAATGGCGAGTTCATGGTCAATTTTAATCTCTTTAAGAACAGCACCGCCAGAGATGCATCCATGTCCACCCTATGCAACCCTTCTTCGGGCAAACCTCGGCACCCGTGTCATAACGCACCCCACATGCCCTCAAAATACTCCTGCACAAAACCACAGGTCAACAGAGCATTATGCAGATATTCGCCGGGAAATGAAACCGTTCATCTCCTGCACAAAACCACAGGTCAACAGAGCATAAGACAATGCAGCAAATCCATGGGCTGAACTGATATCGAACCTTCGCTTTTTTCAGGTGGAAGTATTGACTTCTTCAGCATCAGCCTGCGA